>Ga0114952_1001723_pt1 | contig 17993 bp, 19 predicted proteins | sample SidtaG_2_FD_87303 | JGI IMG/M metagenome (GOLD analysis project Ga0114952, IMG submission 87303) | Marine algal microbial communities from Sidmouth, United Kingdom - Sidmouth_Asex2 metaG | ecosystem: Host-associated > Algae > Red algae > Unclassified | place: Sidmouth, United Kingdom | collected...
CAAACGATCCAGAATTACAAGCATCACTTAATAATCAGGCTTCCCCCCTGGGTTGCTCTGGGGCATCGGCTTTCCCCCGATGCGCTGGGGCTTATCGAGGCTACAACTCCTCACCTAGAGGCGATAAGTCGGGGGCGCCTAGCCGTAGGCGCATCGCTCGCATCAAAACAAATCTCCGCTTTTAGATTCATCGCTAAATACCACTTCATCAAAATGCGGGTTATCCACCTGCGCGATCATTTTTTTGATGCTGTTCAAAACAACCACATGCAATTCGCCGCGCGCTTCTATCTCTAGGCCCTCTTCTCCTGCGGTCGAGCGCTTTGTATCCATTGCTTTTCCCTGCACCACTGTGCCGTCTTGTAGCTCTAGCTTCACCAACAGACGATACATGCAAGCGATTTCTATGACATCGTACTGCTCGCAACTGATCATTTATTCCACCTACGCTTCGTAAAGTCGTGGTAAAAAATGCGACAAGTGCACACTAAGCATTCACCCATCTTCGAATCACGTCTATTCAAATCAATCTGCCAAGCGCTCGGATAAGCCAATGACTTCAGCTTTCCAGCGTTGGGGGTCGCTCTCCAGCATACCCACATGACCCGCTTTTTCAAACACGACAAGTTTGTGCCAGCCCGCCAAAGCTTGATCAATTGCCTCGGCTTGCGCATTTGGTACACGCACATCGATGCCGCCTTGAAATAACAAGGTGGGCACAGTGATGGTCTGGGCGAATTCTGCTGGTTTCATGCTAAAGGGGTTGAAGCCGTGACGCACACCACCCCAAAACAACAACCATTGAGCAAAGGGCGAACCGGGCAAGCCCATGCTGTTAAAACGCACCTGAGCGGTGTGCAGCAATGTATCGTAGGATGACTCAAGTATGACGGCATTGGCTTGTACATCTAACTGTGCCATGGCACGGGTTATCGCAGCCGCGCCCATCGATTGACCATACAGGGTTTGCTTTTGCTCTGGCCAGTGAGCGCGCACGTAGCCGGCTGCCGCTTTGACATCCATAGCCTCAGTGACACCTACCGTGGTGTGGCTACCTGAGGAATTGCCCGAACCAAAAAAATCCACAGCAAAAATACTGTAACCCAAATCATGGAAGGCCTTCGCATGTTTGAGCAGCAAGGATACATTACCACCATAGCCGTGAAACAACAGCACAGTCGTCTGGGCATCAGTCGCGGGAATATGCCAAGCATGAAGCTGGTAGCCTACACCGTTGTCAAAGTGATGGCTGCTGTACTGCATATCGAAATCCGCTGGGGTGTCGTCCAGCGGACGGCGTACCAGCGTGATGCCTGTACTCAATACTTTGATCTTATCCCACAGGCTCAGGTTCTCAGGTCGCTCGGTGCGCTCACCCGAAGCTGCAAAGTCTGTCATAGCAGCCGCGTGTTGATAGACCAACACATTGGCCAGCACAAAACCGAGCAGTACAGCCCAAAGGAAAACTCTTCTAAGCATGTGTCTGTCCAACAGCTCTATTGCTTTTCGGTCGTTGGTTTATTTTCTTTGGAGCGCGTACTGCCAACAAAGGGGAACAAAAACTGTCGCCAGTAACCATCGGGAATGTAGCTGCCCACGACACCGTAGCGCTCGGGCCATTTTTTGTCGGAGGTAACAGCTGTGCCAAATAGGTAATCAATAAAAGCAAAGTGCGCGGCGTAATTTTTATCTATCGCTTCCCGGTCGCGCGCATGGTGCCAATGATGGAAATTTGGCGTGACCACGATATAACGCAAGGGTCCCAGCCGTACGCTAACGTTGGCGTGGTTGAACACCGCCTGAAAACCAACAATGAGCACGTAGATATCTATCGCTTCTTTGCTAAAACCAAGCAAGTAAAGGGGTAGCAGCACTGCCGTGCGAGTGACGATAGTCTCAAGCAAGTGCTGACGAGAGCCGGCCAGCCAATCCATGTGAACCGTGCTGTGATGCACCGCATGGTAGCGCCAAAGATACGGAACTTGGTGATACGCACGATGTGTCCAGTACTGAGCCAGATCCGCCACGAGAATGACCAAAAAAGCCGCTAACCAAAGTGGTAGTCCATGAACCCATGCTTGTAAAGTACCAAAGTTGGCCCAGCCAAAAACATTGTTAATCATGAAATTGGTGACCAACAAGGTAAAACCAATTAATAAGTGATTAATCGCAAAGTGACTCAGGTCAGTCTGCCATTCGGGTCTAAACACAGGTTGATCACGAAAAGGGATAAGTTTCTCAATCGTGATAAAAACCAAAGCGGTACCCAGTAGCCCTAGTACCAACCAATCTAATCCCAGGTAAGGAGCATCACCTGGAAACTCGGCCACCGGAATATTATGCGCACCTAACAATAGGGTGACAAACAATAACAACACCGCCCAAGCGGCTAACCACAACGAGCGCATAAGCACCAAGTTGAGTATGGCTAAAGCTCCTGATAAAACCATTGCCCAAAACATCAGCTGACGTAACGCTGCCACGTCGTAGCGCTGTCGCAACTCGGGCGTGGTTAAATATTCCGGAAAATGAAAAGCAATAGCACCGAGAAAACACAGGCTGGCGAGGGCTAACGCTAAAATACCTGAAATCATCCCCTGCCCCGGCACTAATTCACCGGCAGACTTCAGAAGTTCTCGCAGCTTGTTTATCGGGCTAGGCATGATCGCTTCCGTTGCTAAATTTACTTGAACGCGTTCAACTTTTGCGCCATCACAAGCGAGTGAGGTTGTTTTTTTGTGATCAATTGGACGAATTTATTTTGTAAGTTAGGCCATCTTGGGGATGCAGAAAAAAACTTCGTCGCATAAATCGCAAAGCAGTAGTAATCGAGAGCACATTTCAAATTTAATTGTTGCGTACTTGCCTTATATGGCTACACCTTAATGGGCACATGGCGAATAAGCTGCGATAATCCTTCTGTTCACCTTAGATCATTGCCTTCACCGTTACGGTAGCTTCCATGAGCATACGCGCCACATTGACCAATTTGGTTTTACGCTACAAAGTGAAACCTCGCCCAGGCACAGCTATTGTGGTCGACGAAGTACGCAAACAGGTGAATAAGCTGGTTGACCCTCCACGACCAGTGCCTGCAGATATTGCGCACAAACCAATACCCGCCAACCCAGAAAAACAACTCTGCGCCGCCGAGTGTTTGACAGCACAAGATAGCGATCTGACCGTTTTGTATTTTCATGGCGGCGGCTATTTTTTCTGTGGCTTGGCAACACATCGCCCCATTTGTAGTCTGCTCAGCCAGTACGCCAAAGCGAAAGTCTTGTCGGTTGAATACCGACTCGCTCCTGAACACCCTTGTCCCGCAGCGATAGACGATGCACTGGCCTGGTACAAAGAGTTACTGCAACGATTCGATGCAAAGAATATCGTGTTTGCCGGTGACTCGGCCGGTGGTGGATTAGCGATGGCATGCCTTCTAGCGGCGCGTGACGCAGGCTTGGCATTGCCAGCAGCTGTCACGCTCTATTCACCGTGGGTTGATTTATCTTGCAGTGGCGAGAGCATGCAGAGTTTGGCGAAGGCCGAAGTCATGTTTAGCGCCGACAGCATGCGACCCTGCGCAGAGCTCTATCTACAAGGCCGTGACCCTGAAGACCCGCAGGCCTCGCCGTTGTTTGCAGATCTCAGCGCTCTGCCGCCCATTCAGGTGTTTGCGAGTAATCACGAGATACTGCGCTCTGACAGCACTCGCTTACAACAAAAGATACAGGAGGCCGGCGGCCACTGTGAACTTCACCTTCGCGACAAGATGCCCCATGCATGGCCCACTATGGTATATCTGCCAGAAGCGCAAAAAGCAGTGCGTGTTAGCGCGGAATTTATGCGCGCACAGGTCGGTTTAAAAGCTTAACCATCTGAGCTGGAAGCACACTAGACATAAGCTACCGTGAACAATCACGGTTTCACAGAGCGCTGTAAGGCGGTGAATTCATCGTCAGATATTGCACGCCACTGCCCACTTGGCGACTACCGATAACACTGGATTGCCTAACCCCAAATTACTGATCACGTTTTTTGAGTGGTTTTATCAACCCCTCCAATCCGTTGATCCGAAGCTCCAGTGCCAGCTGCATCAATCTTCCCAGCTCACCTTTTGGCCACTCTTCTTTGCGGCTAAACCACAGCAGGTATTCCTCGGGCAAGTCGATCAGCACTCGCCCTTGATACTTGCCAAATGGCATTTGCATTTGAGCCAATTTAAGCAAATCTTGTTGTTCAAACACGCGGCACCTCATCACCAACCGGTGTGTAGTTTTGGCGTTTTGGTATCGAGCCAATGCTAAACACCACCAGCGCCAACCAAATAAATGAAAAGCTGATTAGCTGATCTTGATTGACCGTTTCTCCGAGCACCGTCACCGCAGCGATAAACTGCAAACTAGGGTTCAGATAGAGCATAAAGCCAACAATCGTTAAGCTCAAACGTTCGGCGGCTGCAGCAAAGGCCAGCAGCGGCAAAGCGGTCAAAACGCCAGCACTGATAAGCAACAGCGTGATACGCGGACCTTCACTAAAAAACTGATTTTGCCCTTGTGTGCTCTGCCAGAGCAGATAGGCAATTGCGATAGGCGTCAGCAGTAGTGTTTCGACAAACAACCCGCTCAACGGCCCAACCACGGTCTTTTTGCGAATTAAGCCGTACAACGCAAAAGTGACCGCAAGTGCCAGTGAGACCGAAGGCAAACTCCCAAGACGCAAAACGAAATAGGCTACCCCCATCAATGCCAGCACTATCGCAGCAAGCTGGAATCGATTCATGCGCTCTTTGAGAAAGACGCGCGCCAACAGGATGCTGCACAAGGGCGTCAGAAAATAACCCAAACTACTGGCGACCACTTCGCCCCGTCCGACTGCGGCGACGTATATCCACCAATTGAGCGCAACTAACAACGCAGAACAAAACAGCATCGCCACCAGCTTTTTGTCTCGAAGAGCAGCCAAAGCGCGCGGCCAGCGGCCTAAAACAGTCAGCAAAATGGTGCAAAAAACCATCGACCAGAGTATGCGCTGCGCGATTACCTGAGCTGGCATCACGTCTGCCAGCAAATAAAAAAACAACGGGAAACTGCCCCACATGCCATAGGCAATCAGGCCATAAAAAAAGCCCGCTCGCTGAGGGTTCATAGACGCTCCAAAAAAGTGGCCACACAATGCGGCCAGCCGCACATCGTACGCGCCTGCCACAGCCATGAACAGATACAAACGGAATGAATTTGCCGCGGCCCAAAGTGCCTACTTTGTCAGACGAGCACCACTGGTTGAACGCATGCCAAACGTCGGTCACGCAAGCAGTATCTAATCGGAAGAGACAACACCAATATCTGGGCAAAAAATGGCAACAATTAAGTGGATGCAGCTAAAAGCATGCGCTGGTGCTTACGCATTTAGCGCTACAATCGGCATGCTAGAGGACAATAACAATTCCTGCACACATCAAGGACATGCGCCCATGAAACTGCACTTTGATAAGCCCTTTACCCAACAAGAGCCTATACCCGAAGCGGGCATCGAACGTGCCGTTGAAATCATGCGCAGCGGCCGATTACATCGATACAATGTGCTCGAAGGTGAGACCAGTGAAGCCGCTCTACTAGAGAAAGAATACGCAGCCTTCCAAGGCACGCCCTATTGCTTAGCATGTGCATCTGGCGGATATGCGCTGCACATAGCGCTCAAGGCAACAGGACTGCAGGCGGGCGACAAAGTACTCACCAACGCCTTCACCCTCGCGCCTGTACCTGGCGCTATTCACAATGCGGGAGGAGTGCCCGTACTGGTGGAGGTCGACAGTAATTTTTGCGCCGACCTCGAACACCTCGAAGCTCAGATGAAAGACAGCGGTGCACGATTTTTTATGATGTCGCACATGCGTGGTCACCTGGCCGATATGGACCGTGTGGTTGAGCTGTGCGAGCAATACGGTGTCACGCTAATCGAAGACTGCGCTCACACCATGGGTGCGCGTTGGAACGGCAAACTCTCGGGAAATTTTGGCACAGTCGCTTGCTTTAGCACGCAAACCTACAAACACCTGAACTCAGGCGAAGGCGGTCTACTGACCACCAGCGATGCACAAGTGATGGCTCGGGTTGTTATGCATTCGGGCTCTTATATGCTCTATGAACGACACGGCGCGGCACCCGAGGCTGAAGTATTCACGGACATTCGTTTAGATACACCTAACTACAGCGGTCGCATGGATAATCTGCGCGCTGCGATACTAAGAGCGCAACTCCCGCTACTGACGCAAAATTGCCAACGCTGGAACCAGCTATATCAAGCAGCAGAAGCTGAACTAAAAGAAATTAAAACTCTGGCACTGCCGATACGCCCACAACAAGAGAGCTACGTCGCTAGCTCAATTCAGTTTAGAGCACCGACTTTAGACGAAACTCAAATACAGAAGCTTATCGTTAGTTGTGCCGCTAGAGGTGTGGAGCTAAAGTGGTTTGGTAGCGCCTCACCACAAGGCTTTACCAGTCGATACGATAGCTGGCGCTACCTAGGCACCGCACCACAACTACCCAATACACTGGATATCCTTTCAACCACCTTGGATATGCGTTTGCCACTGACATTTTCCACTGATGACATGCGTACTATTTGTGCAATCATTGCCGACGAAATGCATAGTTTCGACAACTAGCAAACCATAATGAACATCGCCTAAGTCTGTAATCTGCAGGCTTGGCACAACAGTACGTAAAGCCTATTCAGGGCTATATTCCACTAACGCGCACTCAGACTTCCCCGCAAGGTGCTTTAAAGCTGCCACAAGTAACGTGTTCGCGCGCCGTCGCAGACTTCAAAAACAGTCTTCTCAGAAATAGTGTGTACACATTTATAGCAAAAACATGAGCTGTTCTTTTCTCATAAATGATGCTGCGGCATGACTTAGACATGTCAGAACGCTGATTTAAAAATCGCGAAATACTTACGTATACCATTGATTATTTTCATCTATTTCTACACCCCATGCAACTTCAAGCTGACAGTGACTATGTCACCTAGGCATAAATCCGCCGAGTAGTAGAATCCCTGCAATCACCCGTTGTACGAAGAGCTGGTGCATCTAGAGTACGCAGCTTTTTCTATATACAAACAGCTAACGGCATATAGACACTGCAAGCAGCAAAAACTTTTTTTGGTTTTTATCACGGCAGTTTTGGATAGGACTTATGGAAACTACTTTTACGCCACTTCAATCGTTATTTGGCGGCTCGTTGATAGGTTTAGCCGCCGTCTTGTTAATGGCTACTCTTGGTCGAATAATGGGCGCTACGGGAATTTTGGCCGGTCTAATGCAGCCCAAAGACAGCAGCGATTGGCTGTGGAGGGCCGCTGTTCTAGCCGGCATGGTTAGCGGGCCGGCGGCGCTTCTGGTTTTCACAGGTGAGTTACCTGTCGTTCAGGTTCCCTTGTCCACCCCTATGCTGATAGTTGGCGGTTTTATTGTGGGTATAGGCGTGACTTTTGGATCTGGCTGCACGTCCGGGCACGGAGTCTGCGGTATGGCAAGGCTGTCACCTCGTTCAATTGTCGCCACACTCACTTTTATGCTCACCACAGTCATCACTGTATTTGTGGTTCGGCACATTCTGGGGTATTAATTCATGCGCATCGTAATGTCTTATTTAATCGGCTTAACATTTGGTGTTGGTATCTCAATATCCGGTATGGCCAACCCAGCTAAAGTGCTCAACTTTTTTGATCTAGCTGGCACGTGGGACCCAAGCCTCGCATTTGTGATGGGTGGTGCAGTCATCGTGACCTTTTTTGGTTATCGCTTTGTGCTCAAGCGCCCCACTCCGACGCTAGCTTCTACATTCCAGATTCCCACACGCACAGACCTCGATATTCCACTTATCGCAGGGTCCGCTATTTTTGGCGTAGGCTGGGGAATTTCCGGTTTTTGCCCCGGCGGTGCGCTACCTGCATTAGGTACGGGTCGCAGTGAAGTATTTATTTTTGTCATGGCTTTGCTGGCAGGTATTTTTGCTGCCAAAGCTCTGCAGTCCACCTTAGCCACACGCCGACTAGCCGCAAATCAAGGCTAGCGCTAGCCCAGGAGAATTACTATGAACTACCCCGTTGATATGTCGATCCAGCCAGAGGTGTCCGCTCATTTTGATGATGCGACAAATACAATCAGCTACATCGTCAAAGATCCAAGCAGCGATCATTGTGCGATTGTCGATAGCGTCATGGATATCGACTATGCCGCTGGACGCATTACTTACGATCACGCCGACGCCCTGATCGCGGAGATCAAATCTCGCGGTCTCACCCTCGACTGGATTATCGAGACACACGTGCATGCCGACCACCTGAGTGCGGCCCCCTACATCCAAGAAAAAATCGGTGGCAAAATTGGTGTAGGCGAAAAAATCATGGTGGTGCAAAACACCTTCGGCAAGATATTTAACGAAGGCACCGAGTTCCAACGTGACGGCTCACAGTTTGACGCCCTTTTTAAAGACGGCGACACCTACCAAATTGGCAACATGCCAGCCTTCGCCATCTACACACCTGGTCACACCCCCGCTTGCATGGTGCACGTGATGGGCAACGCAGCGTTCACTGGCGACACCTTGTTTATGCCGGACGGTGGTTCCGCTCGCGCCGACTTCCCCGGCGGCGATGCTGGCGAGTTATACGACAGCATTCAAAAGCTTCTCAGCCTGCCCGACGACATGCGCTTATTCATGTGTCACGACTACGGACCTAACGGTCGAGACATCGCTTGGGAGACAAATGTCGCGGAAGAAAAAGCCCACAACATCCATGTGGGTGGCGGTAAAACTCGTGAGGAGTTCATTGCTTTTCGCACAGAGCGCGATGCACAGCTCAGTGTGCCCAAGCTGATTATTCCCGCCTTACAGGTAAATATGCGTGCCGGCGAAGTGCCAAAAGATAAAGACGGCAACCTTATGCTCAAAGTCCCGCTGAACGGCCTTTAACCAAGAGAGACATTATGGAAATCAAAGCGCTCACAACCCATCTATCCGTTACGCCGCAAGTCACAGCAGCGGAAATGCAAGCCATCAAAGATCAAGGCTTTCGATCTATCATTTGTAACCGACCCGATGGCGAGGGCGCTGACCAAGCGAGCTTTGACGAGATCTCTCAAGCCGCTGAACAACTCGGTATCGAGGCTTTCTACTTGCCTATCGTTGCCGGCAAGGTCAGCAACGAAGACGCAGATGCCTTCGCACAGGCAAGCAGTGATCTACCAGGGCCAATACTGGCATACTGCAGAACGGGCACTCGCTCCGCTACGCTTTGGTCATTGAGCCAAGCGCAACACCTCAGCGTCGCAGAAATACTCAGCACCACTAAAGCCGCCGGCTACGAGATGAGTGGCGTTGTACGTCGCATCGTCAACGGTGGAAAAACCCCCAGCGATGCAGTTGACGCTAGCTACGACATCGTCATTGTCGGTGCAGGTGCGGGTGGCATAGCGGCAGCTGCCAGCCTGAAGTCTCGCAAACCAGATCTCGACATCACCATCATCGACCCTGCCGACATTCACTACTATCAGCCGGGCTGGACAATGGTTGGCGGCGGTATTTTTGAGGCCAGTCAAACGGCTCGTACCATGGGCTCGCTTATTCCACACGGTGTGCGTTGGATTCAGGCTGCCGTGGCTGCGTTCGAACCTGAAAACAACTCTGTTGTGCTCGAGGGATGTCGCGTAGTGAAATACAAACGTTTGATCGTCTGCCCTGGCATCAAGCTAGACTGGCATCGTGTCGAAGGCTTGGTAGACACACTGGGCAAAAACGGCGTCACCTCTAATTATCGTTACGATCTTGCGCCGTATACGTGGCAACTAGTACAAGAGATGAAGTCAGGTCGTGCTATTTTTACGCAGCCGCCGATGCCCATCAAATGTGCTGGCGCGCCGCAAAAAGCAATGTACCTTTCTGGCGATGCTTGGCACCGACGCGACGTGTTAAAAAACATCGACATACAATTTAACAACGCAGGCGGCGTGCTCTTTGGTGTTAAAGACTACGTGCCCGCATTGATGGATTATGTTGAAAAATACGATGCTACACTGAATTTTTTCCACAACCTTGTCGCCATAGACGGTTCTAAAAAAGTGGCGACTTTTGATGTGGCCAAGCCCGACACAGAAGTGCAGCGAGTCGAGATGGAGTTTGACATGATCCATGTCTGCCCTCCGCAGACTGCACCCGATTTTATCCGCGTATCACCACTCGCCGATGCCGCAGGATGGATAGACGTAGATCAATCGACACTACGTCACAAGAGCTATGACAACATCTGGTCTCTGGGTGATGTCATGAATGCTCCTAATGCCAAAACAGCGGCCGCTGCACGTATGCAGGCACCAGTTGTCGCTGAGAACCTTATTGCCGATATAGAACAGCGCTCAGCAAGTGCTCAGTACAACGGTTATGGCTCATGCCCATTGACCGTTGAGCGCGGAAAAATTGTCTTGGCAGAGTTTGGCTATGGCGGAGTTGTATTACCGAGTTTTCCAAAAGCACTGTTAGACGGAACAAAACCTTCGCGTGCAGCTTGGCTTTTGAAGGAAAAAATACTGCCGCCGATTTACTGGAAAGCCATGCTCAAGGGCCGAGAGTGGATGGCAAAGCCGGTACCGCTGAACAGTCAATCTGACTAACCGTACGCCTGGACACATGGCGCAACTTCTGCGCCATGTGTTTTTCGATGACCGCAGCTACACAAAACACTATCAAAACACCTAGTCCTACTATGATTCCAACACTGCAAAAATACCTGCCAGTACTCGACTGGGGTCGTAGCTACACCAGAAAAACCTTTTCGAACGATTTAATTGCGGCGTTGATTGTCACGATTATGCTAATCCCCCAGTCACTTGCTTATGCGCTGTTGGCTGGGCTACCACCAGAAGGTGGCCTCTACGCGTCCATCGCACCAATTATTCTCTACGCGATTTTTGGCACCAGCCGCGCACTGGCCGTAGGACCGGTTGCCGTTGTATCGCTGATGACTGCCGCTACACTTGGCAACATTGCAGACCAGGGCACCATGGGTTATGCCGTCGCTGCTCTGAGCTTGGCGTTTCTGTCAGGGATGATCCTGCTGCTAATGGGGGTTTTCCGCTTAGGGTTTTTAGCCAATTTTTTATCTCATCCTGTGATTGCCGGTTTTATTACGGCCTCGGGTGTCATCATTGCGGCCAGCCAGTTAAAGCATATCTTCGGCATCGATGCCTCTGGTCACAACTTATACGAACTGTTGATTTCGCTGTGGCAACACCTCGGCGAATTTAACGGCTTTACCTTTGCTATTGGCGCGGTAGCTACCGCGTTTCTTTTCTGGGTACGCAAAGGCATGAAACCCATGCTGCGCTCTTGGGGGTTAAGCGCACCTGTTGCTGATATAGCCACCAAAGCCGGCCCAGTCGCCGCAGTGGTTTTGAGCACCGTGGTTGTCTGGTTGTTTTCACTTGCCGATAGTGGCGTTAAGATTGTCGCGGAAGTTCCTCAAAGTTTGCCTCCGCTAACAACTCCTAGCCTGTCATACGATCTTGTCTCAGCGTTATTTGTCCCAGCCTTGTTGATTTCTATTATTGGTTTTGTGGAGTCGATTTCCGTCGCGCAAACTCTGGCCGCCAAAAAACGACAACGCATCACACCTGATCAGGAGCTGATAGCACTGGGCAGTGCAAACCTTGGCGCAGCATTTACCGGTGGATTCCCCGTTACGGGTGGTTTTTCTCGGTCAGTGGTCAATTATGATGCAGGCGCTGAAACACCAGCTGCTGGGGCATTTACTGCGATTGGCTTAGCTATTGCAGCTCTGGCGCTGACTCCTCTTATCTATTTTTTACCGAAGGCCACATTGGCTGCAACCATTATCGTGGCTGTTTTAGGTTTGGTAGATTTCAGTATACTCAAGCGCAGTTGGGGGTACTCAAAAGCGGACTTCAGCGCGGTTCTCGCAACCATTCTATTTACGCTTGGAATGGGCGTCGAAGTGGGTGTGAGTACCGGTGTTGTTTTGTCCATCTTGCTGCACCTATACAAAACCAGCAAACCCCACATTGCAGAAATTGGGCTTATCAAAGGCTCCCATCATTTTCGAAATATCCATCGACACACAGTAGAGACGCTTCCCCACGTACTGCAGTTACGCATCGACGAGAGTCTGTATTTTGCCAATACCCGATTCTTAGAAGACTACATATATAATCGGGTTGCCGGAGATACGCCACTAAAACACGTTGTGCTGATGTGCTCCGCGGTGAACGATATCGATCTCAGTGCGCTGGAATCTCTAGAAGCGATCAACGAACGGCTACAAGTAATGGGTGTCACTTTGCATCTATCGGAAGTCAAAGGCCCAGTGATGGATCGACTAAAGCGTGAGCATTTTTTGTCCGAGCTTTCGGGACAAGTGTATCTCTCCCACTACGAGGCTCACCAATCACTACGCTTGCCAAATTAGAACAACGGTAGTTTTGAGCTAAAACAGACCTGTAAATCAAGTATTATCACCGCAACAAATCGCGCGCTTCAGCACATTTTGAAGCACCAATTGAATATCGCGCGAGTGCAATATCTCGGCATAAACCCAATATCACACGTTAAGCGCCTATAATTCTAAGCTTCGCTACTTTTAAATAGCCACGTATTTTAGATAAACGCCAGCGCCGCAGCTTCTACGAGTGACATATTGTGCTTTTTTACGCCTTATCCACATTTTTTGTCTGGTTAATATTTCGAGAAATCAGAAGCCCTCGCCCTAAAGACAGCTTCAGTTTGAAGTATATGGGCGTTTGCCTGCTGCTAGCCCTCTTGTGCTTATGGCAGCCCATCAGTCATTGGAGTCTCGAGCGGAAGATGACGGCCGTCGTACATGAGCTCGCAGATTTCAAACCTACTGATGTACATTGCCAAACTCTGGGTGAATCGCTCTTCGACCGAACCCGTATGCAGTGGGCTGGCTATACCTTTATAGACACCGGCGACGTGGTATTTAAAGCGTATTGGTGTAAGTATCTCAAAAACTACCTAGCCGACCCTGAAGGCGCAGCAGATCGTGAGCGCTACAGTTTGATGCTCTTGGTGCACGAAGCGATGCATGTTCGCGGAGAGCGCAACGAGCAAAAAACTGAGTGCCAGGCCATTCAACGACACTACCGCACCGCACTGCTGTTGGGTGTACCGGAACGACTCGCACGGCTGCACAGTGTGAAGAACTACCGTGAACAATACCCTAGACATCCATACTACTCGGCTGCTTGCAAACCCGACTCCGAATGGGACGAAAAGCTCAGCGATTCGACTTGGAATTTTTTGTAGAGCCGAGCAGGTCGATGGTTTGCAATCGGCTGTAAAGCTTGTTGTCGCTGCTCACAATGCTTATGCTCAAACTTACTTTAAGGCACGGCATACAAAAGGAGAAAAATGTACACACTCATTGGTAGTCCCTTTACACGCGCTTTTCGAGTTTTATGGGCAATGGAGGAGCTAGGCCTTCAATACGAGCTGCAACCTGTTCCCCCGCAGTCCGACGAAATACGCGCTATTAACCCCAGCGGCAAAGTTCCGGCTCTGTTGGTAGACGGCGAGAGCATCATCGACTCCGTCGCCATTATTCAGTACTTGGCGGATAAACACGGGGCGCTAACCCACAAGGCCGGTAGCTTAGAGCGAGCAAAACAAGACAGCTTCACGCATTTTATTTGCGACGAACTGGATGGTACTTGTTGGGTAATGGCAAAACACAGTTTCGTTATGCCAAAAGAGCTGCGCCAAAAAGAAGCCGTACGACCAGGTGCGCAGTGGGATATGGAGCGTGCCCTGAAAGCCTTAGGTTCTCGATTGGGCGATGGGCCTTACTTAACTGGCGATACTTTTACCGTGTCAGATTTACTCTTGGTTCACTGTAGTAACTGGATGACTAACTGCGGATTTGAGATCCCCGAGGGTAAAATATCCGCTGTTATCGCTACGGCAAAAGAGCGTCCGGCCTATAAGCGCTCCATTGAGATACGCGAAGCACTGCAGTGATCCGATTCAAGCGGATAAGCAAAGCAGCACACGCAAAGCCCTAAATATAAGCGCCACGCCAGCCACTCGGGCTGGTGCCGGTTATTCGCTTAAACTCTCGATTGAAGTTTGACTTCGTCATAAAACCCACGTTGAGCATAATGCTGGTCACATTTTCATCGCTATTTTTTAGCAGTTCACAAGCCGCTTTAACACGTTGTTCGTTAACCCATTGCGAAACATTTTGCTCCGTCAGCAGGTTGACCGCGCGCGAAACTTTGCGCGCTGGCACGCCCGCTTTACGCGCGAGGCGTTGCAGGTTTAGCTCGGGCTCTTTGTAGAGCTCTTGCCCCACCAACAGTTGCTCTAATAGAGGCATCAGAGCACGTGCTTCGACTTCATCGCTGTTATCGACCTCGATGTCTGTGGCGTCTAACTGCGCCTCACCCTCCGAACGCCCCTGCCCGCCAACCACCGCTGCCAACCCTAAAATAAAAATGCTTGGCACATTGGCGAGCGCCACTATCGTCGCAGATCGAGACCCTTGGTAGAGTCGAATGTCTATCGAGATAAGCAGGTCAATAAGGGTAAAAGCGAGCAACAAACAGCCAGTTGCCACGAGCGCCAAGTGGCTGAACCTAGCATCACTCAGTCTAACCAATCGCAGTGCATCAGGGCCGCGCCGAGCCAATCGCAATAACAGCACACCATAGACGACGAAGATCAACATCAACAGTACATCAATGGGCTCGGGCCACAACAAAATAGCCAACAGCACTAAGCCAATAGGCAAGAGGTGCGGCCAATCTTGAGGCCACTGCATGATGCGTGCTTCGCGACTGAGGCTGCGAAACGCCACCCACGCCAAGGGAGGCCAAGCAGCCGCGAGCAGTGCCTGCAAAGGTAACAGTGCGGTGATGTTGTAACCCCAGCGCAAGCCAATCAACAATAAAGCAAAGCAATACATCAAAAGCAGCGCTGCAAAAACGCGTCCTGAAGGCGCGTTAAGCAGGCGCTCTCGTAACATGAGCAGCATGCTCAACAGCATCAACGCCACCACAATGGGGAGAGGAAGAAAAAACATAGCCTAGTGGAGCCTCAAATTAATTCACTTTATATTCAATATCTTATGTAATAAGCATGCACTGAATCGCGTTCTGAATCGACCTTTATCGTGATTGAGGACTCGATAACTGGGCCAGCGCCGCAAACTACATCAACACCACATGCACAGCAGAGGAAACAGCCGTGTTGAATTCTAAAGCACCAGCCAAAAATGCCCTATCACATGTTAAGCACAAGTACTCGCTCAAAGCTTTTGCACTGAGCGGTCTTCTTGCCATGCCGACTTTCAGCGCACAGGCAGCGGGCTTCAGTTTTTTATCCGTGCCCGACCCTGGCCACAAGAACATTGAAGTGGGTGTTTGGTACCCCAGTGATGCAGCCGCTCCTTCGAGCGCCAACACGCCGTTTAATCAGGCACTGGCCATCGACGCTTCGATAAGTGGTGAGCAGCTGCCGCTGGTCGTCATATCCCATGGTTACGGAGGTTGGATGGGTGGCCATGCAGACGCCGCTATCGCACTCGCCGATGCAGGCTTTGTTGTTGCGGCAACAAGTCATACTGGCAATACCTTTAAAGACATGAGCAGCACGGCGGGTGAATGGATATTTGACCGGCCGCGACACATCAGCAAAAGCATCGACTATCTGCAGCAGCGATGGTCGCAGCGGCAAGCGCTGCAGTTGGACAAAGTCGGTGTCTTTGGATTTTCCGCTGGCGGCATGACCGTGCTTTCATTGATAGGCGCGGTCCCAAATGTACAAAAAGCCCAACAGCACTGCGACAATTCGCCAGAGGAATTCGTCTGTAAGGATGGTCTGTTGAGCGAACTGCTGCAAGCTAAGCCGCAAGATTTACCCCTGGAAGCTTGGGGTATGGACCCAAGAATAAAAGCCGCTGTTCTAGCGGCGCCAGGCTTTGCGTTCGCCTATGATCAGCAAAGCTTCAGCGATAACAATGTGCCGGTGCAACTGTGGTCAGGATTGATGGATGACCGAGTACCACACGCAAGTAACAGTGCCCCTCTGGCCCAGGCTATGGGTGCTCACGTCGAGATGCATGAAGTTAAAAAAGCAGGTCACTTCAGCTTTATGGTGCAATCTTGCACCGAGAAGTTAAAAAAGTTTGAGCCAGATACTTGGGACTTTATCTGTGTCGATCAAGAGGGATTTGATCGCTGGAAGTTTCACGACCATATGAACACTGAAATGCTGCGGTTTTTTAAGCAGAGCTTGCAATAGGGGCATGCAGTAGCTGGCAAAGAGTGGTGTACTTGCCACCACTCTCTTGCTCAACGTGTGAGCTGCCAACTACAACGTGCGATTAGCTCATCGAATGTAAGCCAAACATATTGCCTTCAGTATCGGTACACAGGGAGATAAAACCAAACTCACCAATCGACATTTTTGGCTTTGCAACGACGCCACCTGCAGCAGCGACTCGAGATTCCTCTACCGCGCAATCATCACAGGCAAAATACACCAAAGTGCCTTGACCGCCCGCATCGTAGCCTTCCATTTGAACCAACGCACCGGTGGCACCGTACTTCTCCATATCTGACGGGAAAGCCATCATCTGGATAGTGGCGTCTGTTGGGTCACCCAAAGGCTGCAACTCAGAAGAAAACACAGCACTGTAAAAAGATGTAGCACGCGCCATATCGTCCACATAGATTTCAAACCAAGCTACCGGATTACTCGCCATTATTTTTCTCCACTTTGTCGTCCAAAACATTTTGTTACGCAGGCATTAATAACACAACTCTTGGCCTGCAGTAAAAAAACACAATACGCGATCTTGAGAAACAGGTGTTAAACACCGAGACAACTAAACAGTATTTACCAATACGATTATTGTAGTAATCTTCAACCGAGAACAACTGCTGTTTTCTAGGTTTCAGCTCTGCGGAAACCTTGCCATTGATACCGTTGCCTCTGTTTTACGCCATTAGGCCCACGACATTTGGGTTAGCTCTGGTGAAACAAATAACTTAGCTTCTGTTAACTCGATAATATCTTCCACCGAAACATCAGGCGCAGTTTCAAGTAACTCTAGACCTCGATCAGTCACGCGGATAACTGCAAGCTCGGTCACAATCAGGTCCACCGGTCGCTGCGAAGTCAACGGAAGGCTACACTCGTCCACTATTTTCGGTCGACCATTGTTCGTGTGCGTCATTGCAACGATCACTCGCTTCGCGCCAGTTGCTAAATCCATAGCGCCGCCCATGCCCGGAACCAGTTTTCCCGGAATCATCCAGTTAGCTAGGCGCCCTGCACTATCCACTTCTAAGCCGCCCAATACTGTCATATCAATATGCCCACCGCGTATCAAACCAAAACTCATGGCACTGTCAATTGCAGCTGCACCGGGAACTGCCGTGACGAAGCCTCCGCCAGCATCCGTCAAGTCTCGATCTTCCATTCCCTCAGGTGGGCGTGCGCCTAAGCCAATCACGCCATTTATAGATAACGAATGGCAGCGCATTGGTGTACAAGGGGATTTTGGCCAGATACTCACGGAATTGGGAAAAATCAGAGAGTCTGGCTTGGCATTTGACCTTAATGAACATACAGACGGCATATGCGCTATAGGCTTTGCATTTAAGGATTGGGTGGGTGATTTGCACGCTATCTCCGTTCCCGTGCCGGCAACGCGATTTGAAAGCAGAAAAAACGACGTAGAAGCGGCGCTAAAAGTCACTGCAAAAAACATAAAAAAAATGATGGCAAACGCCGCTTGAAAAAGACACTGCAGGTTGCTGTTCTGTAGACACTCTAGCTAATTATCCGCTGGGCGGCAGATCCTCTGCCGACCCTTAGGGCAATTTACAGTTAACGCGTTGACAATTTCTTCAGCACATAGCAGCACTTTCTAGCGTTTTATGCAATGTAGAG
>Ga0114952_1001734_pt1 | contig 17928 bp, 13 predicted proteins | sample SidtaG_2_FD_87303 | JGI IMG/M metagenome (GOLD analysis project Ga0114952, IMG submission 87303) | Marine algal microbial communities from Sidmouth, United Kingdom - Sidmouth_Asex2 metaG | ecosystem: Host-associated > Algae > Red algae > Unclassified | place: Sidmouth, United Kingdom | collected...
CCTTGGTCTATTTGGCTGTTAAAGCCCGCTAATATTTTGAAGACCCCAAGTGGCAAGCTTAAACGCAGCGCGCACAAAATCTCTTGGATAAAGGGTGAGTTTGATTCTGTGTGTCGTTGGTCTAGGGCAGTAGACTAAAGGTTGCACACTGTGGCGAAGCAATGCCGATCTCTGGTGTTGTATTAATATTAAATCAAACTGTCCCAAAACTCGTTAAGCTTACTCTTCTGGTTGTTCACAGACCGATAGGCACGGATCTCAAGTTCGATAGCATCAACATCGGATACGACCGCTAGAAGGCCTGCATCTATTTCTCGCTGTACTAAACGTTCGGGTAGCCAGCCTACGCCATAACCTTCCATGACCAACGCTTTTACACTCACCGATTGCATGTTGCGGTTCATCGTCAATAGGTGCAGATGTGGCTCGCGCTGTTGCAAGTGGTTTTGCAAAGCGCTAAAAAAATAAGATTTATCTTGATAGTCAATAAACGGCAGTGGTTGCTTTTTGTTACCGGGGAACTGGTATTTGGCTTCACCGCTGTCAGCCAAGCCGACCGGTATAAGGCGGTCTTTTGCCAGCACTTTATACGTCAATTGTCCCTCAGAGAGTGTATCTAGCGGGTGATGGTGCGTGTGCCAATGGCAGAGGCTAACATCAACTCGCTGTTCTGTAAGAGCGGCAACCAAGTCTGCGCTGGTCCACGAAGCCGAGTTGAGATTAAAGCTGAGATCAGTAGTGCTGGCTGTTTGTTCTATCCATTGTTGATAAAAGCAAATGTACAAAGTCTGTGTGGCAGCCACCAGCAAAGTATTGTGCTCTTGCATTTTAAGTTGCTGCAATTGTTCTTGTGTATTGCGCAATTGACCGGCTGTGCGTTCTGCAAACTGCAAAAATAGCTCGCCTGCTGGCGTCAGTGACAGAGGCAGCGTATTGCGATCAACCAACACGGTGCCCATCTCATCCTCTAGCAATTTTATGCGGCGGCTGAAAGTTGGTTGCGTGATGTTTTGCTCTTCGGCTGCTCGAGAAAAATGACGCGTACGTGCCAGCGCAATATAGTCATCCAGCCATCTTAGTTCCATCGAATGAAATACTCATTACTCGTGCTTGATTGTCCGCAAGTTGGAGAAGCACAATTTGTCTCCAAAAACGCGATAGACTGCTGTGAAGGTCTAAACAGTGGCATTTAACGATCAACGTATTTGTGCCAAACATTTCACAGAGACTATATCGAGAGCCTAGGCCGTCTTGGATAAAGTCAGGTCTGTGACGTCGGCGCGAGCATGACTTGATCTGAGGTCCCCTAGTGAACGCCGCCGATATCGAACATGTATTTTACACTGCTACGTTATGGCATATGATCTGTTTTTATCACCAAGTTGTGCGGTAAACCCAATGCAAAACAATACCATCATCGATTTGGCCAGTTTGCCAGAACGCATTGAAGGTCCCTCCGCATGGCTCGGTAAAGAAATGCGAGAGTCGCCGCAGTCCTGGCTGTACACGTTGTCCCCTGCGGATGTGGCAAATGTGGAAAACGCTGCAAAATATTTTCTCTCAAAAGGTCTTGATGTTGGTGAAATCACTGCTGAAACCTTCCCCATTGGTGAATTTGTTGAGCATATAAAAGTGCTCAATAATCGCCTGCTTAAGGGTGCTGGTGTAGAAGTTATACGTGGCTTGCCTGTCGCCAATTACTCACAAGAATTTGCTGCCGCTATCTTTTGCGGTATAGGTGCTCACCTAGGTAGTGCTCGATCACAAAACGCGCAAGGGCATATCCTTGGGCATGTACGTGATATTGGCGCTGACGCTAACGACCCTAATAGCCGTATCTACCAAACCTCCGAACGCCAAACATTTCACACCGACAGCGCTGACCTAGTAGCGCTGCTGTGCCTGCGTGAAGCGAAAGAGGGCGGACAATCGCTATTGGTCAGCGCTGAGTCGATTTACAATCGCATGCGTGCTGAACGTCCGGACTTGCTGTTGTGTTTGTTTGATGCAATTGCTACTGATCGTCGTGGTGAAGTACCCGATGGTGAAAAGCCTTATGTGGAAATCCCAGTTTTCAGCTGGTATGAAAACAAGTTAACTGTTTTTTATCAGCGGCAGTACATAGAAAGTGCGCAGCGCTTTTCTGATGCGATGCGGCTTAGTGACGAGCATGTGCAGGCTCTAAATATGTTTGATGCCTTAGCCAATGACGCTGACTTAAATTTTGCTATGCAGTTGCAGCCGGGGGATATGCAGTTTGTCTACAACCACTCACAGCTTCACGATCGTACAGGTTTTGTCGATTGGCCCGAGCGTGATAGGCAGCGCCATTTGATGCGTTTGTGGCTTTCACTACCGGGTGATCGAGCGCTGCCCGAATGCTTCAAACAGCGTTACGGATCTATCGAAATCGGACGTCGCGGCGGCATCATAACAGCCGAAAGCAAGTTGCACGCTCCGCTGGATTAACCGTCACAGGCGTGCTCGATCCTCAGGGTTATAGGCGTCCTTCGTCCACTGCGTGGCAGGCGACTTGCGTGCCATCCGTCTGCATTTTCAGTAGTGGTATCTCATCACTGCAGCGATCATTGGCGTGAGGGCAGCGTCCATGAAATACACAACCTGTTGGCAAGTTGACAGGCGTCTGTACCTCGCCTTGGAGTTTTATTGGTTTGGGTGCGTCGCTGCGCAGGCTTGGGATCGCGCTCAACAATGCCTTGGTGTAAGGGTGTCGTGGTGAGGAAAACAGTGTTGAGGTTTTTGCGAGTTCACAGACAGTGCCTAAATACATCACCGCCACACGCGTGCCAAAGTGCTCCACCACAGATAAATCATGGGTGATAAACAAGTAGGTCAAGTTACGCTGTTCTTGAGCGTCCATCATCAGGTTTAATACTTGCGCCTGAATAGAGACGTCTAGAGCGGAAATGGGTTCGTCGGCCACGATGAACTCAGGATCAACCACCAAGGCGCGCGCAATGCTGATACGCTGGCGCTGACCGCCTGAAAACTCGTGCGGATAGCGCTCGCCCCAACTGCTGGCTATGCCTACCGAGTCCATAACTTCTTGTACTTTTTCTTTGCACTGTGCTGTTGAATAACTAGGGTTGTGAAAAGCTACTGGTTCTTCAAGTGTCTGGTGTATGCGCATGCGAGGGTTCAACGAAGCGTGCGGATTTTGGAAGATCATTTGCATGCGACGACGCCAAGGCAATAACTGCCTTGCGGAGAGGTTGTCGATACGTTCACCGTCGTAACTGACGCTGCCGTCCGTTGGTTTCAACAGGCCCATAACCGTGCGCGCTACCGTGGATTTGCCACAGCCACTTTCACCCACCACACAAAGTGCTTCCCCGCGCTGTACGTCTATCGTGACGCCGTTTATAGCGTGTACAAATTCCTGTTTGCGTGTCAGCTTGCCGTCTTCAAACTTTATCTGATCTAAGAAGTCTCCTGAAATGGAGAATTTCTTGTATAGATCGCGTATCTGCAGCAATGGAGTGTTTGACTCAGTCATGGTTTAGGTCCGCTTGTTGTTGTGCCACCATATGACAAGCGACCGAGCAGCCGCCAGAGCGCACGTAACTTGGTAGTTGAGTAAAGCAAGCGTCTAAGGTGTAGTCGCAGCGTGGATTAAAAGCGCAGCCGTTGGGTATAGCATCCAGCGATGGCATGCTGCCGCGAATTTGGTTCAAGCGCTGTCCGGGAATTGTCTGCTGCGGTAGAGCGTTGATTAAACCCTGCGTGTAGGGGTGTTGTGCATCATTGATGATTTCACGTGTGGGGCCTTGCTCGATAATGCGGCCAGCGTACATGACAATGGTACGTTGCGTGACCTGTGATACCACGCCCAAATCGTGTGTGATCAAGATCAAGCCGACGTTATTAAACTCACACAATGAAATCAACAGCTCCATGATTTCAGCTTGGATGGTGACATCTAAGGCTGTGGTTGGTTCGTCAGCAATAATAATGGCGGGGTCTAGTAGCAATGCGATGGCAATAATTACCCGTTGGCGCATACCGCCGGAGAGCTCGTGCGGATAGGCGTCTAGGCGTTTATCCGGCGAAGGAATTTGCACTTGCTGTAGTTTTTGCAGCGCAATTGCTCTCGCATCGGAAGAGCTGATATTGCGGTGAGCCTGTAAGCATTCAACCATCTGATCGCCTATGGTCAATACCGGATTAAGGGTCATCATCGGGTCTTGAAAGATCATGCTGATCTTATTGCCACGTATGTCACGCAAGGCCTCAGCACTGATTTTACTCAGGTCCTGGCCTTCAAAGAGCACTTCTCCGTTGCTGATGGAACCAGGCTTGCTGATCAAGTTGAGAATGGCAAATGCGGCTACTGATTTACCTGCTCCACTTTCGCCCACAATGCCAAGTCTGTCACCGCGTTCAAGACTGAAGCTTACATCGCGCAGTGCCGTTAGCGCACCGTTGCGCAAGGCAAACTGTACTTCAAGGTTTTTAACTTCTAGTAGCGCCACCGTCTACCCCTTGTTCAATTTGGGATTGAGCACATCGCGCAGCCAATCACCCAGTAAATTCATCACCAAGACTAACAACACCAGAACAATGGCCGGAATAGTGGTGATCCACCAGCTACCGCTAAAGATATAGTCGAAGCCACTGGATATTAACGAGCCTAAAGAGGGTTCCGACACGGGCATACCTAGGCCCAAAAATGACAGTGAGGCTTCGCTGATGATGGCATTGGCCACCTGTACAGTAGAGATGACAAGTATGGGAGAAAGCGAGTTGGGTAAGATGTGGCGTACCATAATACGCATAGGACGAAAGCCCATGACTCGTGCGGCATCAACGTATTCTTTGTGTTTTTCTGCCAGAACCGTAGCGCGCACTGTGCGCGCGTATTGTGGCCACTCGGCGATACCTATGACAAGTATCAGCATCGGTAGGGCCAGTTCGCTGTAGCGTTCAGCGCCGAAGGCCGCTTGGAATACAGCGAGGACAACTATAGCGACCATCAGCGTAGAAAACGAAAGCTGAATGTCGGCGATACGCATCAGCAGGTTGTCAATTTTGCCGCCAAAATATCCGGCGCACAGCCCAACCACAATACCGATAAATGCTTGCAAAATAACTGCACAGATACCAATCATTAGGGAGATACGCGTACCATATAAAATGGTGCTAAGCATGTCCCGGCCTTGTGCATCGGTACCTAGAAAGAAGCGGTCTTCACCGTCGGGTTGCCAGACGGGTGGAATCTCCGAATCCATGATGTCGAGCATCGCTAGGTCGTAGGGATTATACGGCGCAATTAGTGGCGCCAAGATCGCAAGAACCACGTAGACAGCAAACACAGCAAAACTGACCATTGCCACTTTGCTGCTGACAAAGCTGTAGTAGAGATGCGATTGCTTAAATTTCTGCCAGCCAGTGACAGGTGCCGGGGCGGCTAAAGTTTCTTCACTCATCAGCCTTTCCCTGCCAGTTTGACGGTTGGGTTAACCAAACCGTAAATCAAATCAACCAAGGTATTGGTGATCACAAATATTGCTCCAACGACAATCAAAAAAGCAACCAACAATGGCGTGTCCACGCGATTGACAGCTTCTAAAAAGATAAATCCCATGCCCGGCCACTGGAAGACTGTCTCGGTCAAAATGGTGTAGGCGACCATGGTGCCTATCTGCACGCCTCCAACAGTAATGACTGGCAGCATGGTGTTTTTCAGGGCGTGTAAAAACCAAATGCGTCGGCGTTTCAGCCCCTTAGCCCAAGCAAATTTGACGTATTCGCTTTGTAAAACCTCGATCATTTCGGAGCGGATCAGGCGAATAAACAACGGCAACATAATCGATGCTAAAGAGAGGCAGGGTAGGACTAAATGCCTAAAGCCATCGGCTGTGAGATAGCCCGTATTCCACGAGCCAAACATATGTACGGTTTCGCCGCGCCCAAATGAAGGCAGCCAGCCCAAATGAATAGAAAAGAAGTAGATGCTGAATATGGCGGTGAGAAATACAGGAATAGAAATGCCGACGATACTGATACCCATGATAAAGCTGCTAAGCAGACTCTTGGGGTTGATTGCGGCGTAAACGCCCAGCGGCACAGACAAGAACATAATAATAATGGTCGCACCAAAGACCAGTTCTAGTGTGGCGGGCAGTTTGTTGAGTATGACGGAGAGGGCGGGCTCTTTATAAAAGTAAGAGTTGCCCAGATCGCCTTGCAGTGCTTTGCCTGCAAAACGTAAGTATTGGGTTATGAAGGGGTCATTGAGGCCGAGCTCATCTCGCAGCGCTTGGCGCTCAGCTTCGGATACTGATTGGCCCACCATTTCACGAAGTGGATCGCCGAGCTGATCTTGAATAGAAAAGCTGATAACGCTGATGATAAACATCACCACTATCGCTTGTAATGTGCGCTTGATCAGGAAAGCGATCATGGGCGAGCCTTTGTATGATGTTGTCAAAAAGAGGGCTGCGCGGTGCAGCCCTCTCTACTAGCTAGCAACACTTGGTGTGTTGCCTATTAAACTCTCTTATTCGACAACAAGGTCGCCGAGGTAAGGGAAGTTCATTGCGTTGAGAACAGGCTCTGCCTTAACGTTTTTGGCCGCAGCCCAAGCAAGGTTCTGCCAATGTAACGGAACAAACGCTGCGTCTTCGTAGAGCATTGTTTCGATCTGCTGCATCATCTCTGTGCGTTTTGCTGTATCGATTTCAGAGTTGGCCGCTTTCATCAGCTTATCTGCTTCTGGGTTGCAGTAGTTGCCACTGTTGTATTGTCCCAAACCGGCATCGGTATCTACACAGGCGCTCAAGAATTCAAAGAAGTTGTTGCTGTCTTCGGTGTCTGAGTGCCAGCCAATCATCATCATGTCGGCAGCTCGCTCGTCAAAAGCGGGCCAGTACTGGGCTTTAGGCACAGTTTTTAGATCAACTTTAATGTTGATTTTTGCCAACATTGACGCCACCGCTTGTGCAATTTTGTCGTCGTTCACGTAACGATTGTTAGGCGCCATCATGGTGATGCTGAAGCCGTCTGCGTAACCCGCTTCTTCCATCAGTGCTTTGGCTTTGTCTAAGTCATAACGAGGAGCCAGTGCTTCGTTGTGACCCAGGTATCCTGCTGGACTGAACTGCGCACCAGCTGTGGCAAAGCCTTTCATGATTTTCTTGACGATGGCTTCGTTATTGATGGCGTGCACAATGGCGTTACGCACGCGTGCATCTTTGAACTCTTCGCGACGATCTTGATTCATCTGAAAAGTGATGATGCGCGTACCGGCCATGGTGATCAAATCAGCTTTGTCGCTTTTTTCAATCAAGCCATGGTCAGTTGGGGCCACAGGTGCGATAAAATCTACATCACCAGACAAAAGTGCTGCCACACGAGTGGCGTCTTCTTTGATAGGCGTTAGCGTGATGTTATCAACATTGCCTGGAGAGTTGCTGTCCCAGTAGTCTGCAAAACGCGCAAATTCAACTTTAACGCCTTGCTCGCGGCTGCTAACAGTAAAAGGACCTGTACCCGACAGTTGGCGTGAAGCAAATGAATCGCCATGCTTAACCAGCTCTGCTTTATCTTTGCCATTCTCGTCTTCACCAGAATAGAACTTGCTGTCCATTGGGAAGATATAAGTGGCGTTGTTCAACACCAGTGGGAATGGCTCGCTGCTGATCAGATCAACGGTGTAGTCATCCACCTTGTTCATACCGCTGAAGACTGCAAAAACGCCCTTAAAATCAGGAGATTCTTTGAGACGGTTGAAGGTCCAGACAACATCGTCTGCTGTCATTTCGTTGCCAGAATGGAACTTCACGCCTTGGCGCAAGACAAAGCGCATGGTTTTGTCGTCAACGCGTTCCCAGCTTTCAGCCAGACGGGGTTCAAACGAGAGGTCGCTGGCCCAGCGAACCAGCGGGTCGAACGTCATGTGTGAGAGTTGTAGTGTGCCGCCGGACAGCTGCTCATGTGGGTCAAGTGAGACAGGGTCCGCGTCATACGCGATTTTGATATCAGCGGCTTGCACGCTGAACGATAGACCGAGTGCTACTGCACCGGCGATAAGTGTGTGCTTCAATTTCATGTCGAATGTTCACCTAGTTATTTGCAGTACGCCTGCAAAATGGTATGAATTCACAAATGTATCTGTATCCACGTGCAGAGTAGGCTAAAGGAGATGAAGCATTGTGCCAACTGAAATAGTGACATGCCCCATACGTGGAACGCATGGGGCATGTGTATGGCGCACTGAGCGTTGAAATACGTCTGTTGTAGGTGAGCGGACAGGGCCGCTGCGCTGCGTAAGAGCGAGAATATCGACTTAAGAGTGGCTTTGGTTTAGCTTTGTTGTTGGAGCTTCTGCTTGGCTCCAAACTTTGAAGCAAGCCAACGACGTACTGTGGCTACCCAACTCAATGACTGCTTCAGCGATGTTGGCATCGCTAAAAGGCAAGGGGTGAGTACCAGAGTCAACACGGTCGAGAAGGTCAGGCCGCCTGCAACTGCGGTTGCTAACTGACTCCACCATTGTGTCGAAGGGGCACCAAAACTGACATCTTGGCCGAACAGGTCAATGTTCATTTTCAGAACCATAGGCATCAGACCAAGCACAGTAGTGATTGTGGTAAGCAACACGGGCCGTAGGCGCTGTGCGCCTGTACGTAAAACGGCCTCATGAATACCTCTGCCTTCACTGCGCATGACATTGTAGGTATCGATAAGAACAATATTGTTATTCACCACAATGCCCGCGAGTGCGATCACGCCAACACCGCTCATGATAATGCCAAAGGCTTCGCCAGTAATCAGTAGGCCAATAAAAACACCGCCAAGCGACAGCACCACGGCTGTCAATACAAGTAGAGCCTGATAAAAACTATTGAATTGGGTCACTAAAATGATGGCCATGATAAACAGCGCTACCAACATGGCATTGATCAAAAACTCCATTGACTCTTGTTGATCTTGGTCTTGCCCTTCAAACACAACACTGACACGCGGATCTATGCCCATCTCTGCCGCAGCTTTATGAAGCTCCGCAAGACGCTCATTTGCGAGCTGACCGAGGTTGACGACCACTTCACCGTCACGTGGTAGGGGGGCGGCTTTCAGGCGGTAGACTAGATCACCGTCTAAGCGATTGAGCACGCTGACCTTTTGTCCAGGTTCAATGGTGGCAAAATTGCCCAGCGGCACGTACCCGTTGGCTGTGGATATTCGCAGGTTTTCGAGTTGCGATAACTGGCGCTGCTCAGGAGGGAAACGTACGCGTATATCGAGCTCTTCGTTGGAGTCATCGGGCCTATAAGTAGAGAGTTTGACACCGGTGGTAACCAGCTGCACAAAGGTGCCTACCGAGCTGATATCGGCGCCAAATCGCCCGGCTTCTTCTCGATCAACTTTTACATTGAGCTCGATACCCGGCAGGGGCAAGCTGTCTTCGAGGTCGGTGTAGCCACCTTTGTCTTCCATCCATCGGCGTGCAATAGCGACAGATTTTCTGGTCAATTCAGCGTCGTGTGAGCTAAACGCTAGCTGTATAGGCTTTTGATCGCCCCCGGGGCCCGCTTCTTGTTTTTGTACTTCTAATCGCAAGCCTGGAATAACTTGATCGAGCGCCCGCAGTTGCGTGAGTATTTCATCAACTCGCCGATCGCGTTTATCCCAATCTTCAAATTCGAGATTAATAGTCGCAATTTTATCGTCGTCGTCTATTTGAGTGACCGCATAGGCGGTGCGAATTTCGGAGACTTTGAGAATTTCATGCTCAACACGACGCAATATGTCATTGCGCTCCTGCACGGCGAGGTCACCGCGTGCCAGCAATGACACCACTGCCTGCGTTGGTTCAACGGCGGGGAAGAATTCAGTGCCTTTTCCGAACTTGCTATAAGCCGTACCAACAGCAAATAAAATGGCAATGACAAACAACAAAACAGCAACTGGGTAGCGAATAGCCCACGCCAAAAAGCGCACATAGCGACCGGTAAAGCCTGTGATTTTACGTAGATTTCCGCTCTCTGCATTGGCCATATTTGCCAGAGCATCCGCGTTGATCGGGCGAGTTTTGCCGATGAGACCACCCAGTGTCGGAACAAAAATAAGTGCCATTAGCAATGACGCAGACAATGTTGCAATCAAGGTGATTGGCAGGTATTTCATGAACTGCCCCATGATTCCTGGCCAGAACAAAAGAGGCATAAATGCCGCCAACGTCGTGGCAGTTGAGGCGATGATGGGCCATGCCATGCGTTGAGCAGCTTGTTTATAGGCCTCGGCTTTAGGCATGCGAGCAAGCATGCGTCGATCAGCAAATTCTGTGACAACGATAGCGCCATCCACCAACATGCCTACCGCCATGATAAGCGAAAAGAGCACCACGATATTGACCGTTAAGCCAAGCATGTCGATAACCAGCATGCCGATGACAAAAGAGCCAGGGATAGCGACAGCCACGAGACCAGCGCTGCGCACACCAAGTGCAGCAATGACAACGATCACCACCAATAGCACGGCGCTGAGTACGTTATTTTGTAAGTCTTTCAGCATGTCTCGAATTTCGAGTGAGCGATCACTGAAATAGGCCACGCTCAACGCGACAGGCCAGTTTGTCTGCAGCTCAGCGATGCGAACCTTGATTTCGTCAATGGTGGCAATGATGTTTGAGCCGGTGCGCTTCTTGATTTCAATCGTCACTGAGGGATGACCATCAACACGCGCGAAGCTTTCGGAGTCTTTGTATACTCGTCGAACTTCGGAGACGTCTTTCATGCGCACAACGCGTCCGCCAATCGATTTGAGCGGTAGGTCAAAAAGCTCCTGTGCTGTTTCGATTATGCCGGGCACTTTAAGAGAGAAGCGACCAACACCAGAGTCCAGTACACCTGCGGCCACTAGTTCGTTGTTACGCCCAACAGCATTAAACAGATCAGCTTGGGTGATGTTGTAGCTCTCTAAAACGAGTGGATCGACGATGATCTCGACCATCTCCTCACGCTTGCCTTTTATTTCTGCTTCCAGCACACCGGGTATGGATTCTAGGGTGTCTTTCAGGTTATCTGCTATAGCGTATAAGGTGCGTTCTGGTACTGGCCCGCCTAGGCCTATGACTAACTGCGGGAACTTCGATAAATTGATTTCATGTACTGAAGGGTCATCGGCTTCGTTGGGTAGCTCCCCCTTGGCCCGATCTACTGCTTCACGCACATCATCTAGTGCGCCATCGGCGTCAAAGCCTGCGTCGAATTCAAGAGTGACGTTGGCGCCACCTTCGTAGGCCACAGACGTGACTTTCTTAACGCCTTCGATAGTTTCGAGTTCTTTTTCGAGAGGGCGCACCAGCATGCGATCAGCGTCTTGCGGGGAAATTCCCTCGAGTGACGCGCTGGTATAGATGATCGGTATATCAACATCAGGGTCGGCTTCTTTGGGGATATTGATATAGGTCATGGAGCCGGTGACCAACAACAGTGCCAATATCATCAACACGGTGCGGGCGTGGTCCACAGCTGTACTAATCAACGAATTCATATGCCTAGTACTCGCCTATTCGTTTTCTTCTGCATTAGCCGTTTTCAGCGTGCTTTCTTCAACCGGATCAACAAGATCGCCATCGTGCACAAAGCCTTGGCCAAGCGTGATAACCCGAGCGTCAGCGGGTAGCCCTCCAATCCATATGCCGTCGGTTTCGCTGCGAATAATATCGACGTCGTGCAGTACCACGCGGTTGTCCGCATCGACTGTGGCGACCTGAATGTCGCCTTTGGCGTTTAAGGTCAACAAGGCGGGTGATATTTTGTAGGCACTGGAGCTGCGAAGTGGCACTTTAATCTGAGTTGTCATGCCGGCTACAAGCTCGTTGTTTTTGTTGGGCAGTGTAATTTCAACCCGAAAAGTGCGTGTGCTTTCATCAGCAAAGGGGGAAACGTAAGTGATTTTCCCCAACACTTCTTGGCCATCAAGCATCACGCTCTTAGCATCATCGCCTATGCTGAGTTTACTGATGTCACGTTCAGCCACATCACCAACAGCTCGAAGAGGATCTAGGTTAATTAACGTAACCAACGGCTTGCCAACACTCATGAAGTCTCCGGCTTCCGCTAGGTGATCGGCGATGAGCCCGTCAAATGGTGCAGCGACATGTGCTTTTTGTAGCTCTGTTTCAAACTGTTGCACACGCGCTTTGGCAGCTTGCAATGTGGCGTAGGCAGAGGCTTTTGCGTTTTGAGCGTTCAAACCGCGTTTTACCAAATCAGCTTGCGCTTTGTATTCAACTGCAGCGCTGCTAAGTTCCGCTTTTGCTCCGGCAAGTGCAGAATTCAAGCTGCCGACACTGATACTGGCAATCGCATCGCCTTTTTTAACTTGGCTACCGCGTTTTGCGTCGTAGCTCAGCAGCAAGCCGTCTAGCTCAGCGGCGACCTGAGCTTTTTGGTTCGGCTCGGTACGGCCCGTAAACACAAGTTCAAGGTCAGTCGTCTGTGAGGACAGGTTGCGTACTTGTACTTTCTGTAGCGGTCTTTTGTGTGGTTCAGTAGACGCACCCTCGGATTCTTCTTCCGGGGACATTGGTACAAACAACCACAGAGCCACCAATACAATCAGCATCAATGAGATGATGTAGGGGCGCTCAGAGAAAAAACGCATAGCGATGGAATCCTTGCAAAAAATCGTCGAAAGCTGCAAAAAGCAAAAAATTGCGTTTTTGGTAGTGAGCAGAACCTAAGAGTCGTACGTCCATTGATCTTGTTAGGCTGTCATATCTGATCGGTTAGACACTAACATAGCCAACAAAATCAGCTTGTAACCATGTGGTTACATACCCACTGTTGCCTGTGCTCCCAGTGAGTTGACGGTAAATATAGGCGCAGTTCTGCCTTATTATCATACAAAGGCTGTGCCGACCTATCGCGTGCAATCGCGTCGATCAGCTAATTAATGAGAAAAACGGCTGCTTAGTTTGTGAGCCTGCGTGGCTGCTGCTGATACTCAATGTGTGGATCGTTGGCTCTTGTCGTTTGAGCTGACGATTAATTTGACGCGTGTCTAGGCTCTCAGCACGACAGGGTGGGTCGAGTATTCCTTTAGGTGGGCAATCACGACAAAGTCATCGCTGTTTTCTTGTAACAGCGCTAGGCGCTCAGGTGGAATAGCGGCAAGCAAACCGCCACTCGTTTGAGGGTCTAGTAGCAACTCGGCCCAGCCTACCGGCGCATCCGCCAGCTCGCCACATTGTGATAAGCGCGACTCTAAGGCAGGGTACAAGCTGGAGCGCCAGCCAGAAGCGCTCAGCTCTAAAGCGCCAGTAAGCAGAGGTACGTTTTTCACTAGTAGTTCTGCCGTAAGCTCGCTGCCAGATAACATTTCGAGCAAATGCCCCAGTAATCCAAAACCGGACACATCGGTTACGGCATGCGGTTCTGCTAGAGTCAGCGCGGCGGCTGCCTCTCGGTTTGATTGGCACATACTGTCAAATGCAGAGCGCACGCTAGCTGCGGGTGCTTGTGCTTGCATGTCTGCGGCAAATATCACGCCGGTACCTATGCCTTTATTTAGCACCAGCACATCGCCCGGTTGCACACCGCGTTTGCCCCAACTGGCATTGGCAATCACAGCGCCGGTAACCGATACACCGACGGCCGCGTCCATCGCTTCGCTGCTGTGACCGCCAGCGAGAGTGGTGCGGTTGAGAGCTAGGGCTTCGGCTATACCTTGCATCAGTGCCTGATGGTCGCGATGTTGCAGGCGAGGGTGCGCAATTGTGGTGCTGACCCATACATGCGCGGCTAAGGGCTCCGCCCCCATCGCATAAACGTCGTTGAGCGAGTGTTCAGTTGCCGCTCGAGCAACCAAATATAAGTCGTCGCTAAAGACGCGAAAGCCATCGATGCTCTGTACTAAGGTTTGGCCGGCTACAGGTGTTAGCAGGCTTGCATCTTCGGGCGCAGCTAAGGCTGGGATTACTTCATCACGACGATACAGCGGCAAATTAGCCAGACCATCGCTGAGTAAATCAGGGCCAAGCTTGCCACCGCAGCCACCGCAGTGTGGTTTGTCCAATTTAGGGGCAGCCATGGGTTGTGGTGCGCCAAGGTTTTGCAGCTTGTTCATGAAGCTGCGGTCAATATAATCTTTGAGCCGCCACACCAGCTCTCCGCTGAAGCTGATGCCGTTGCGTTCCCCTGTGGCGGTGCGATCCCCCAGCGACAATAACGACAGATAGCGCGTTTGCAGTTTGCAGGGTTTTAAGGGCTGATCAAGACTCACTCTGCGCAGGTTGTCTTCCAGAAACGGGGCTTGCCTGACCGCGTAAACACCTGCTTTAGGGCGAGGATCATCGCGCATAAAGGCAATATCTCCACAAGCAAAGATACGGGGATGAGAAACACTTTGCAGGTTCTTATCGACTGTGACAAAGCCTCCGGCATCAGTTAACAACCCTGAATCATGTACCCAAGCTGCGGCGGCGGCACCGGCGCACCAAATGCTGTTATCTATTGGTAGACGTTCACCGCTCTGCGAGATGATGGCGTCTGACTCGACCGAAGCAACAGCAAAGCTGTTGTGACAAACAACCGCAAATTTTGTCAATGCTGCATGGGCCGCCTCGACGGCTTTGTCTGGGTAACCGGACAATATTTCGTCGCCGCGAAAGATCAATTGCAGCTTAATGTTGTCACGGCCTGACAGCCTGTGCGCCATAGCAAGCACAAGCTCAACACCCGCTGCCCCAGCGCCTATCACTGCCCACGTGATCACAGGCGCGTCGCTTGGGTACTCGAGTAATTCTTGCCATTCGTGATCAAAGCCAGAGACAGGTTTCACACCTGTGGCGTGTTCTTTGGCACCAGGCTGTGAGAGTCGAGAGCTGGAGCCAATATCGAGTGACAAGGTGTCAAAACTGATGGGCGGGCGATTATTAAAAAGTATTTGCTGTTCTTCTAAATCTAGGCCCTCGACTCGTGCTTCGATCCAGCGCACTCCCGCCCATCGGCACAAGTGATTGAGGTCTATGTGTGTCTCTTCAAAGGAATAATGCCCGGCGACATAGCCCGGTAACATGCCGGAGTAGGGGGTCATCGCAGATTCGGAAACGAGCGTTAATCGCACTCCGGGAATGGGGCGCATGGCCAGCATTTTGAGCACCAGCGAATGCGTGTGCCCGCCACCTACTAAGACTAGATCTTGTGTGTTCATTGTTGATGCTCGGCGAGCCACTGTAAAACGGCTTGGCGGTCTCCGCGGAAGACCGCACGCTTTTCACGGTCTTGCATTTTGTGTGCATAGAGCTTGTCGTAATACTCGATCAGCAAAGTCTCGATGATGTGATCAAAACCGCTCCAATCGCCTTGCTCTTTCAGCTTGCGTACTGATTTGGCTACGGTTGAGACAAGGTTGTCACAGCGTTCGCCACCTAAACGTTTGCGAATTCGATGCAAGTTGTCGCTGACATGTGCTTCCAGTGCGAGCCACGGTTCATCGGGGGTGCTTTGTTTAAAGTGCGTCAGAGCGTGTGACACGTAGTCGTGTCGCAACAGTTCTACTCGATCCTTTAATGGCATTTCCAGCACCACCACAGGGGCATTTGCCATGGCATCTTGCAAAAACTTGGGTAAAAAAATTCGCCCAATAAGTTGCGATTCGGCTTCGACGAGCACGGGTGAGTCTGAAACGTGCGCTCGCTTGATCCAGTCGATGGCAATGGTGTTTTCCCAGTCGATCTGGCTCGGCTGTGGCACAAATGTGCCGCCAAATGCGCTGCCTCTGTGCAGTGCTTTTCCTTCAAGATCTAGCGATTGCTGCCATTGTTGAATCAGCAGTGTTTTGCCAGAACCGGTGGCACCCGCGAGCAACAACATGGGCGCGTTAGCGCTGAGTGTTTCAAATTGTTCTAACAGGTAAGAGCGCATGGCTTTGTAGCCACCACTGACAAGCGGGATATCAATGCCAGCTTCGGCTAGCCATTGCTGAGTCGTGCGAGAGCGCAAACCGCCGCGAAAGCAATAGAGATGTGCATGGGGGTTGTGCTGGATAAATGAGCGCCAAGCGTCTAGACGTTGCTGCCGCACTTCGTCGGTCGCTAGCTTTAAGCCCAATTCAATCGCTGCATCTTGGCCTTGATCAGCGTAGCGGCTTCCAATTTCGTGTCGTTGCGTATCATCGAGAATGGGTAAGTTGCTCGCGTGAGGAAATGCGCCTTTGTTAAATTCAATCGGGGCGCGTACGTCAAGCAAAGGCAAGTCGTCTAGGAAAAGGCTTTGGTAGTCGTCAGTTTGTACTGGCACGTTGATTCGAGTATCCGAAATCCAGAAAAAACCATTATCCCCCAAGCCAAGTCGAGTTGACACTAAGTGAGCCTGCCATTTTTCAATACACCAGCAATCTCATACCGTTTGCGCACGATACAGCTACAAAAATTCAGTTGATCAAGCTTTATTTCCATCGATAACTGAGCAATTGCTTTGTCAAGACTCGACAGCACGATCATTTTCGGTAAGTATCTACCCATTGCTGCCACGCCAGAATTATCAGCCCTCCTTATGACATCACCTGTTCTCTCCCTAAAAAATATCCGTAAACGCTTTGGCGAGTTGGAAGTGCTTCATGGCATTACGCTTCAAGCTCAAAAGGGAGATGTGATCTCTTTGATAGGGTCATCTGGTTCCGGCAAGAGCACCTTGTTGCGCTGTATTAACTTGTTAGAAATGCCTGATGAGGGTGAAATCTATCTCGGTGGAGAGCAAATCGCGCTCGGTCACGACCGCCACGGTGCCCGTTTTGCGAGTGATGCGAAACAAGTGCAGCAGTTGCGGACGCGGGTGGGAATGGTGTTCCAGCAGTTCAACCTCTGGGCACATTTAACAATTTTGCAAAACGTTACTGAAGCGCCAATTCGAGTGTTAGGCATGGGCCGACAAGAAGCCGAAGCTGCAGCCATGCAATACCTCGACAAAGTCGGCATAGCTGATAAGGCTGACACCTACCCCTCGTTTTTATCGGGCGGTCAACAACAGCGAGCCGCTATTGCACGTGCTTTGGCGATGCGTCCCGATGTGATCCTCTTTGATGAGCCAACTTCTGCGCTAGACCCTGAGCTAGTTGGCGAGGTGCTGGCGGTCATGCGTCAACTAGCGGTAGAAGGCACAACCATGATCACAGTGACACATGAAATGAATTTTGCCCGTGAGGTGTGCAATCAAGTGGTGTACCTACACCAAGGCCTGATTGAAGAGGCGGGCGACCCACAGCAAGTGTTCGCCAACCCCACATCACCGCGGTTGAAACAATTTTTATCTAACAGTGCGTGACTCGGACGCGCTTGACAACACGATTTATCCGAGCTGGAGATAACCTATGATGAAGAAAACCCTGTTAGCGCTTGGCGCGACAATGATCCTTGGCAGTACCGCCATGGCAGCTGATACCGTGCGTATCGGAACCGAAGGCGCGTACGCACCTTGGAACTACCTCGACGACAGCGGAAAGCTGGCGGGTTATGAAATTGATCTGGGCATGGCGCTATGCGAGCAGGCTGGATTGACGTGTGAAATGGTTGCTAATGAGTGGGACAGCATTATCCCTAACCTGATCGCCGGCAACTACGACATGATCATGGCAGGCATGAACATCACAGAAGAACGTGCCCAGACGATCACTTTTAGCGATCACTACTACCCACCCGATCCTTCGCGTTATGTTGCGGCGGCTGGTGGTGAGTTCGATTTTGGCAGCCTCAGCGGTCTGAAAATCGGTGCACAGGGTGCGACGGTTCAAGCGGACTACATTGAATCGACACACGGTGCCGATAACAATATCTTGAGCTTTTAAACACCGGACCAATCAATCGCTGATTTAATGGCTGGCAATATCGACCTGTTGTTAGCTGATAACGCATTCTTGGAGCCAATCGTCACCGGTTCTGGCGGTGCTATTGAGTTTGTA
>Ga0114952_1001739_pt1 | contig 17903 bp, 15 predicted proteins | sample SidtaG_2_FD_87303 | JGI IMG/M metagenome (GOLD analysis project Ga0114952, IMG submission 87303) | Marine algal microbial communities from Sidmouth, United Kingdom - Sidmouth_Asex2 metaG | ecosystem: Host-associated > Algae > Red algae > Unclassified | place: Sidmouth, United Kingdom | collected...
AACCAAAATGAAATATGTAGAAGTGCTAAAGCACTCAAATGACACACTACCATTTATAAATTTTAAACAAAAACCCCAGTGCCTAGTGCACTTCAAACATCAAGAGGGTGAATTCATTCACCCAGACAACAAATAACTTTTTCTAACACTTATAACATTAAAAAAAAAACCACAGTGCCTTGAGCATTATATAAATCGCAGCCTTTGCTGGGTGAATAAATTCACCCCCTAAAATCAAACCTAACCCACAAACCAAAATTAAATATATAGAAGTGCTAAAGCACTCAAATGACACACTACCACCTACAATATTAAAACACAATCCCCAGTGCCTTGCGCACTTCAAACATCAAGAGGGTGAATTCATTCACCCAGACAACGAAGAAAACATTTTCTAATAATAATAACATTAGAAAAAAGTATTAGCTCGCATACTTCATAAATCACAGCCTTTACTGGGTGAATAAATTCACCCCCTAAAATCAAACCTAACCCACCAACCAAAATTAGATACGTAGAAGTGCTAAAGCACTCAATAACACACGACCACCTACAAGATTAAAAAACAATCCCCAGTGCCTTGCGCACTTCAAACATCAAGAGGGTGAATTCATTCACCCAGACAACGAAGAAAACACAGATAAACAAATAAGTTATTCAACATATCTTCCCTTTGGGATAAAAATTGTATTAATAAATAATTATGTATAAATACACTAAATGGTGTGTTTTCAGTAACACCAAAAACCATCAACGCATTTTAAACACCACCGCTTTTGCACAGCCCCTCTCAAAGACCTTATCTATTTTAGATGTATCTAAATTGAGAGATTGAATGCTTACAGGTGATGGCTCCATCACCGCGATCCATCTCATACTATCTTTGATCACTGAATAGACATCTAAGGAATCCCGAGAGGATAGATAACCATATCTGACGTCTTTCAAGCCAAAATACAAAGGAAAATTTGCATAAACTTCCTCGTTCTCAACTACCCTATCTTCAATATATTTCGTGGCTGACATCTGAACAGAAACGACATCCCTGAAGTTAATATCTTGATCAAATTTAAATTCGTCTTGCCCATATTTTGTGAGTGGATATATTGCAAATAGTAAAGCTACTAAAGCTGGTATCCAATATTTCTTTCCTGAAAATTTAATCCACGCTTTCAAAGAAAATCCGAAAATCAAAACCAGTAAGGGCAAAATGGATAAAAGATATCTATCCATATAAATATTAAGAGCAGAAAAACAAACAAAGCCTGCTGAAAAGATAAAAGCGAGACAGATAAATGGATGTATTCGATTACAATTATTTTTTTTAAAATTAATCAAATACGGAATCAATCCTGACGCAATAAATATTGTTAATAATGTGCGACCTTGAGCGATAAACAACATATTCACGCAAGTGTAAAAAGTAGTTTTAATTCTAATAAAATCATATGACATAAGTTGTACATGCCATGGAAAAAGATACCAGCCATTTTGTATCTTCTGAATAATCAAAAATCCAGCAAAAACCAAAAGTGGTGATAAGCTAAATAATAGATTTTTAAAAGTCCGATACTGAGAAAATAGCAAAACAAAAAATGCCGATGCGACAGGAATCACTATTGCAGATTCTTTAGTTAGTATACCAATTGCGCAAACAATAAAATATCTTAACCATTGCTTTTTGTAACAAAAATACAAGCCAAATAATACAGACAAGGCTATTATTATTTCTGGTAAAATCATGGCGGAAATAGAGAAAAAATTAGGTATAAGCATCAGAGCAACGGATGAAAGCAGTGCTATCCATTTATTAAAAAATTGGCTCCCGATATACCGAACTGACAAGACTAAACCTATAGATATAGAGAATGCAAGCAAATGTATTTTAAACAACGAAAACTTGAATACTGTGACGTAACTGGCAAATAAATAATAAAATAAAAGCGGATGTCCTCTCGATAATTCAGGAGGCAGAGCTGAAGGTAAAAAACCAATACCGTTATCAACCATATGCAATATGCCCGGACCATAAACACCCAATGCATCCCAGTAAAATGGTAAAAATAAATCTTCATATTTGGCTAAAAAAAACACTAAAATAGAGATCCAAATAAGCACAACAGGTGCATACTCTACTATTGCTCTATATGACCTCACTTTATGCATTCTCCAAATATAGTATTGATAACCTCTTATTACCGTATGTTATCACTATAAGTTCCAAAAAAAATCCTTGCAAAATTGCTTTTACAAGGATTAATAAAATTAAGTCTTAGTTTTTAATCAAAAGGATTAGAAAATCTTTCATCTGTTGTAATCGTGGCACTCGTTAAGGTATTTAAAAATGCTTCCATTGCGCGCATATCCAAATCTGTTAATCCCATACTAACCGGTGTGCCATTATTATTTAATTTATGATCTAAATCTTCATGTGGTTGAATACCATCATTGTAGTGATCAAAGACTTCTCCTAGTGTTTCAAATCTGCCATCATGCATATATGGTGCAGTTAAACTGATATTTCTAAGAGAAGGAATCTTAAATTTTCCATTCTCAAATCCATTGTCTTCATACACAAGGTTCAAACCAATATTTGTTGATCCTCCTGTATCTTCATATTCATTTCCAAATCCTGTCGGAGTAGAAAAATTAGCACCAGCATGACATTTTGCACATTGAGTTGTTTCACTAAAAAACAAAGCCATTCCATGCTTTTCTAATTCAGAAAAGTTAGAAAAATCATTTTGCAATCCCGTATCAAATTTCGAATCTCTTTTAAATATCGATGCCACAAATTGACTGATCGATTCTGCTAACCTATTAGGTGTAATATTTTCACTGCCATATGCTTTTACAAACAAATCATCATAGTATTCATTCTGAGAAAGTTTTGCAGTTAATTCATCCATATTTTCCATGCCCATTTCTATGTGATTTTGGATTGGGCGTAAAGCCAAGTCTTCCAAACTAAACGAACGACTGTCCCAGAAAAAATTCTTGCTTACAAGCGGATTAACAATAGCACTAGAGTTACGAGATGTTAATACCCCACCAAAACCTTCACTCAAAGCTTTATCATCTGAAAAAGCCAATGCCTGCTTGTGACAACTTGCACAAGAAATTGAATTGTTCCTGGATAAATGCTTATCATAAAAAAGTACACGACCTAAAGTGGCAATCTCATCATTTTCCACCCTTTGAAAAATTGTATTGGTCAAACCTCCAGATACGACCTCATGTCCAAAAGGAGACTCCGTTTCCGCCAACAAAACTTCAGGCAAAATGAAATTATTGACATCTGACATCACACTCGTATAATTTAAGGCTTCATCAGGAAGTTGAGGATTGAAGGTATTTTCTGGAATGACATTTTCTCTATTACAAGAAATTATGATCGCCAATAGAGCAAAGACTAATAAAAATTTAAAGTGAGAATTCTTCATTTTTAGAATTTATAAAAAGTTGTAAATGATCTTTCTTATCATTACATAACTGTAAGCAGCTATTAATATTTTATCAAGATAGCATATTCTACTTATTTTTTTAATAGATCACAAGTCATGAATAGTGTCAAATTGCTGTTTTAAGACTTAATTCAACTTCAAGATGATAAAAAGCCCTACTGGCGGGATAATATGGATCCTTAAAGATTCATCTGAAGTACCAATGAAAAGATGAGTTTCCGTACCAATGTAAATGGATTCCTTTAATTTATACTCTAATCCCGCCGCATAACTTAATCCCAAACTACCTCCGTTACTATCATTACTCGGATCATTGGGCTCATTGAAAGAACCACTGGATACTAGGAAGTTATAGGAGTTGTAAAAATTCCATTTTTCACCTAATGCTTTTTTTGTTAAAAATCCCAAAGCCAGATTAAAGTAATTATTTTGACTGTCATTATTATTAAAAATTTGGACGCCTAATTCCATATTAAAATACCTATTATTCCGCCCCGTACGATACATTAAACCAAAAGGTCCTGATAACCTCGTGCCATTACTAAAAGGAATAATTTGGCTTATTAAGGGTGACATATTTAAGCCCAATTCTTTACTTCTCAATTGTAGTTTTTGCGCAGCAAGCTCTACACTCACAAATGCCAATAAAACAAAAACTATTATTCTATATTTATTCATGACTTAGAGTTTATAGTTTATATATAACATTAATGGTGCTTGCAAACTCAAATCGTATGAAGTTGTATTTACTCTGGTATTTGTATTAAGACCTTCTTCAGTATAGGTTTCAAAATTCAATAGTCCATAAAGAGTGGCTTCGCTGCTGAAATAAATCCTGCTAGACAATTGGTATTTCAATCCAAATAATGGGCCACCACCCACTCCTATTGTATTATCTTTTAAGACACTCATCCCTCCGTTATTTCCAAAGATTTCTACTTGATCTTGATCGAAACGACCAATAAAATCAAGCCCCCAATATCCATTTAATTTGGTTTCGCTTTCTATATGCCTTTCAAAGCCAAACCGCAGCGAAACTTCTCTAAATGATGATTCTCTAAAAGCAAAAGTGATATTATCAAAAGTTTCTTGACTACTGGCTTGCACACCTAATCCTAATCTCAGATTGAGTTTCTTTTTACCAAACCTAAAAACAAGAGGAAAATCTGAAGCATCTATCAAGTTTCCATTTCCCGAAAAACTAGAGATCACTGAAGTCATATTAATCCCTACATCAATGCCACCATATGTTTTGTCATCCGCTGTAGATGTTTGACAATTCCCAAATTGCATCAGCAATATGCTAATGAGAATACATAAAAGTTGTTGTTGTTTTTGCATATGAATATTAAACTCTATTAGATTGATAATATTACAAAGAAGAATTACTTATCTAAATAAATACAATTCAACCTTAAAGAATAACAGTTCATGACTTTTTACTTTCAATGTCTATTCTTTTACGCCAAATTGAGCAAAATTCAAATAATGCAGAATCAAGTATTGATCTTTTGCTTTCTTTTACTATGTGTATTTAAGATGAATAGCCAAAATGGTGTTCAGCTTATTAAGGGCAATGTAATTGATGCACAATCCGAACTGCCACTTATAGGTGCCACAATAAATCTGATATCAGAATCTGAAAACATATATGCTTTCACTGATATTGATGGCTCTTTTAAAATACCTAACGTACCCATTAGCAGGCGTGCATTTGCAGTGAGTTATTTGGGATATGAAAATATTATTATCCCTAATATAGAAGTCAGTGCGGGTAAGCAAATTTATCTTAATATAAAGATGGATGAATCTTTGAATCAATTTGACGAAATTGTAATCAAAGGCAATACTGAAAAAGACAGGAGTATTAACGACATGGCGACCGTCTCATCTAGGCAATTTAGTATGGAAGAAGTCAATCGTTTTTCTGGTGGCAGAAGTGATGTCGGCCGACTGGCGGGCAACTTTGCGGGTGTCAGTACGGCAGATGACAGTAGAAACGATATTGTGATCAGAGGCAATAGCCCCACTGGACTATTATGGCAATTAGAAGGTATTCCTATCCCGTCTCCCAATCACTTTTCCACAGTAGGCACGACTGGTGGACCTGTCAGTGCATTGAACCCAAATCTTCTGAAGAATTCTGATTTTTTTACGAGTGCTTTTCCTGCAGAATATGGTAATGCACTATCTGGCGTATTTGATTTGGGATTTAGAAACGGCAATAAAGATAAAGTTGAATACACTTTACAAATGGGAGTCATCACTGGTTTTGAGGGTATGATTGAAGGACCATTAAACAAAAGAAACAATGGCAGTTTTATTATTGCTGGGAGATATGCGTTTACAGGTGTTGCACAATCTATGGGATTGGACATCGGTACCAATGCTGTTCCTAATTACCAAGATCTCTCATTTAAATTTGATTTTGGCAAAACTCAAATTGGGCGCTTTACTTTATTTGGGGTTGGAGGGAAAAGCGACATCGCCTTTCTAGCAGACGAAGTTGATGAAACAGATTTGTTTTCTGCGGATGATGAAGATGCATTCGCAGACAGTAAGTTTGGTGTAGTAGGACTCAAGCATAATCTTATTCTAGACAATCAAGCCTATATAAAAACAGTTATCGGGATTTCTGGTAACAGTGTGCAATTTATGAGGGAAAGATATTATAACATAGATACGGAAGCTGAAATCAAACGACCCTTTGTAACAGGAGACAATGCTTTAAGCAGGTATTCTTTTTCATCTTACTACAATAATAAATACAACAGTCATTTTACAATTCGAGCTGGCGTATTGTTTGAAAGCATAGGTTCAAATTTGTTTTTTGAAAGTGCAGAATTTGGAAATGACTTTAACAATGATGGTATTTTTGACCTTGAAGAAGTTTATAAATTCAACGCACGCACGCTTCTCCTCCAACCTTTTATACAAGCACAAATAAGATTAAATAATGCATGGACTATTAATGCAGGCTTGCGCCAAATGTATTATGATTTGAATGACAAATCAGTGCTTGATCCAAGAGCGGCAATCAGTTGGCAATTAGCAGCTAAGCACAAATTGAGTTTAGGGTATGGCATGCACCACCAAGCACAACCCATACCCATTCAAATTGCCAGTTTCCAAAACAATGGTATGACCACCTACCCTAATCGCAGTTTAGATTATTCTAAAAGCAATCAACTGGTTTTAGGATATGACTTTAAAATAAATGAAAGTTGGAGATCAAAACTGGAAGTGTATTATCAAAACATTTCAAATGTTCCCGTGGAAAAAGAATCAAGCTCCTTTTCTGTTTTAAACGTTGGTGCTGACTTTGGATTCCCGATAGATAAAAACAATTTGATTAGTGAAGGTACGGGTACCAATAAAGGGATTGAATTGACCATAGAGAAATTCTTTAATCAAGGCTACTATGTCCTTTTGACAGCGTCATTTTTTGATTCAAAATACAAAGGTAGTGACGGTATTGAAAGGAACACTGCTTTCAATAATCAAAGAGTGGTCAATTTCCTTGCGGGAAAAGAGTTTAAATGGGGTAAGCAAAAACAACACAGATTTACTTTTGACACTAAAGTCACAACGGCAGGTGGGCGCTTTTACACACCTATTGATTTAAAATCATCCCAAATAAATGAAATAGAAGTTTTTGATGAATCCCAAGCGTTTCAGGAACAATACAGTTTATATTTTAGATGGGACATGAAAGTGGGCGTCAAACTTAATAGTACCAAGAAAAAATTCTCTCAGGCCTTTTATTTTGACATACAAAACGTCACAAATAATGACAATATATTTTCAAAATCATACAATCGCCTCACTAATGAGGTCAATGATATATTCCAAATAGGATTCTTTCCTAACTTTATGTACAAAGTAGAATTTTAAATTTTGTTCAAATCAGAAAAATACATTGGTTTTAATGACATGTGGTTAATGCTTTTTGGCATTCCGATCGTCACTCTAGTTACCACCATTATGATTTTTGGTGTAGAAGGTATATCTGATTTTAGTGAGTCTTGCCTCCCAATGGGATTTATTTATACAATAGTCTATTGGCTGGGTTTTAGGTATGTTACAATACATTATCATAAACGATACCCAGGTTACACCTTTAATTTTAAGCGTTTGTTTTATGTGCTTTCGCGAATGGCAATCATGTACATTTTAATTGATATTGTCATGGGACAAGTTGTCAAAAAGTTTTTTGCTGTACATGCTGAATTTCATGACGAACATGACATTGAAGCCCAAGTCATTACAATTACGATGATAGCTTTAGGCTTTTTTCTTTATGAAGGCATTTATTATTTTAATCAATCACGTATAATTGAAATCGAAAAAAATAAACTCCATAAAATAACCGCTGAACAAAAACTAAGTACATTGAAGGATCAGGTAAATCCACACTTTCTTTTCAACAGTCTCAACACTTTAGTCACGATGATTCCTGAAGAACCTAATGTCGCCATCACTTTTGTACAACATCTGTCACAATCTTACAGAAATATTCTTGAAGTAAGAGACGAAAAACTCATAACGCTCAAGCAAGAACTTAAAGCCTTAGAGTCATACATCTATTTGCTTAAAACTAGATTTCATGGCAAAATCCATATTTTTAATACAGTTAATACTCAACATTTAGATCACTTTATAATTCCTATCTCTCTACAAATATTAATTGAAAATGCGGTAAAACATAATATAACCTCATCAAGCAAACCTTTGAAGATTGAGTTATTTTCTGAAAACAACTTCATCGTCGTTAGAAACAATTTGCAGAAGAAAAATCAAAAATACAATTCCACAAAAATGGGCTTATCCAATATTCAATCTAGATACAACTTGTTGACTGAGCAAGAAATAAAGGTCATTGAATCTGACGATTATTTCATTGTCAAACTCCCTATAATAACAAACAACCGACATGAGGATATTAATAATTGAAGATGAACATTATGCTGCAAAACGTCTAGAAGGTCTTATAAAAAAGGAACTGGCTGATGCAAAAATATTAGAAGTCATAGATTCTGTAGAAGACGCCGTCGCTTGGTTGACTAGTCATGTTGAACCAAATTTAATTTTCATGGATATCCAATTAGCAGATGGTTTAAGTTTCCAAATATTTGAAAAAGTCCAAGTCAACTGCCCCATTATTTTTACTTCTGCTTATGATGAATACGCTTTAAATGCATTTAAAGTCAACAGCATAGACTATCTGTTAAAACCCATTGATGACAAAGCATTAAGAGCAGCAATTAATAAGTATCAGCAATTTTTTCCTAATAAGAGCTCGATGGAAATTAATTGGGAAAATATAACAAAAGATATTTTTCAGCAAACCAATCAAAATTACAAACAAAGATTCCTTATTAAGTCAGGTACTGCTTACGCATACTTAAATACGTCAGACATCAGTCACTTTATTACAGAGGAAGGCTTAAGCTTTGCTTTTAATAATAAAGGACACAGGTTTATCATTGACAAATCCTTAGATAATATCAATAGCCATTTGGATCCTCATAAATTTTTTAAAATTAGTCGCAAACATATTGTGGCTCTCGAGTCAATTCATAAAATTCATCCGTATCTTAACAATAGGTTGAAATTGGAAATATCATTAAACTCTAACGAAGAATTTGTCGTTAGTAGAGAAAAAGTAAAAGGATTTAAAACATGGATCGACAATTGAGTGTTATGAGTTATGAATTATGAATTATGAATATTAAAAATAAACTTAAAAATTTTAGCAGGTTTAATCTTATGCCTCTCATTTGTTATTGTTCTCTTATTAAATACAACCTCTACTTATTTTGATGGGCCTCATGAAGCCGTAAAGACATTTTTTGAACCGCTTCGACTAGAATGTCAAATACACAGCATAAATTTCGAAAATCGACCCCTTAGATATATTGAAAGGGATTAAAATATAACAATAGTCCACTCATTCTTTTCATACGCGGTGCCCCAGGATGCTGGGATGCTTTTAAATCTTATATGGCAGATAGTGAATTTAATCAAAAAGTCAAGTTGATATCAATAGATCGATTAGGATATGGCTCTTCCGACTTAGGAAATGCTGAGTTAAGTCTCGCCATAAATGCTGACGCTGTCAAAACTATAATTACCCAATATCAACCTTCACAAGTTTATGTAATTGGCCATTCATGCGGCGGCCACATAGTAGCTTAATTGGTCGCAGATTACCTAGAACTTATTGATGGAGCCTTAATTATAGAAACACTTAATCATCCCAAAAGCGAACCCATAAAATGGTATGCTTACTTATGTAATTCGTAAATCTCACGTTGGCTACTCCCCTCTTTTATCGATGTCGCAACTTCTGAAAAAATGGCATATAACCAATCCTTAAAGGATATTGAAATGGATTGGCAGAATATTCAATCTCTGATCATACATTTTCACGGCGCAATTGATGCGTTAGCGCCTTGTAATGACAATATTGAATTCAGTAAAATGCATATTCAACAAAAGTGGCTAACGGCAATCGTGGACAAGGATGATGCCCATATAGTTGTATATGAGAATATTCCATAAATAAAGAAACTTATTAACCAGTTAATGAATTCAGACTTACACCAAGAGAGAGAGTAATAATATTTAGGAATATTTCTATATTTATCATTTGACCTCTACCGCTTATTTATGACATTATAACTCAAAAAAGATAACATGATAACCCCACTTCCACTTTGGATAAATCTATTATTTATAGCTTGTGTTGTTTTTTCTATTCTGTTTTTCTATTTGTCGAATAAAAATTCAATCCAATATGTCATAATAATTTTGATTATAGCTTTCATCCAATCCATTGCAGCATATTCTGGATTTTATCTAAATACAGAAGCCTTTCCTCCGAGATTTATTTTGGTGCTCGCACCTACTTTCGTATTGTTTTTTTTAGCATTCAGAAATAATAAAATTGAAACTATTCTGAATTATAGAAGGACAAAGGTGAGTACATTTTTACATTTGGTACGCATCCCTGTTGAAATAGTTTTATTACATCTTTTTCTCAACGACATGATACCACAATTGATGACATTTGAAGGTCGGAATTACGATATTCTCGCAGGCATCACTGCAATCATTGTTGGCGCTCTACACTACAAGGACAGAATAAGTAAACGCTTTATGATTTTATGGAATTACATTGGCTTGGCTTTAATCTTTTTTATAGTTATAAATGGCTTACTATCTTCAGAATTACCTTTCCAACAATTTGCTTTCGATCAACCCAATCGTGCAGTATTATATTTTCCTTTTGTATTACTGCCGGCAGTCGTAGTCCCTATTGTGATATTTACACACATAACTGATATTATGAAATTGAGAAGAAACAATTAAGTTGATGTGACAAGGGGTCGAAGTGTTGAAAATTTCATGGGTTTCTTAATTCTTCATGCCTCACTCATAATCATTAATTCTTCATTCTTAATTTTTAATTCTTCATTCTTCATTCTTCATTCTTCATTTTTAATTCTTAATTCTTAATTCTTAATTTTTAATTTTTAATTCTTAATTCTTAATTCTCCATCTCTCTTCACTCTTCCTCAATTCATAGTAAGGAAGTTTTTATTCCTAAAAGCGCATGCCATATTGAGATAGTTAAGTAACTTGAATTTTAAATCTATATGCCAGATTAAAATTATACCTCCAAGGCTCTCATTTCTGATTGAGTTTGAGATAGGAGAATATTTTCATGTTTAACAATGCCATGCAATATCGATTCTCTCACTAGACCTGCAACATTCCTAACGCCTAATTTTTTAAAGATATTTCTTCGATGGGTCTTGATTGTTTCTGTACTTAAAAACAATGCGTTTGCTATTTCTTTAGTGGAGTATTCTTTAATAATTAAGTGAATAATATCAGTTTCTCTTTTCGTTAAAATTGCTGCAATCGGGCTAGTGACAATCTTTTTCATGAGGGGGCGATTTTGTTTTTATAAAGATAAAATCAAAATCTGATAATAAGCTGTATTTTAAACCATCGGCTTAATAGAGTGCATAAACGGTACTTGATGCTCTTTATACATAATAATTTAAAAGCATGATTATGCTAAACTTAAAAGTCTTCTCTTGTTTGGTTTTAAACGAATGGGATCACTTTCTGCCATCACATCCAGCATGGCCTCTCTTACTATACCAGCTACACTCTTGACATGAAGTTTAGTGATAATACTTTTGCGATGTGATTTGATTGTTTCAAAGCTTACAAACATCTTCCGCGCAATTTCTTTTGTGGAATATTCATCAACAATATATTGAACTACTTGTTTTTCCCGTTTTGAAAGTTCACTAATTCTAGAACGCGTTTGTAATTGATTCATAATCAAAGGTTTTTATTATCTCAAATATATGTGTTCCATTTTTAGCACACAATAGCATGATCATGCTATAGCAAATACTAATACGACCAGAAAGAACGATAATTTGCTCTATAAACTAACATTGACAATTAATAGCGCCAGAATCAAAATTTACAAAAAGTCCTTCTAAACTTTAAATAATGATTATTAAATATTAATAATATCAATTACCTGTCCTTCTCAGATCGAATCCAGAGCGGGTATCTAAAATTTTATATCCTAATCTCAGTCCTCATTTTTATTCCATTCAGTTTACTTTAATAAGACTAATGAATTCGACTTTACTCAACCTTGACAAGGTCACATCAAAATCATCCTCCATGCAGATTTTATCTCCATCTTACTTTTCATATTAACCCTATAATTTACATTTATAAGGTGTGACTTAAGTGTTTAAAAAAACTTGAATCATTAGCATTCCTTTATAACTATTAATGTCTTTGAAACAATCTTTGCTTCGCCAGAATCCGATACAATTTTAGTATAAATAGATTGAGACTCACAACGTATAATCTTTCCAAATTTAGAAAACTCATTTGCTGATGTGACACTTCTCTATAAATAAAATTATGCCACCCATTTTTATCACTCAGAATTTTTGTCTTTCGACTAGGCATTTGATTCATGACATTTTTGAAGGCATGGAGTTGCGTCGTTTCTGTTCGTTTAAATTATAACTTGAAAATTCATACAATTTGCTACATTTTTTAAGCAATAATCATATTTGTCTTACTTTCTGGAATGGACTCAAATTTAATAAGTGACAGCAAAAAACTACCTTAAAAAGTGAAAAATCTCCTAGGTATAATTCTGCCTAGGATGAAGAACCAAGAGTATTATTGTAGGAGTGTTGCCACTTCAGTGATTCCTTATATAAGTTACTTAGAGATAAAGTGTAATCGTAAATACTGATCTTTTTTATTATATTAATATATTTAACAAAGACAATTATGAAAAACTATTTCTCTATCGCCTTTTTAATCATTATTCTGACTAGCATATCTAGCGCACAAGAAACTATAAATGCCACTTTAATGCATGACAATATTGAACGTGAGTATATCATTTACATTCCCGAAAAATATAATAGTCAGGAGGCCGTACCCATGGTTTTAAATTTTCATGGATACACCAGTAGCGCGACACAGCAATTGTTTTATGGTGACTTTAGATCTATTGCAGATAGAGAAAACTTTATCGTTGTGCATCCGCAAGGCACATTGGATGCTTTTGGAAATGCACATTTTAATGTGGGATGGGGAGGCAGTCAAATTGATGACGTAGGCTTTACATCTGCTTTGATTGACCACATCGCAAGTACCTACAATATCAATTTAAAAAGAGTTTATAGCACTGGCATGTCCAATGGAGGATTCATGAGTTACCATCTCGCTTGCAACCTAAGTGATAAAATTGCAGCCATCGCCTCTGTAACAGGTTCTATGTCTATGCCTACATTTGATAATTGCGCGCTTGCCAAAGCAGTGCCTATTTTAGAAATACACGGTAATGCAGACGCCGTTGTTCCATATGACGGATCAGCAATTGCCTTGCCCATAGAAGATGTTATAAGTTTTTGGATCACACAAAACAATTGTAGTGAAACGCCTATCACTACGCCAATTGAAGATATTGATACGACAGACGGAAGCACTGTCATACATTTCATTTATCAGAACGGCACAAATGGATCTTCAGTAGAACATTTTTTTATAGACGGAGGTGGGCACACTTGGCCAGGGTCGAATTTTCTACTAGATCAAACAAATTATGATATTGATGCGTCTCAAGAAATATGGAGATTCTTTTCTCAATATGATTTAGATGGTATTATTGAATCTAATTCAATAGAAATTTTAAGTCCAAAATCAAACTTTCAGATCTACCCCAACCCCACCACAGACTTTCTCGATATTATAAAAGAGGATGCTACATTTAAAGAATACTACATTTTTTCCGCTCAAGGCAAATTAATGCAAACTGGAACAATAGAAGATATTCTATCAAAAATCGAAATTTCTAATTTGAGTAAAGGTGTATATTTCTTTACACTTGGCACACATTTAAAACGGTTTGTCGTACTGTAGGAAGGTACTTGAATTTTCAAACGTGTAATTTTTATAGAAAACAGCTAAATTAGAATACAAACTGGATTATGAGAAACTTGAAACAACTTCGAGGACTTACTTGCGTATGCCTTTCTATGTTATCCACTCTTTCTTGTATTGGACAAGACTTTGTAGCTTTTACGCAAAAGGAGAATTTTTCCACAAGACAATCTATCAGCTATACGAGTAAATTCTTTGCAGATTTTAACGGTGATTTTAGAGATGATCTGGGTGCTATTGACATAAGCGGTGAACTAGAAATTTACCTTCCCATCGAAGAAGGGCATTTCTTTTGGCGAGCAGGAAATCTTCAACCTATTGATGGAGACTCTTGGACCATAAGTATAGGGGATATTAATAACGACAATTTCAATGACCTACTCACAGCAGGAAACCAAAATGGCGTATCCACTTTTAATTCTCAAGATTATGACGGATCAATTGAACTGTCCCAATCTGGTTTAGGCAACTTCTTTGCACAATCTTCCAACCTCGTAGATATTGATAATGATGGATGGCTTGATGCATTTGTTTGTAATGACGACGGACTTAGTTTCACCTTCATGAATGACGGCACTGGTCAATTACAAAACAAATTAAATGTCATCAATATGGAAACTATTCCTGTTTCAGACAACTCAGGTAATTATGCTAGCGAATGGACAGATATCGACGGAGATAATGATTTGGATTTATATATTGCAAAGTGTAGAATCAATGTCAACAGTACTGCTGACCCGCGACGTATCAATCAACTCTTTATAAATAACAATGGCGTCTTTGAGGAGATGGCTGCACCATATGGTTTGGCCAATGGCAATCAAACATGGACTTGCAATTTTGGAGATTTTGATAACGATGGTGATCCTGATCTTTTTATGATACAGCATGGACAACCTTTACAACTTTTTGAAAATATAAACGGAATTGTTTTTCTAGAGAAAAAAGAATTTATTGAACCTGGAGCTATCACCACTGAAGGATATCAAAGTGGTGTTGCCGATTTTAACAATGATGGATTTCTTGACATCCTTGTAGGTGGTGTAGAAGATTATCTTTTCTTAAATAAAGGTGATTTCTCTTTCTCTGTTTTGAATGATCCATTTGGACTTGATCCTATTTATTCATTTGCATTAGGTGATTATAATGAAGATGGATTCACAGATGTTTTTGCTTCTTACCAAGCTATCGAAGGAACTACAGAACAAGTTGATAAACTCTTTACAAATATCGGAAATGGGAATAACTATTTTGGATTGAGTTTACGCGGTAATACTTCTAACAGATCAGGTATAGGAGCAACAGTCAAACTTTACGGTGACTGGGGGATGCAAACACGTGTCATTCAAAGTGGTACAGGCTATGGTGTTACCAATTCTTTGACTGCACGATTTGGTCTCAAAGATTTTCAAACTGTTGATTCTCTAATAGTCCTTTGGCCGTCAGGCGAATTAGACAAACATTTGAATCCTGATGTCAATACTCAATATGTACTATATGAGTCTTCTTGTTTTAATAAAGTAGCTCAAATCAAAACCAGTTCTGAAACTATTGATTGTATAAATCCAATCATGGCACTCACTGTAGAAAATGTAGATTATGACAGCATATTCTGGAAAAGGAACGGAATAACAAGCACTGACACTTCTTTTCATAGCACTACATTTTACAACTATGCATTACTAGATGAAGATAGTACATGTCCAAATGCCACTTCCACAATATTTAAAATAGCTGATTTTGCAGTTAAGCCTGCAGTAAACATTATTAACGATCCTGTCCTCTGTCCTGGAGAAGAATTTACAATAGAAAGTTTCCTATTTGGTGCTGGACTTGATGACAAAGAATCATTTTGGCAAGATGAATCATTTTCAGAAACATTTAAGGTATCAGAGACCGGTCTTTATTTTTCTTACGACCTTGACGAATGTGACACCTTGTATTCTGACACAATATCAGTTACTGTGGCGGGACAATTGCAAAGTGATACATTTAATGTTTTGCAAAACAACATTGCAAAAATATTCACAGACCTGCCTTTAATGAACTGGTATTCCGATAAAGAAGGCCTAAATCTCATTGAAGTTTCGGATACTCTATTTCTGAATCCACAAGGTGATGATACAATTGTCTATGGGCAATCTGCAATGCAAATTACACCACCGATGTACATGCAACCTATTCATGCATTCTATCCATTGCAATCTGTGTCTAATTATCCTTTAGAGCTATCAATCCATAAGAATGCACGTTTGTATTCATTTGGTGTGTATTCTGAGATTGAAGGCGAGAGAAGATTTATTATACAAGATGCTAATGAAGATATTGTTGACACAAAGACTGTTTTCTTAACTAAGGACACAATGAATGAAGTTGTATTTGATTTATTATTAGCTCCTGGAAAATTCATTATCTCCACTGACGAAGACATAAATCAATTAAACTTTAATGAAAAAGCACCTCAACTATCAAAAAATCTTAGTTCCGCTTCTGGCCAAAATTATGAAATTGGTCCGGTTGCCACAGTCAGTAATTTCACTAGAGAAACTATCTACTTCAACATCAAGATCTCGGAAACGCCCGCAAATTGCACCTTTCCAATTATTCCATTCTTAATCCAAGTTATCGATCCAAATGCCGTGCAAACTGTATTAGATTTCGATTTAGAAATTTTTCCAAATCCGAGTTCTGAAACATTAAATATCAAATCAGATAAACAACTTGGAATTTGGAAAATATATAATACACAAGGTCAATTGATGTATCAAGGCAATTCAATGGATGATACTATCGAAGTAGATATTCTAGATTTACCTTCTGGCATCTATTTTCTCAACATGGCATTTGAAGGTCATTCTATAATTAGAAAATTCATTAAAGAATAGCATGAAATTAAAGCTAGTAGAACCAGTTTCATGGGGGTCAGTACACTAATTACTAATCCTTAAATCAAAAATAAAACATTACAAATTCTTTATGGTCTCTAAACTTAAATTTAGAAATTCTCGAAAAATCTAAGTCCTAAAATCTGAATACTAAATACTAATCCTTAGCTTTAGCATTCAATACCACCCTATGCTATTAAGAATTTTACTTGGACTTTGCCTGATAACGCTAATCTTATGTTGTAAAACTGAGACGACACAACCCACAGTTGCAGAATCATCTGTTCAAAGCGAAACTATTAAAAGACATGTACAAGAATTATCTGCTGACAAATACACTGGGAGAATGCCCTGTACCCCAGGCGAAGACTTGACCATAGTTTATCTCGAAAGAGAACTCAAAGCCCTTGGCTTAAAGCCAGGTAACAATGGGTCATACGTGCAAGATGTCCCTTTACTCACTTTGGATGGTGATATGACCAAACATATGGAAGTAACTACACCTACAGGAAAATTGATGTGGAATAAAGGGAAAGATTTTGTCGTGCATTCTGAAAGGAAACAAGATGATCTAAAACTTGAGAACTCCGAATTGGTTTTCTGTGGCTATGGCATCGTTGATGAAAAATTAGGTTGGGATGATTATGCGGGCATAGACATGAAAGGAAAAACAGCAGTTATCTTAATCAATGATCCCGGTTACGGTGGAGAAGATCCTGACTTTTTTAAGGGAGACATTATGACCTACTATGGCAGGTGGACTTATAAATACGACGAGGCGGATCGACAAGGCGCGGATGGATTAATCATTATTCATGAAACCAGTTCTGCAGGTTATCCTTGGTTTGTTGTACAGAGTTCATGGCAAGGTCCACAGCAAGGATTATCAGGCATCGATAGATCTAATGATTGCAGCATAAAAGGATGGATCAGTTTAGACAAAGCGCAACAACTTTTTGAAAATGCAGGATTAGATTTTACCACTGAAGTCAAGGCTGCAAGAAAACCGGGATTTAAACCTGTACCCTTAAAAAGCAAAGTCAGTGTG
>Ga0114952_1001744_pt1 | contig 17836 bp, 17 predicted proteins | sample SidtaG_2_FD_87303 | JGI IMG/M metagenome (GOLD analysis project Ga0114952, IMG submission 87303) | Marine algal microbial communities from Sidmouth, United Kingdom - Sidmouth_Asex2 metaG | ecosystem: Host-associated > Algae > Red algae > Unclassified | place: Sidmouth, United Kingdom | collected...
AAGCCTGTTCTCTTATTGCCATCTTGGAAAATGTGGTTTGAAATGATATTGTACATGTATAGTGATGTCTTTGAGGCGATTGAAGGATAGAGAGGCTTCCCAAACATATAAGAATCAACAATTTCTATTAAATAATCTAAAGGCTCTTTATTCAAAATGTTCTCTGGAGGCATGTAAAGTCCTCCATGAACTTGTACAGTCTTTTTATTTATTAGAATAATCTCACTTCGTGTTAAAAGCCTCATCTTAGGCTAATGCTTTGAAAACATCCTCATATTTATCGAAAATTTCGTCAACTAACTCACTAACATCAGATTCTGAGTCAGCACTATTCTTATACTCATTTTGGACTTCCTCAATAACTTCTTTAAGTATTGACACATCTTTTTCCAAAATTTTTCTTAGAATTTCTTTCAGACGAAACCTATCCAGCTGTTCTACGTTTATTATTGAACCCATTTATTCAAAAATAACAAAAATTTCAATGAATTACCGCTTTTCAATACTGCGTACCTCACGCTGTGCCTCGCCAATGTATTCACTCAGCGGCCTTATGATTCGGTTATCTGCAGTTTGTTCCATAATATGTGCACTCCAACCTGTAATTCTTGCCATGACGAAAATTGGCGTAAAGAAGTCAATCGGGAATCCCATCATATAATATGCCGGGCCGGCCGGAAAATCTAAGTTCGGATAAATGCCTTTCTCATCCAACATGGTTTGGCGTAACTCGGCATACATATTCATCCACTGTTCACCGCCAGTAAATTCTGCCATTTGCTTTGCATAATGGTGCATGGTTGGCACGCGGCTATCGCCGCTTCGATACACCCGATGACCGAAACCCATTACCTTTTTCTTGTTCTTTAAGGCATCTAACATCCAGTCGCGGGGAGCTTGCCCACTGTCAGCGATTTCATTCATCATATGCATCACCATTTCATTTGCGCCACCATGTAAGGGGCCTTTTAACGCACCAATACCTCCACAAACTGCGCTGTACATATCACTGGTGGTCGATGTAATCACTCGTGTAGTAAAAGTTGAAGCGTTAAAGCTGTGCTCGGCATAAAGAATGAGTGAAACATCAAACGCCTTAATTACCTCTGGTGCAGGCACTTCACCAAAACACATATGAAAAAAGTTTTCTACATAATCTAAGTTTTCATCGGGAGCAATGAAGTCTTTACCAATAGTTACTCGATAACTATGAGCCGCTATGACAGGAATTTTTGCTAGCAAGCGCAGGTATTTATCATGATTGGCTTCCTCACTATTATCCCAAATGCGATCATCTTCCATGCCGAGAAACGAAACACCGGTGCGCAGAAAGTCCATGGGGTGCGCTTTTGGCGGGTAGCGGCGAATTATTTCATGCAGATCTGCACTTAAAACACGGTACCTTTTTTCTTTTTTAGAAAATGTTTCAAACTCTGTTTGTGTTGGGAGATCATCATGCACTAAAAGGTAAGCCACCTCTAGAAAAGTGGCTTTTTCAGCTAATTCTTGCACAGCGTAACCGCGGTAAGTTAATGAGTTGGTTTCTGGCATTACCTTGCTCACAGAAGTTGTATCGGTAACAACACCGGCAAGGCCTTTTGGTGCTTTTATAAGTTCAGACATACGCTTGATTTGTAAAATTCAAAGTTATATTTAAATCTTGCACAGTTGGGGTGCAGAGTTTGTTCGATTCACACAATACAAAAACGTTGGAAGACAAAGCAATTTTACTTATACAATGCGAAGATCAAAAGGGCATTTTGGCTAAAGTTTGCCACTTTTTAGCGCACCACAATGCCAACATTGTTAGTTTGCAAGAATACGCCGATGTAAAAACGAATCAATTTTACTGCCGTGTAGAATGGGAGATGAATGGATTTTCATTATCTTCTGTCGCAGAATTCAATCAATCCTTTCACGAAGAAGTGGGCAGTAATTTTAGTATGGATTTTCGAATTTACTTCACCAGCCAACGGCCACGTGTTTGCGTATTTGTTTCGAAATACAGCCACTGTTTAGAAGACCTTTTATACCGACATGCAAGCGGTGAACTCGCTGTTGATATTCCACTCATCATCAGTAATCACAAAGCGTTGGCACCCATCGCGAAGCTGAGAAACATTCCTTTTCATTACTTTAAGATGAATAATAGCAACAAACAATCCATAGAAAAAGAACAGAGAAAACTCATTGAAGAAACAGATTGTGATGTAGTTGTGCTTGCTAGATACATGCAAATTCTCTCTGCAGAATTTGTGCAAGCATACAAGAACAGAATCATTAATATTCACCATTCCTTTCTGCCCGCGTTCACCGGAGCAAAGCCATATCATGCTGCGCATAAAAGAGGTGTGAAGGTAATTGGAGCCACAGCACATTTTGTGACAGAACAGCTAGATGAAGGACCTATTATTTGTCAAGATGTGACAAAGATTACGCACAAAGACTCTGTTCAAGATATGGTGATTAAAGGCCGAGATACTGAAAAGCAAATGCTGAGCAAGGCAGTAAAATTATTTTGTGCGCATAAAGTAATTACAGGTGTTGATCAGCGTACAATTGTGTTTGACTAATCAGGCAAGATCAACCCATAGACCATCATCGTCTTTCTCAACTTGAAGTAGATTATATTTTCTGAGCGCTTTTAGTGCGAGATCCCATTTTTTATTACTTAAGCCAGCCTGCTCCTTTGCTTGCGTTAATTGTAAACGGCCTTGTGTTTTCACAATGTTGAGCACTATCTTTTCTTCATCAGAGAGTTCAATTCCCTTTTTTTCAGGGCGCATTTGTGGAAAGAATAGCACCTCTTGAATGCTTTGTTGATTGGTTAAAAACATCACCAGTCTATCCATACCAATACCAAGCCCACTAGTTGGCGGCATGCCGTATTCTAGGGCTCTTAAAAAGTCTTGGTCAATAAACATGGCTTCATCATCACCCTTTTCGCTCAATTTCAGCTGATCTTCAAAACGTTCGCGTTGATCTATTGGGTCATTTAATTCACTATACGCATTGGCAATCTCTTTACCGCAAACCATTAGTTCAAATCGTTCTGTAAGTTCAGGATTTTCTCGATGTTCTTTGGTGAGCGGGCTCATCTCTTTTGGATAATCAATAATGAATGTGGGTTGAATATAGTTTGCCTCACATTTCTCGCCGAAAATTTCATCAATGAGTTTTCCTTTTCCCATTGTATCATTCACTTCTATACCTAACTGAATTGCCGCCTCTCGTATTTCAGCTTCGGTTTTTCCATGTATGTCGAATTGAGTATACTTTAAAATTGCATCTCGCATAGTTACCCGCGGGTATGGCGATTTAAAATCAATGTCGTGTTCTCCAAACTTGGCAGCAGTTTGTCCGTTCACAGCAACTGCACAATGTTCAACAAGTTGCTCTGTGAAATTCATCATCCACTTATAGTCTTTGTAAGCGACATAAATTTCCATGGCCGTAAACTCAGGGTTATGCGTGCGATCCATCCCTTCGTTTCTAAAGTTTTTACTGAACTCATAAACGCCTTCAAATCCGCCAACAATTAAACGCTTCAAGTATAACTCATTGGCAACGCGCATATAAAGATCAATATCAAGCGAATTGTGGTGTGTTACGAATGGTTTTGCCGCCGCGCCACCGGCTATAGGTTGTAGAATAGGCGTTTCAACCTCTACATAGCCACGCTCGTTAAAAAACTCACGCATGGCTTGAAAAAGCTTGGTGCGTTTCATGAAAATTTCTCTCACATGATCATTGACTACTAGGTCAACATAACGCATACGGTAACGCAATTCTGGGTCAGTAAACTGATCGTATTTGTTGCCATCAGCATCTTCTTTCACCACGGGTAATGGACGTAAAGATTTGCTCAACACGGTGAGTTCATTCACTCTTACGCTTATCTCGCCCACTCTTGTTTTAAACACCTCACCTTTTACGCCAATGAAGTCCCCAATATCAAGTAATTTTTTGAACACATCATTGTATAGGCTTTTGTCTTCGCCGGGTGCAATATCATCTCTCGCAACATATACTTGAATGGTTCCTTGTGCATCTTTTACATTAGCGAATGCTGCTTTACCCATAATCCGCTTGCTCATAATTCTACCTGCAAGTGTAATCTCTTTCCCTTCATAGGCTTCATAATCATCAAGAACTTGTTGGCTGTATGAGTCTACCATGTATTCTTCGGCTGGGTAGGCTTGAATACCAAGTTTTTTGAGATCGGCTAAATTTTGTCGGCGCTGTTTTTCTTGATCGGTGAGTTGGTGCATATCTTTATTGAAGTTGTAAAAATAAACCCGCATGTTTCATTAGGACTTGGTTCTACAGATTGAAATCATTTTTCTATTGGTTCATGCGAATTGTGTCAGTTTAATGGCATGATAGTATAAAATAAACCCGATGAAGATTAGACCGTTTGTTAAAACCGATTTTGAACGTTGCTTAGAAATTTTTGATTCTAATTGCCCTGCGTATTTTTTCGTTGATGAGCGAGATGAATTTGCTGAGTGGCTGCGAGTTGCGAAAGAGCCGTATTGGGTAATTGAAGAGAATGAAAAAATAGTTGGTTGCGGCGGTGTTTATAGAGCTGAGCAGCACACCAAATCGTCCGCTGAATATGCAGATGAAGTTGGCTTTGCGTGGGGCATGGTGGATGCAAGGTATCACAAAAAAGGGTTTGGGAAAACGCTGAGTGAATATAGGGTCAACTACCTGAAAAACAACTTTGCAGGCAGACCAATTGTACTACGCACGAGTCACCTTACTTCGGCATTTTTTGAAAAAATGGGTTTTTCTACCAAAGAATTTATTCAAGATGGCTGGGAGAAAGGCCTTCACAAAGTTGTGATGGTGTATGGAGAAAACTAGTTCGACTTCATCTGATCATACTTCTTCTTAAAGCGCTCATACCTTGTGTTTGAAACGTTCTTTATATAAGGATGATTTGGATTATTCTTTTTATAGTCTTGGTGATAATCTTCACCGACAAAAAACTCGCTAAACTCCTGTACTTCTGCAGCTACATCATAACCCTGGGCGGTTAACTTTTTAATGGCTTCATTAATTACTTTTTGCTCCTCATCGTTTGCATAAAAAAGAATAGACCTGTACTGCGAGCCTCTATCTGGCCCCTGCCCGTTGACTTGCTCAATATTTTGTGAAGCGAAATAAATGTCAACCAACTCTTTGAAAGTCACTTTATCCGCATCATAATAAATGGCTACTGCTTCTGCATGGCCGGTTGCGCCTGTATTCGAAAGAGGGTAATTTACAAACTCTGAGTGACCGCCGCTATACCCAGAAATGGATTCCTTTACGCCAGGAATGCTTTCATAAATTGCCTCAACACACCAAAAACATCCACTTGCAAAGTAGGCGACGTCATGCTTGTTCAGCTTCGATTTCTTGATGTATTCAATAGTTTTCTCGTTTTTCGCTTCCGATTTCATCTGTGCCTCACATGAAAAAAACATGGTGAAGGCCACTAGGGTAAAAAAAAGTGTTCTCATATCTCTATATACATCAAAGAGTTAGCCATAGTTTCCTTAAACGAATCACAAAAAGATAAACTTGTGGCTTGCAGTGTCAATTTCGGCAGATATCTTTGCCTTAATTTTAATCAGTCTAAATAATGATAAGGTCACTTTCAACACTCATCACTCTGCTCTTACTCTGGGCTAATGCTGAAGCACAACTGTCGGGTCAAGTGGTGATTGCCAATAGCGAACAGCCAATTAGTGGGGCAATTGTAAGCGTAGAAGGGTCAGATCTTTATGCGATCACCAACCATCAAGGCAGCTATCAATTCGAGGAATTAGCTGGTGATGTTACCATTGTTGTAAGTGCGGTAGGCTTCCATCAAATCAAAAGAGAGATTGTGCTAAGAAAAGATGAGCTATCTAACGAGAGCTTTGGTTTAGTAGAACATATTATTGACGTTGAGGAAGTTTCTATACTAGGCTTCTCTAACGTTGGCGGTTATTTAGGCTCAATTGATTTGCCCCCTTCTACAAACTACATATCAACACGACAACTTCAAGAGTTTAATACTACTGATATAAATAAGGTGCTATTTAATGTGCCAGGTGTGAGCTTTCAAGAAGAAGATGGCTATGGTCTAAGACCAAATATTGGTATTCGTGGCACAGGAAATGAGCGGAGCGCAAAAATCACTCAAATGGAAGATGACATTCTTTCGGCGCCTGCCCCTTATGCTGCGCCTAGCGCATACTATTTCCCGACTATCGGCAGAATGTCTGCCATTGAAATTCGGAAGGGGAACAGCCAAATTGAGTATGGGCCGTTTACAACCGGTGGTGTCATCAACCTATTTTCTACGCCTGTGCCTCAAGAAAAAATTGCAGCTACTTTACAAGGCAATATGGGCGAGTTTATCACAAGAGATTTTCATGGCACAATTGGTGGGAAACTCAATGAGCAGTTGGGTTTTTTGGTGGAGACTTTTCAATACGGTTCTGACGGGTTTAAAGAGGTGACCAATAGTGAAAACACAGGATTTTATAAGCAAGACTATGTAGGAAAATTAGTTTGGGAAACAAAGCCTGGAGCTGCCCTTCCCCAACAGCTTCAAGCAAAAGTAGGCTTTGCTTTTGAAGATTCTGATGAAACCTATTTGGGCTTAACATCGCAAGATTTTCAAGAAAACCCCTTTAGAAGATATGTGGGCTCTCAGCTTGACAACATGAAAACCGACCACCAACAACTCTCATTGACACATACAATCTCGCCAACCAGTAACCTGTCTGTTAAGACAAGTCTGTATCAAAATCAGTTTAACCGAAATTGGTATAAACTAGACAAAGTGTATAATGAGAATGGGCAAAGCGTTGGTATAAGCAACCTGCTAAATAACCCCGCAGAATTCGATACCCAATTTAATGTTGTCACAGGACTTTTAGACACTCAATTGCCCTTACTTGGGGTGAAAGCAAACAACAGAAGTTACTTGAGCAAAGGAATTCAAACCAACGCCAAGTGGAACCTTGAACAGAACCAATTTTTGCAACTTGGTGGTCGAGTTCATTATGATGAAATGGATAGATACCAATGGGTAGATGGCTTTGGTAGTGAAAATGGCAGTTTATTTTTAACAGAGGCGGGCACACCTGGTACAGAAAGCAACAGAATAGAATCTGCAAATGCCGTTGCAACATTCGCAACATACGAGATAGAATTTTGTGATTTCACTGTAAATGCAGGCGTGCGGTATGAAAATATCACCGTAAATCGAGATGATTTTGGTAAAGAAGATGTGGAACGAACAGGTGTGAATTTGAGCAGTAGGGAGAATGACATCTCAGAATTCATTCCAGGTGCGGGCGTACGCTATCAACTCAATGCTGATCAGCAACTGTTTGCCGGTGTTCATAAAGGCTTTGCGCCGCCAGGTTCAACGCCAGGAACAGAAGCCGAAGAAAGTGTGAATTATGAACTCGGCTACCGGTTTGTAGCTAACAACACATTCTTAAACGCAACCGTGTTTTATAATGATTACGGAAATTTGCTTGGCGCAGATAATCTTTCAGCGGGTGGAGCAGGAACCGGCGATCAATTTAATGGCGGAGAAGCCACAACTTTTGGTGCTGAGTTTGGCGCACAACATTATTTTGTGTTGAACGAGCGTGATTACCTGCCTTTTAACCTTTCTTATACCTACACAAATGCACAATTCGACACAAGTTTTAGCAGTGAGTTTGACGGTTGGGGTTCTGTGCAAAAGGGCGATGAATTGCCCTACTTGGCACCACAACAACTTAATGCCTCGCTTGGTTTCACCAACAACAAGATTTCGGGCATTGTGAGAGGCAGCTATGTAGATGATATGCGCAGCGTGCCTGGTCAAGGAGTACGTTTGCCCGATGAAGTGATTAATAGTCGATTTTTGTTAAATGCCGATGCGAGAGTGATGGTGAGAAAACACTTTTTTATTCTAGGTAAGATTAACAATTTGCTGAACCAAACCTATGTGGTTTCTCAACGGCCAAGCGGATTGCGCCCGGGCATGCCAAGAGCAGCAAGCATCGGCTTTGACTTGACTTTTTAGAAGGATACTTTTTGGTATATATCTTTCATCGCGATTGATATACCCAAAGATTGAAGTTGAACATCGTCATCAAATGAACTGTATCTAGAGATTTCCCATGAATGTGTTTCGAGTTTTTTGTAAAACACCTCTACCAATGGCTTACTTTGCTCTACTAATACATGTTCTTGAAATGCAGCAATTTGTCGATAATGAAAAAACTTGTCCCCCCGATCATAATCTGCAGTTGATTTTGATAATACCTCTACTATTAAGACTGGATTAATAACAGAGTTTTTTTCTACAGGTGACGTTTCAATCTCTCCACATACAACCATTACGTCTGGATGAAGAAAACTATTGACTTTGCCGACGTGAAGTTTGATTTCACTATTTAGCGTTGTACAGTTCAATTCTTTAAGTTGCTCTCTACATTCTGCGTAAATATTTCCACAGAGTAATCCATGCGATAATGTACCACCCGCAAGTGCGAATACTTTACCGTTGTGAAATTCATGTTTTGCTTCTGAAGTTCTTTCTAAAGCCAAATATTCTTCAACAGTGTACACTTTTTTCTGTCGAGATTTCATAAAACCTAAAATACAAACAATTTTATACTTATCTCAAAGGCTACTTCAGCTTTTCTAGGCGCAAGCCTTCATATTCTTCAGACACTTCGTAAACCAAAACATAACCAGGTTTTGCCGGTAACACATTAATGTATGTTTCGTTTTTACCATCGGTAAGGTAAAACTTGTCTTTAGACCACTCCCGATCTTTATAGGTGAGGGTTCTCAAGATGTATCGGCCTTCACGCTTATACGTTTTTCTCTGCTTCTTGGTGAGTTGTTCTTGCATCAAATAAAAGACGGTAAAAAATTCATGGTCATTATCAACCGAAACGTGTAAGAAGTCATACGCATCTTGGTCTGCAACCACTTGGCCTATAGATTTACCTGGTATGAGTAAACCACCCCACAGACCTTTGTTTGGTAACACGCGTGTAGAAGGTTTCCTATTTCGCTTTGTTTCAACCAATTTGGCGTTGTTCCCAAAACGAAACACGAGTAAATCGCCAATGTCAACTTTTGCCAGTCTACCTGCCGTTCCTAAGGTAACTACGCTCTCGGCTAAACCCCAAGCTCTAAACGATTTTCTATATTGCTCAGCAATGCCAAATACTTGTTTGTCATTGAGAAACACAAAATCATGCACAAAAATGTGCCCATCTTTCAGTTTACCTTTTTTGTATGTTTTAGCGTAGCGCTCAATTTTTCCATCCCACGGCACATAGTCGCTATCGAGGATATCTCCATCAGGCGAAATTTTCATAACAAATAATCCCTCGCTATTAATGTCTTTTTCTTCGTCGCCTTTCTCATAATAATCGCCCGAAATCCAAATTTCTTCTAGCAATGGATTGACGAACCCTTGTTGAATTTGATGATCGTAACCATAAAAAGTCATCACTTTATCATAGAGTTGCTCGCCAGATTCTAAATCAAATGTTTTTATAAAATAGTCGCCTCCGCCAGTTACCACATTATTTCGATATGAGGAGAAAACTACTTTTTCTTCATAGGTGGTGATGTAGTCCATCACTTCCCATTTAATTGAGTCTGGGGTTTTATAACGCCAAAGCTGCTCATCATTATCATAAAATTCAACAATGGCTTTTTGCTTATCTGTACCGTAAATGTTTACAAACCCTCTATCTTGAACGGCGTGCACAAGAGAGCGTGAGTCTTTGTCAACCTTAACACTTTCTGTGCCCATCACTGAAAAGTCGCCACTTACGCTCATGTTTTGAACGGTGAAATTTAATTCGCCATTTTGCTCAGCAAATTGCTTAATTAAAATTGATTTGCCGTTAAACACCAATGCTTCTATGCTGGTATTTGGTGCTGCTTTAAACTCTTTATTTGTAAGCTCGTTTACATTTTGATCTAGAATTCTGATAATGAATTCTGTTGAATCTTGGCTGACGTCATCTTTTTTGAAGAACAAGTAATACCCCTGCACTTCGTTTTTGCTCGTTATTGGGCCGGCATCTAGCAATTCAAAATCGACCAAATCATCAAAGCTATATTTTTGAGTGAATCCGGCAAATGCCAAGAAACAGGCTACTGTTAGTAAACATAATTTCATCTTCATTCTTACACTTTTCTTGCTTTCTTAACGAAATAACTGCTCGGAAACTTATTGAAAAACAGTTGCTTATATTTCGCTTTTAACTCTTCTTTCTTTTTCATTTTGGCCGTAATGGCTAAGGCATAAGCCAGTGCTTCACTTTCAGCCGCTTTGTCTTGGTAAATGGCCACATAATTCCACCCCACTTCTTTCATTTCTTTCATAGAGAGGTTGTTTAAAAATTTCAGCAAATCATTATAATTATCGTCGTACTCTGGCGATGAAGCCGAAAGCACCTTACCAAGTTCATGCTTATCAATGGCTCTTACCATTTCGCCCATACAAGCACCAATAATACCTACGAGAAAAGGATGCTCAGGGTATTTTTTTTGTAGTTGCAAGCTTTGATAGATTGCATACCCATAGTTTTCATAATGATATGCGCTTAGCACGAGATCAAAATCGGCCTGTTGCACAGCATTCATAAAGGCCTGATCAGATTGCACATTCAGTTTGCCAGTATGCGACACATCAGCTAGCTTGGCAGCAATATTTTCTGCACGCTTAATACAATCAGGATGTGTTTTTAAGGAATCTGCATTAATATCAAGCAATTCGAGTTGACTTTCTTTATCGAAGAATGCTTCCAAAGGGTTTTCTTCTGTTGTCCACTCCGGTTTAAATGGATACAATGGCCGGTTAAACTCTCGGTGAATCACAATTTCTTCTGAATACTTTTCCTCGTCAATGGTATCTAAAAGCGCAAGTGCTTTTGGGGCTTCATGCACATCATATGGTGTGTTTAGAAGAAGCTCAACAGCCTTTTCATCTGCCTCACTCTCATGTAAGCGGATATGCTTAGAACTGTTATACATCACACTTTTTAAAAGGGCTAACCCAGCTTTGTTGCGATTGTATTTCTGCTTTGTAATTCGCTTTATTTCTTTTTGTGTATTGCGATCGTTTTTCTTTTCTACAAAGTCAATAATTGAAGTATTCACATGGTCATTTGTATAATGAGCAAGTTCATGCGCTAATACAAAGGCAATTTGGCTTTCATTTTCAAGGCGCCTAATTAAACTGGCGTTTATGACCATAGTTCCTTCACCAAAACAGCTGGCGTTTGGCGCAATATCTCTAGCAATAAAAAGTTCTGTGCGCTCTACATTAATTTGAGGGTTGGCTGCGAGAATGGTATCAAATATGGTTTGCACATACTCGTTTAAAGGTGTGTTGAAGATGTATTCGTCTTCATCAATTGCCATGAGGTGAATAAACTCTGCGCGACCGGCGAAAATTTCAGCCACCTCTTTTTTATTCTTTACTCTACCTTCTAGCATAGTCACATCAGCAAGCAAGTTTTCCTCCATGCGTTCTTCAAACTTTCGTTTAGAGGGAATGTTTGACTTTGAGGGAGTGTAATCGAAATCTTGTGCATTTGCTGAAAAAATGGAGAATGCTAAACATGCGAAAATGAGTTGCTTCATAAGCTTGAGGTCATTGTATATTAAAGATACTTTCAAATGTGTAAGTTCAACAATTGTTCCAATAAGCGCCATAGTCTAGTCATTAAGTAAACAAAAGAATAAACTTTTGATGTGTTTGGTTAAAACAGACTTCAAGATGTAAATACGTAAAAACCGAAAAGGTGGTTGTTGGAGAAAAAAATATAGGCGCCCTCAAAGAGAACGCCTAAAACCCAAAACAAAACACTATGAAAGTTTTTTACTTGAGGAACAGTGGTTACTGTTCATGATATCTCAAATAAATATCTCCCTTAAAAGTATTCAAGACAAACTCCGTGCCACCTCCATTTAAATCAAAAGATAATTTTCTATTATTCGATTGTCGGCGGTCAGATGCAACAGCGATGGTGTTCACTGTATCGAAGTTTGAGTAGAGATTTCCCATCTCGCTTGATAGTAATACTGTGTTTCTTACATTTTTTTGTGCTATAATTTCTATGTTTCCAATAAAGGTTGAGATGAACAGCGGCTGCACTTGCTTTTCATTTGAAAGATCGGCCACAACATTTCCATGCACTGTTGCAGCATTAATTTTTCCCTCAATGTCTTTTAAAAATATATGGCCCGAGTTGCCTTCAGCTTCAACATCGCCTAAAAAGTTTTCGACAATGATATTCCCAATATCACGAGAATGAACAGCAACTGATGAGCGTTGTGGTGCCATAACAAACACATGATTATTAAATGAAAACACATTGGTTTCTATTTGAAACATGTTGCCAATTTGTTGCACGCTAAAGTTGTTGTTTCTACTAACAGTTACAGGTTGGCGTAAGTGCTTATCGAAAAAAGAAAATACTTGTGCTTGGTTTTGTTGTGATAATTCTGCTAATGAAGGCAGAAGCTCTTGGGCATAAACGAGTAACTCAGCGCCTTCATGTCCCTTTACATTTACATCGCCCATAGAATGCACAACGACAATGAAAGGATTTAAAATAGAATCAGCGATTGCGATTTGCAACATTTTATTTTCATCTACCTGAGCAGATGAGAATAGGGGCAGTATTAAGAAAAGTAAAAAGCTAATCTTCTTCTTCAACATATTCAAACAATTAGTTTATATAAGATGCACGTAAAACCGGCAAATCTTTCTTGATTTTTTCCTGAACAACCGGGTTCAGGTGCCGTCTACGTAACATACTTTCCATAGTTTGAATGGTTTCTTTAGATTGATTATTATCAATCATTAAATTCAAAAGTTCTACTTGCACCAATGGTGAGTGCTCACGCTCAATTTGAGTTGCCAAAAATTGTTTTAAGCCTTTTGAATTCGGGTAGTGTTGCCCAATTTGGCGCAGTGCGGCAAGTTTCACATTTGTATTCGTTTCATTCAACAGCACATTTTTGAGTTCTGTAATTGCATCGTCATCATCTTGCACAGCCTGTGGAATTTGATTCACGCGCTGAATTCTTGACGTGCTAGGTGTGTACGCTGCAAAAGAATTTGAAGCAATAGCATCAGAATTTGGTTGCACCATAGTTTGGTTCACCGTAATTGTTTTTTTATTAAGTTGGCCGCCGAGAATAAAGCCAACGGCAAGCAGGAACAAGCCAAGAGAAAGGTTGCGCACCAAGTGCGAATTGGCAAAAATTGCCTGAGATAAGCCTTTTAACCGATTCGGTAGGGCGTTTTCTTCTCTTTGTATAGATTGGTCGAGTTTGGTATAAAAGCCTTCTGAAAGTGACTCGTTGGGTGCAGGAACTTGAAACGACTCCATGTGTTGCCAAGTTTCTGTGAAAAATTCATACTCCTCAGCCATATGCTCGTCTTGTGAAACCTCAGACTCAAATTCTGAAGCTTCTTTTTCAGAGAGTTCACCTGCGAGTTTATCCATTAGCTGAATTGTAAATTTTTTCTTCATACAGCTCTGCTTTGTTCAATTTTGGCGTAAATATTTTTTAGTTCCTTCATGGCGCGGTGGGCTTTCACCTTTACGGCCGTTTCACTACAGTCTAAAATTTCTCCTATTTCTTTATATCTGAGACCTTCATATCTGCTCAACACCAAAATTTCTCGTTTATCATCGGGCAGTTCACTCATGGCAATGCGTAATAATTCTAACCGTTCGTCTCTTTCTTGAAACGGAGATTTCATCTCAACAGTAGGTTCGTTAGATTTAAAGTCTTCTACAGAACTTTCTTTCGATCCCTTTTTACATTGATCGTAAAACACATTACGAGCAATTTGGTAAATCCAAGTTGAAAATTTTTTCTCTGGGTTATAAGATTTCTTATACTTCAAAATTCTAAAAAAGGTGTTTTGAACCAAATCTTCGCTTAATGACATATCGCCTCTAGTAAGCCGCATAAAGAAACCATAAAGCCTCTTATTGTAGCGTTCAAACAGCAAACCGAGCTTTTCGGTTTGGCCATCTTGTAGCTTTGTCATTAAAACCGAATCCTCCAGAGAGTTCATCGGTTTTATTTTATGTTGTGCATGCATGTACTCGTTCTTACTCCACTTCATACTGAAAAGTTACAAATTCAAGATTATATGTAACAATAAAGACGCCTAAAAATGAAAAATGGTTGTGTTTTAGGGTGAGTTGATTGTCTGCACAATGAAGATTTGCTTACTCTTTCATCGTGTTTTAAACAGATTCTTGTTCTTTTACTCTCAATTCACCAAACTATTCAGTCACGACATCCTAACCCACAACCTCCCAAAATCTCAATTCCACTCCTATTTTTGCATGATGAAATACTTTTCTGTTCTCGCACTCACTTGTTTCACTCTTTTTGCTTGCAAATCCACACCAGATCTACCAGACTATGGTGAGGTGAACATTCCCGGTGCTTATACAAATCAACTTGGCAATGAAGTGAGTGGCTCAGACTTAGAAGGAAAAGTAATTGTAGCCGATTTCATATTCACTCATTGCCCGAGCATTTGTATTCCAATGGCCGGCCAAATGAAGAGAATTCAAAATGAATATAGCAAAAACGACAATCTCCATTTAGTGAGTTTTTCTATTGATCCTGAAAATGACACGGTTGAGCGTTTACGGTGGTATGCCGATAAAATTGGCGCCAATAACGACCAATGGTGGTTTTTACGAGCCGATATGACCCAAATTCGCGCCGCCTCTGACGAATTTAAAGTCTTTCAAGAGGCTGATGCAGACGCACCCGGTGGTTTTAACCACCAAAGTTGGTTTGTGCTTATTGATGAAAACGGACACATGCGCGGCAGTTTTGATGGCACCAACGCCGATGAAGTTGGTGAACTCATGGAAGCGATTGATCAGTTGTTATGAAAAAATTCTTAATTTACACAAGCATCGTGGGGGCACTTTTCTTCCTCTTATTCATACAATGCGCAGAATCTGGCGGGCAAAGTCAACAATTATATAATACCTACTGCGGTAGCTGTCATTTAAACACAGGCATTGGTGTTGGTGAGTTGATTCCATCCATTGTTGCATCAACAAAATTTGAAGAAAACAGAGACGAAGTAATTTGCCAAATTCGCTATGGCATTAAAGACGAAACCAACCCGACCGTGTACACCATGCCGCCAAATGAACTATTGTCAGAGACTGAAATCACAAACATTTTAAACTATATTAGAAAGGAGTGGCACACAGATGTGGACGAATTTTCTCTGCAAGAAGTGAAAAAAACGCTATCAATCTGTAACCAAAACTGAGATGTAGTAGTCTTATACCCAAAACCAAATATGAAATTTTCTATGAAATCTCCCGCAGCATCTCCTTTTTTGCTACTTGTGTTGCTTGTATTCGGCACATCAACTGCACATGCACAATGGTGGAAACTCAATAAAAAAGTGAACGGTAATGGCACAGTCACCACAGAAACAAGAACCGTTGCAGATTTTGATGAAGTTTCGGCAGCGACTGGTTTGCACGTTGTATTCACCCAAGGCCCGAAAAGTGTGAAAGTAACGGCAGATGAGAATTTGCATGAATATATTTTAACAGAAGTAAATAATGGCAAACTCACTGTAAAACGAAAAAATAACACCTACTTTAAGCGTTACAAAACAATTATGGTCTATGTAAGCACGCCTGAGATTTACGGCTTGTATGCATCATCGGGTGGCGAGTTAGAAACAGATGAACGGGTGTCTACAAAATCAATGAATTTGCGTGCCAGTTCGGGCGGCAGTTTAGATGTTGATGTGACTTCAGAAACAATTGACATGGATAGCAGCAGTGGTTCTAGTCTAAAAGCGACCGTAAAAGCAGAAACACTTGATGCCTCAGCGAGCAGTGGTTCAAACACCAAAATAAGCGGCACGGCAAACAAAGCAACTGTCGATGTATCGAGCGGTGCAAACATTTCTGCAAAAGAGCTTACGGCAATAGACTGCACTGCATCTGCCTCTAGCGGTGGTGGAGTTACAATTACCGTAACCAACCAACTAGATGGCCGAGCGAGTAGTGGTGGTTCTGTTGGGTATTGGGGTAACCCAAGCCAAGTTGACAAGAATACTTCGAGTGGCGGCTCAGTCTCAAAAAAGTAGGATAAAACAGTTAGGCATCATTTCTCAATAAAACACTAGAGAGAAATACCATAAAAAATCATTATCTTCAAGCTGAAATTCGACCTATGAAATGGTGTTTCAGCTTGTTTTTTTTAGTACACCTGTTCTGTGCTTCTGCGCAAAATGTAGAAGGCTATGTGCCTGTTGATCAATACCAACTCTACTATCAAGTGTATGGAAAAAAAGGGAAACCAGTATTGCTCATCAATGGAGGCCCTGGGTTTTCTTGTAGATATTTAGATGAGTTTGCAGAGCGCTTAGCAAAAGACATGAAACGCCCCGTTATTTCATTTGATCCACGTGGAACTGGTCATTCTCTTGTGCAGCCTATTTCGAAGCGAACGGTAAATCTGCGCAATCAAATTAAAGATATAGAAGCGCTGCGTAAGCATTTAAACATCAATAAGTGGGATGTTATTGGTCATGCATACGGTGGAGCAATTGCCATGCTCTATGCCGAAGAATACGGTGAGCATGTAAATAAACTGGTGCTTTCCTCATCAATTGGTATGAATTTAGATTTTGTAGATCCAATGCTCGCCAATTTGAATGTCCGCCTTTCTATGGCGCAACAAGAGGAACTCAACGATATTGAGAATGCACGCAAGCAAGGAACGGTCACAAAGAGCAAGTTTTATAAAAAGCGCTTTGATTTACTAGCAGAAGTGTATGTATACGACAAAACAAAGGTAGAAGAGGCGAGAAACCTTATTCAGCTAGAAACTGATTTCAATCTTGATATTAATCAACTGTTGTGGGATGAGATGAAGCTGTATAAATATGATGTAAGTAAAAAAATGAAGCAATTTGAGAATGAAGTGCTCATTTTACATGGTAGGCAAGATGTGATTGGCGAGTCTGTACCGCTCTATTCTCATGACATTTTCCCAAACTCAACCTTGGTTTTTTTCAATAAGGCCGGAAGATATCTATGGATAGATCAACCAGATTTATACTTTGAACACTTAGAAGGTTTCTTGAACTGAGATTTGTGATTTTAAGGAGAGCCAAGATAGTTGAATTGAGATTTCAGATTTCAGATTTCAGAGTTGAGAATTGAGAGTTCAGATTTTTGATTTTTGATTTTTGATTTTCAGAAGTTCAATTAATCAAAAGAAAATCTTTGATTTTCAAGGAATGACATCAGCTTATCGATGGGTACCAACTTTGTAAAGTTTACGTAAAATTTCAAGCTGTTTGAATCTGACAACTTGTTGTCAAGATGAGTTTTTGAAATTTAGTGAACGAGCAATAAGTTGGTCACCGAAAAGGTTAAGTCTTGAACTTTTCGTTCTTTTGGTTCAAGCCAAAAGGACAAAGAGAATGAAAGAATGAGATGAAAGAAAAAAGAAATGAGGTTTTAGACATTTGCATCTGTCATGAGGAGTTGAAAAACACAAGTCATGAAGTGACAACCACCCTACGCTGAAGCTTCGGACTGTGCGACATCATACAACGATCGACTTTAGTCGGTCGAAATTCTGTGATACAATGCGATCATGCGATTTCGAGATGTTGGGATGTTTGGATGTTTGGATGTTTGGATGTTTGGATGTTTGGATGTTTGGATGTTTGATTTGTCATTTTTAGAAAAAAAATAAATCCAAAGAAAATCTTTGATTTTCAAGG
>Ga0114952_1001745_pt1 | contig 17817 bp, 12 predicted proteins | sample SidtaG_2_FD_87303 | JGI IMG/M metagenome (GOLD analysis project Ga0114952, IMG submission 87303) | Marine algal microbial communities from Sidmouth, United Kingdom - Sidmouth_Asex2 metaG | ecosystem: Host-associated > Algae > Red algae > Unclassified | place: Sidmouth, United Kingdom | collected...
GTGAGTAAATCAACTCGAATTGTATCGGTTGCAAACACTTGCTCGCCAGTTTGTGGCACTTCAAAGAATGTACCTGGGCATTGCTCTACCAAGTTCTCAAACAGGTAGCTTTGGTCAATATCAACAAAAATTTCGCCTTCGGCTACGCAACCGCTAGAGTTGCTAACTGTAACACGATACAACCCTGTGTCCTCTATTGTTAAGTTCTCAAGAAATAAGTCTGCTTGATTGCTCACCGTTACACCAGAAGGGTTCTGCCAAACTACGGTCGCATTTGATTGATTGATAATTGCCGTTGCTGCCAATGGTTCATCGGTACAAATTGCTAAATTCATTGGTTGAATCTCCACAGTAAGTTCTGGAGAAATAGATACAGGAACCACAAGCACATCCTCACAACCAAATTCAGTTAATCCTACAATTTGGTAGTTACCCGAATCGCTTGGACTAAGGCTCGTAAAACTTAGCGTTGCTGAAGTACTCACTAAATTACCATTGGGGTCGAACCATTCATAACTCAATGCACCGCTTGCTGAAAATAAAGCAGAATCGTTTTCACAGAGATTTTCTGTGCCATCTACTGAGAGTATCGGCAAAGGATGTATGACAAGATCAATAGTTTCTTCGTCTGTACAACCATTGTCTCGTGTAACACGCAAGGTGTATGTGCCTGATTGGGTGGCATCAACATTTGTGAGGCTAACATTATTACCCATACCGATTGAACTGCCGTTAGGGTTAAACCACTCATAAACACCTGCAGATCCGCTTGAAGTGAAGTCTAAATTCGCAACCGGTTCGCACACGTTGTTCTGGCTTATGTTCACTTGATCAATGATTGGGGCAGGAAGTAGAGTTACATTTATTGTGTCTCTAGAAATACAACCGGCGGGGTTTGTAGCTTCAACAATATACTCGCCTGCATCATCTACCAAAATTTGTGGTGTTGTTTCTCCCGTGCTCCATTCAAAGGTTGCTCCCCCTTCAATTTCCGCATCGAGGGTTGTCTCCTCATTTTCACATAAATTCACATCAGGTCCAAGATCAACACCGCCATCTTCTTTGGTAATTCTATCTTCTAGTAATGCTGATCCCGTCCAATTTAAAGAGAATCCGTCATCTCTATCAAAATTGTCAATAAGAATATAGTAAATTTCGCCAGGTTGCACGTTATCAAGCCAATGAACGTAGCCATTACCATCAGAGCCGGGTCCTTCAGAGAACTCAGTTTCAGTTTGGTTCATACCGGTTTCAGCTTGCACATTCGCAGCTTGTGGGTTGGTGCTCGAGCAACGAATTGATGAGCCTAGATTATCACATGGCCTGTTTGGGCCTGTTAAATCATCAGGAATTAAATCGAAACCAAGTGTGCCCGCTGACCGAATTTCGATCCGCAGCCAAACATTTTCACTTTCGGTAAACTGACAATCAGGGGCATTGTTACCTGGCAAAGCAAAATCATTAGCGCCAGTTCCTTGCGGCGCAAGATCAATTGTTCCATTCCCGCACACAGGATAGGCGCCTACACAGTCAGCAAATTGAGCAGTAGCCGAAAATGCAATAACAGAGAACATAAAAGCAAAGAATACCTTTTTCAAATGCACCATTTAACGAAGTAAAAATACGGAACCTCCACGCTCAGATGCGCCTTGATTTCCTTGATCATCTGTGTAACTGTAGGCAATTTCCCAAAGGTACACCCCTTGCTGAGCTTGTGAACTGTTAAAAAAGCCATCCCAAGTAAAGTCGTTGCCAACTGATTCATATACAACCTCTCCCCAGCGATTATAAATTTGAATGAACTCAATTTCTAAGGTGCAACCTGTTGGCACTAACAATTCATAAAAATCATTCATGCCCGAACCATTCGGAGAAAAGGCAGTTGGCATCAACGGTCGACAATACTCCTCTGGGTTGCAGACTTGAAAATCTAGTGTATAAACATCATTTGTGCAATTTTCAACGTTTTGATACACGTATTGGCCTTCCTCAGTAATGACACGGCCATCAGGCAGGGTGAAAGATTCGCCATAGCAAACGGGAGTTGGCTCTAACTCATTTGTAATGAAATCGGTAACAAGCAATTCTAAGTTTGAAATAGAGAAACAACCAGTAGCCGGATTTTCATTTCTTACGTATAGCTCAGTAAAATCACCAAGCGTGGTAAACGGAAATGACACACGTGCATTATCTGCCTCAGCATCTGCAATACTTTCATGCACTGAATAGGTAAACGATTGATCGAGTGTTGAAGTAAGGAATGTGAATTGATTCGGATTAGTGGCTAATCTACAATTTTGAAGTGTAAAGGTTGTGGTTGGCGGAAGAGGATTGACAATTAGATCAACTGGCCTTACACCCTCGCAATCAACCAAATCAGTTGCAATCTTTACCCATATGGTTGTCGCTACAGAATTTATAGTGCCTGCGAGAATACCGGTATTGCCATCTTCGGCAGCGGCTTGAGAATCGTGAAGCGTAACAGTTCCACCAGTATCGGTTTCTATCATATTGCGCAGCACTTCCAAATCAAAATTAGCGGTGCTGTCTCCTTCATCGCAACTATCAAAGTTTTCGATAGTTGTATCTGGTGCCACAATAACCTCAAGTTCAACCTCTGCAACGTTAAAACAACCTGTATTGTCATTCTCTACCCGAGCAAATACTGTTGTGCTCGTTGTATTAAATGGAGAACTAAGGTTTGAGTTGCCTTGCTGCGCATCGGCCAGTGTGGCATGAAACGTCGTTGTAACATCTACCGCACTTCCTGTAATTTCATCAATCAAGGCATCAAGGTCAAAATCGCCATTTGAAATTTGTGAGCAAATTTGATTAGCAACATTATTGGCAACAGGAATTGGATTCACAATCAGTTCTACTGTGGTAGTTACAAAACAACCGTCTGCATTTTCAACGCGTGTAAACACAGTGGTTGGCGCAGAGTCAAAATTATTCGGCAACGGGTTGGTTCCAGCTTCAGCATCAGCTTGTGAGGCATGGTAAGTGACAACATCTCCTGTTGTCGTTATCTGCGTATCCGCATCTGAAAGAGTGAACATGCCTGTACCATTTTCATTAATATCGCAAGCAGCTAGGCTAAACGGGCCGGCTTGAATGGTTGGCAAGCCATTCACAATTAAATCAAAGGGGAAGGAATCATTACACTCAGGTGCAGCCGGATCAACCACTGCCACCCACAATGTTTGTGGGTTCGAAGTATTTGTAAAATTCCCTGAAAGTTCTGCCGTGCCATTATCAGCATCCATCTCAGTGGCATGAATCGATAAGTCTAAACTTGGATAAGTGACCATAAGATCTGCCAAGTATTGGTCGAGATTAAAAGTTGCCGTGTTTGGTGATTCTTCACACTCTTCTATATTCTCTAATTCGATGTTGGGTGAGTTTGTAACAATTAATTCTGCGGAAACAACATCAAAACATCCAACTGAGTTTTCAACTCTTACCCAAACGGTAGTTGACATGGTTGTAAAAGATGTTGGTAACGCATTCGCATCAGCTTCAGCATCAGCTTGTGTGGCATGGTAGGTGATAATTGCTCCCACTTCTGCTGTTACTTGATCATCGAGAAGAGCGAGATTAAATGTTGCTGTATCGCCTCCGGCGCAAAGCTCTAAACTGGCTCCCGTAATCACATCGGGCTGTTCCAACACAATGAGTTCAAAGGAATAAGGCGTAGTTAAACGGCATCCCGATGCGCTTTCGATCATTACAAAAATTGTTTGCGGGTTGCTTGTATTTTCATATGGACTTGTCAAGACACCAACACCATCAATTGCATCTAGCTCAGTAGCATGGAAGGTAATTACATCTGTGGAGTTGGCTTGAATCATTGGAATCAAGTCGTTGAGGTTGAAAGAGGCAATGCCATCACCATCCTCATCACATAATTCTTGATCAGCTATTGTATTAAATCCAGGTTCTGCCTGTACAATTAAATCAAATGAGTCTTCGCCTCCACACTCGGGCGCAGCCGGATCACTATAAGCAACCCAAAGTGTCACGGGATTAGTGGTAAAAACACCAGTCATTGGATCGATACCATTTTCTGCATCAGTTTGTGTGGCATGAATTGAAAAATCGATGCCGGGATAAGTTGCCTGTAAATCTGCCAAATACGCATCAAGATCGAATGTCGCTGTGTTTGGAGATTCTTCACATTCTGTGAGATCATCAAGTTCTATGGTTGGCGTTGTGTTCACAATCAACTCGGCAGATACCACAGCAAAGCAGCCGTCTGCATTTTCTACCCGCACCCATATGGTTGCCGTAGGTGAGTTGAATGGACTTGAAAGTGGATTATCGTTTGCTTCCGCATCTGCCTGCGATGCGTGATAGGTAATTGTTACCCCTGTATCAGAAGTGACTTGGCTGTCTAAATCGGTTAAAGTAAAGTCGGCAGTAGCAGAATCAGAACAAAGTTGTAATTCTCCACCAGTGTTTACCGATGGCTGTTCACCAACTGAAATTTCAAATGAGTAAGGCTCAGTAGCAAAGCATCCTGTGCCATTGTCGATTCTAACAAAAATTGTTTGTGGATTCGAAGTGTTTGTATGTGGACTTGTAAGCGCATCCACTCCATCGATAGCATCTTGTTGCGTCGCATGAAATGTCACCACATCTGTGGTATTAGTTCGAATATCATCAATCAATGCATCTAAATCAAATTCTGCAGTGCCATCTCCATCTGTGTCACAAATTTGTTGTGGCGGAATGGTGTTGAATTCAGCAGGTTGGTTCACAATCAAATCAAACTGAACAGTTTGCCTACAATCGTTTGTAGAATTTAACACACTCGCGAAAATGGTTTGAGGATTTGTCGCATTTGTATAACTGTCTGGGTTTGATATCGGATTAGCACCACTACCAGCATCTGTTGAAGTTGTGTGATAGGTAATCACAAGATTAGGGTCAGAAGTATTATTAATCACATCATCTTGTGTTGATAGATTGAAAACAGCTTCACCATCAAGAGGCTCTTCATCACAAACCACCATATCTTCAGGCTGTTCTATGTTGATATCACCATTATCTACAGTCACTGTTACATCATCACGAGCAACTAATTCTTCACCATCACAAAGAGCATATATAACCTCTGCTGTATATGTTGTTGTTTCTGTTGGAGATACTGTAAAATCAGGATCATTAGAAATCACATTCCCTTCTTCATCTAACCAAGAAAATGTGGTAATCGGATCACCACGAGGAATGAAACGCCACGCTTCTTCTTCCACAGACCAAACAGAGGTGTTCCTTTCTGGGGGAGTATATGCAATATTTCCAGAATCATTTATAATTCCGACAAGTGCGAATCCACCATTAAATTCTGCACATACTGGCTTATTTCTCAAGTAAACATCAATCGTATTAGTGTTTTCATACATGACTATTTGTTGACTTGTACTAATGTTATCACAATTCCCAGTATTGGAGTAATGAGGTATATTGTTGTAGTTGACTACGAATGCCCTACATGGTGCTTCTCCCAAGACTCCGTAAGAAAAAGAACCCTCATTATCAATAGTTATGTCCATATCATGAAATGCGCCAAAAATGGCATCCACAACAGCGACGCTGTTCTCAGGTATCGTAAGAGGGGTATTATTAGCGCCTTCTAAAGTCCAAGGACAACCAGTACCAGCTTGTGTTAGGTCAAATGTAACCTGACCATTCGCTCCAACTAGAAGTTGACTATTAGAATCTTCAAAAAAGCAGAAATCAAATGGCAAATCAATCACACTACTCCATGTATCATCAGCGTTAATATCCGCTGGAGTACCTTCATTGAACGCAAATGGTGGGTCGAATTCAATGGCTTCCACCTCATACCGGTCGGTTTCGCCAATATCTAAAAAAGTGGCGGACAACTCTGCCGTGTTCCCGGAGTCGCAATCTAGAGTTATATTCTCCCCGGCTTCGACCTCAGGACAACCGGTCTGCGCAAATAAATTCGTAAAGGGGAGGGAAAGGCATATAAGTAAAAAGAGTCTTTTCATAAAAGAAAATCGGTTGCAATTATACAACACCTATCAAAAAATCATTGATTATCAGTGGTAAAATCGCTTCATGTTATAAATTGTTTAACAGTTTCGTGTTATTTCCAAATCAATAACGCTACTTTTGCACCCCCATTGTGGAAACAGTGGAGTGAATAACTAAATTAACTGAAAAAAATCTATCGTGAAAGCATTAAGCTATAAAACACAATCTGTACGCAAGGAAGATGTAGAAAGAAACTGGTACATCGTAGATGCTGAAGGGCTTGTACTTGGTCGTATGGCCTCGCGCATTGCTATGGTGTTACAAGGAAAAAACAAACCTACCTACACACCGCATGTTGATACCGGAGATAACGTAATTGTGATCAACGCTGAGAAAATTAAACTCACCGGCAACAAACTTGACCAACGTGTGTATCACACATTCTCAGGCTACCCTGGTGGTCAGAAAGCATTTACGCCACGCCAACTGTTAGCTAAAAAGCCAGCAGCTATGGTTGAAAAATCAATTAAAGGCATGTTGCCAAAAACCAAGCTTGGAAGAGCAATGGGTAAAAAATTATTCGTTTATGCAGGCACCGAGCACAAGCACGCTGCACAGCAACCACAAACTTTAGAACTATAATATGAGTACAATTAATACCATAGGACGTAGAAAAGCGGCCGTTGCCCGAGTTTACCTTGATAAAGGGAAGGGTAAAATTTCAATCAACGAAAGAGAACTTTCTGACTATTTCCCAATCTCAAACCTCAGCAACAAAGTTCTTGAGCCACTACAGGTTGTAGAAATGGAAAAGAATTTTGATGTGCAAGTGAATGTAAACGGCGGCGGCGTAAAAGGCCAAGCAGAAGCAATTCGCTTAGGCATTGCGCGTGCACTCGTAGAATTTGACGCTGAACTTAAGCCCGCTCTAAAAGCAAAAGGTTTTATTACCAGAGACTCAAGAGTGGTAGAACGGAAAAAATATGGTAAACCAAAAGCACGTAAGAGCTTCCAGTTTAGCAAGCGTTAATCAATTTTTAATTCTAATAATTCACAATATATTATGCCTACAATAGAGCAAAAACAATTACTAGATGCCGGTGTACACTTCGGACACCTGAAAAGAAAATGGAATCCTAAGATGAGTCCTTACATCTTCATGGAGAAGAAAGGAATTCATATTATCGATCTCAATAAAACGACTGAAAAACTTGAAGATGCTGCTAACGCAATGAAACAAATTGCGAAATCAGGTAAAAAAATCTTGTTCGTTGCAACTAAAAAGCAAGCGAGAGATATTGTAACCGATGCGGCCAAAGAAGTGAACATGCCTTACGTGACCGACAGATGGTTGGGTGGTATGTTAACCAACTTTGCTACAATCAAGAAGTCGATTAAAAAGATGCAATCAATTGAGAAGATGTTCAATGATGGCACCTTTGATAACGTAACCAAGAAAGAACGTTTGATTTTATCTCGTGAAAAAGACAAGCTTGAGCGTGTACTTGGTGGAATTGCAGACTTAAACCGTATTCCTGCCGCTGTTTTCGTTGTTGATATCATGCACGAAAACATTGCGATTGAAGAAGCAAAGAAGCTAAACATCAATACATTCGGCATGGTTGATACAAACTCTGATCCTACTCGTGTTGATTTTGCTATCCCGTCAAATGACGATGCAGCAAAATCTATCAATTTAATTGTGAGCTATATTAAAGACACAATTAAAGAAGGGTTAACTGAGAGACAAGCTGAAAAGGGTAAAGAGGCTGAAGAAAAAGCACTCATGGAAGCTAAAAAAGCTGAAGAAGCCGCTGATGCGAAAGCAAAAGCTGAAAAGGCTCAGAAAGCTGAGAAGGCAGAAACTAAAAAGTAAGTCTCGGTTTACTCCCAAAAATGCTGATTGTTTTCTTAGGAGAACAACGGCAACGCGCAAACAGTTGCGCAAAACCATAACAACAGATTCAATAAATTAAAATAGATATACAATGGCTATTACAGCTGCAGAAGTAAATAAATTAAGAAAAATGACCGGTGCGGGTTTAATGGACTGCAAAAAAGCGCTTCAAGAAAGCAACGGTGATTTTGAGGCCGCAATTGACTACTTAAGAAAGAAAGGTCAAAAAGTAGCAGCGAAGCGTGCCGATAGAGAAGCAACCGAAGGTGTGGTAATTGCAAAAACAAATGCCGCACAAAACAAAGGTGTTGTTCTTTACCTAAGCTGCGAAACAGATTTTGTTGCAAAGAATGAAGATTTTATCTCATTTGCAGAACAGCTTACAACAGCTGCTCTTGAAAATGGAGTAAGCTCTAAAGAAGAGTTGATGAGTGTAAGTCTTGATGGACTGACTGTGAAAGAAAAGCTCGATGAGCAAGTTGGTAAAATTGGGGAGAAAATTGAAGTGAGCGAATTAGAAACAGTGAATGCTGAGGCCGTAGTACCTTACATTCATGCTAACTATAAAGTTGGTGTGTTGGTTGGTTTAAATAAAGACCACAGCGCTGATGTTGAAGCAGCCGGTAAAGATGTTGCTATGCAAATTGCTGCCATGAATCCTGTTTCTGTGAGCAGCGCCGATGTTGATGACAGTATTTTAGACAAAGAAAGAGAAATTGGACGTGAGAAAGCGTTGGCAGAAGGAAAGCCTGAGCATATCGTAGACAAAATTGTTGAAGGATACGTGAAAAAATTCTTAAAAGAAAATACACTATTAAGTCAGCAATTTGTGAAAGATAGTTCTGTGAGTATTGAGCAATATCTACAATCAGTAACTGATGGACTTACAGTGACCGCATTTGAACGCGTTTCTTTGTAAAAAACTTCAATTTCATATTTGATATTCAACCGCTTTTGGAAACAGAAGCGGTTTTTTTGTATTCGAAAGGCAACGTGATATGAAAATTATACAGGAAATTTTTCGCCAGCATAACTTGAGCGTTGTGAGTTATGAGCCTTTGCATGGCGGAGATATCAACCAAGTTTATCGAGTAACGACAGACAAAGGTGATTTTGTTCTAAAACGAAACGATGCGATTGAGTTTCCGAAGATGTTTGAAGCCGAGGCTGAAGGTTTGGCGGCGCTGCGCGCCACAAATACCTTCATTATTCCAGATGTTGTGGGCGTGGACAGTTTTGAACAAAGCGCCTTTCTCATCCTGGAGTTTCTGCCCGCAGCAAACCCATCAAACTGGTCGATTTTTGGAGAGCAACTAGCAGCCTTACACCAACACACTCGAGAGGTATTTGGTTTTGGTGATAATTACATTGGCAGTTTGCCACAATCAAATAGTGCAGCGACAAACCCAGTAACCTATTTTATTTCTGAAAGACTTGAGCCACAGTTTCAGTTGGCGAGAAAAAGTGGTTATGCGTTTAACACAGACACATTATTTAAGAGGTTAGTAGATATTATTCCAGATGAACCAGCCTCACTCATTCATGGTGATTTGTGGAGTGGCAACTATCTATCAACGCCAAACGGTTTTGCACTTATTGACCCAGCAGTAGCTTACGCACCGCGTGAAATGGATGTAGCGATGATGAAGTTGTTCGGTGGATTCCCCAAAGTTGTTTTCGAAGCGTATGATGCAAGTTTTCCTGTAATGCCAGGTTTCGACCGCCGCCTAGAAATTTGGCAGTTGTATTACTTACTTGTGCACCTCAATTTGTTTGGCAGAGCTTACTTATCACAAGTAAACGGCATTCTGAACCGGTTTGGCTAAACTAACTTACTCACCGCATGTTGCAGCGCAGTAATCGCCATGCCTCTTTCTTTGCCGTCATTACTTTCATGTAAGTTTTTTAAGGCGTTGTAAATCGTGTCAGAAACATCTTTGAAAATTGCCTCATCAGTCAGTATAACATCATCTTGCATCAAATAAGCGAACACACGAGCCATGCCTGCGTTAGCGATAAAATCGGGTACAATAGAAAGATTCTCATCTGCAAATTGAGCAGTTGGGCCGTAAAATATGTCATGATCGGCGAAGGGCACATTTGCACCGCAACTCATTACCTCAAGACCAGTGTCAATCATTTTTTGGATGTGGTCTTTGGTCACAAGCCTGCTAGCAGCCCCGGGAATGAATATTTCGGCATCGAGGTCCCAGATTTGCGCGTCAACCTCCTCATAACTTAGCATACCCGGCACATTCAGTTGGTTTTTTTCTCGCGATCCAAATAAGTCTTTCATCTCATCGAGGGTAAAGCCATCTTCATTAATGATACCGCCAACTCGATCAATAATGCCAACTACCTTGGCGCCAAATTGTGTGAGATAAACAGCAGCTGCACCGCTCACATTCCCAAACCCTTGAATAATGGCGCGTTTGCCTTCAATTGACTGTCCTTTAAAAATGCTATAATAGTGGCGAGCAGCTTCAGAAACACCAAAGCCTGTAATTAAATCTGCCACAACATATTTCCTACCATTTTCAGGCAGATAGAAAGGGTCTTCTACAACTTTGGTGACGCCTTGCCGTAATTGACCAATATATTTAATTTTTTGCGCCTCCGTCGGATCCAAATGTCCTTCCATAACACCCTCTTGTGGATGCCAAAGCCCGTGGCTCTCTGTGATTGGAATGACATCTCCAACTTCGTCAACATTAAGGTCGCCACCTGTGCCATAATAGCTTTTCAGTAAAGGTGTAACCGCTCTAAACCAACGCTTTAACACCTCATCACGGCGAGGGTCTCGTGGATCAAAATTGATTCCAGATTTCGCACCACCAATTGGAGGACCGCAAATGCTAAATTTAATTTCCATGACTTTGGCGAGAGAAACTACTTCGTGCTTATCTAAGCCTTTTCTCATACGTGTACCACCACCGGCGGCGCCTCCACGCAAACTATTAATAACAACCCATCCAATGGCATCGGTTTCAGGGTCATTCCACTCAAATACAATGACGGGTTCTTTTGTTTTGTATTGATCTAGCAGCTCAAAACTCATAGATAAATTTTGCGCAAAAGTAAGCGTTGCCAACACCCAAAAACTCGCTTTGTGTTTGGTGTACAATTAAGAAAGTGAATTGTGAATATTAGGTCCTCGTCTTTGAGAGAAAAAGAAGGAAATATTTCCAGTAAATTTGAAGAAACTGAGTGTAATGAGTGAAGAAGTCAACGATCCAGATTTTGACTATGTAATACCTGGAAAGGTGTATACTTATGCTGACTATTTAGTTTCGGCAATAAAAACAAGGTTTGAAATTATTAAAGGCAAGGTGTATAAAATGAGTCCGTCGCCAAGTAAAACTCATCAACAAATTTTGTTTGAATTTACACCAATATTTCATCGTCACTTTAAAGAATCTTATTGTAGCGTATTTATTGCGCCATTTGATGTTCGCTTTCCCAATTCTGAAGAGACTAGTTTTCCAGATGATGAAATTACATCGGTTGTACAGCCAGATCTATGTGTAGTTTGTGATGAAGATAAATTAGATGAACGAGGTTGTGAAGGTGCGCCAGATCTTGTGATTGAAATTTTGTCTCCTGGAAATTCTCAGAAAGAACTCGATAAAAAATTCAGGCTATACGAAGAAAACAAAGTGAGAGAGTATTGGATGATTCATCCTACAGATAAAATGTTGTTATCCTATCACTTAGAAAAAGGTAAGTTTCAAGGCAATAAGCCAATCACTATTGATGAGGTGGTGACCTCGCATATTTTCCCAACCCTTTCTTTTAACTTGAGAGAAGTATTTCAGTTTTAAGTGAAGTATTAATCAGACTAATTCTGAACCGATATCAAGACAATATTCATCCACAAAATGTACCTCGTTTGACGTAAATTTGCACACATTTTCAAGAAAAGAAACACCCGCTTTCACTATGTGCGCAAAGAAGTACAGAGAAATAAAACAACTTAACTTACCAGATGTAGATCAGGAAATTCTTGCGTTTTGGAATACCAATCAAGTGTTCGAAAAAAGCGTTTCTCAGAAACCTGAAAACAATCCCTTTGTATTTTACGAGGGGCCACCTTCTGCCAACGGCATGCCAGGTATTCACCACGTAATGGCAAGAACCATCCAAGATTTGTTTTCCCGTTTTAAAACCATGCAAGGCTACCGTGTTGAGCGCAAAGGCGGTTGGGACACACACGGCTTACCTGTAGAGCTTCAAGTAGAAAAGGAACTTGGTATTACCAAAGAAGACATCGGTACTAAAATTTCGGTAGAAGAATACAACCAAGCTTGCCGCAGAGAAGTACTGAAATACAAGGATGTATGGGATGACCTCACACGCAAAATGGGTTACTGGGTTGATCTCAACGACCCTTACATCACGTTTGAAAATGAATACATAGAAACGCTGTGGCATCTACTAAAAAAGCTGCACGAAAAAGAGTTATTATACAAAGGTTATACAATTCAACCTTACTCCCCCGCTGCCGGCACAGGGCTTAGTAGCCATGAGTTAAACTTACCAGGTTGCTACCGCAATGTGAAAGACACATCTGCCGTGGCTCAATTTAAGGCAATCGAAGATTCGCTGCCTGTTGAATTTCAGCAAGCAAAAACCGAAGACGTATTCTTTTTAGCTTGGACAACTACACCTTGGACACTACCGAGCAACACAGCCCTCACTGTTGGCGCAAAGATTAATTATGTATTGGTAACCACGCGCAATCAATATACTAATGAGCCAATGAATGTGATATTGGCTAAAGATTTGGTAACCTATCAATTTGATGGCAAATATCAGCAGGTTGATAATTTCAACGATCTTCCTGCAGACTTAGGAAGCAAAATTCCTTATCAAATTTTAGCAAGCTCTACAGGAAAAGATCTCGTCGGTTCAAGATATGAACAACTCTTACCTTGGGCGCAGCCCTTGATTCATGCTGACCAAGCGTTTCAAGTGATTGATGGTGACTTTGTAACTACCAGTGATGGAACAGGCATTGTGCACACTGCGCCAACCTTTGGTGCAGATGATATGCGCGTAACCCAAAAACATGGCGTGCCAGCCTTACTTGTTGATCTTGATGACAAACAACAACCGCTTGTTGATTTACAAGGCAGGTTTGTAGACCTACCGAGTATGCCCACACAATTTCGTGGCGCTTATGTAAAAAACGAGTATTATGCAGACGGCCAAGCACCCGAAAGATCGGTTGACGTAGAATTATCAATTTTACTTAAAGAGCAGAACCGTGCGTTTAAAGTGCAGAAATATGAGCACAACTACCCACACTGTTGGCGAACAGACAAGCCTGTACTCTATTATCCGCTCGACAGTTGGTTTGTGAAAACAACGGCTGTAAGAGAACGCATGATGGAACTGAACGAAACCATCAACTGGAAACCTGAAGCCACCGGCAGTGGTCGTTTCGGAAATTGGCTAGAAAACTTAGTAGATTGGAACCTTTCTCGCTCACGATTTTGGGGCACGCCCTTGCCAATTTGGCGAACAGAAGATGGAGAAGAAGAAATTTGCATTGGCAGTATAGACCAACTTAAAGATGAAGTAGCCAAAGCGAAACAAGCTGGTATTGAAACAGCTGAAGTAACTGACGACCTGGATTTACATAAACCATATGTAGATCAATTTGTGCTGTCAAGCTCCACGGGTGAACCAATGTTTAGAGAGGCTGACTTAATAGATGTTTGGTTTGATAGTGGCGCCATGCCATATGCACAATTGCATTGGCCATTCGAAAATGAAAATCAGCTTGCCAACCAATTTCCGGCAGACTTCATTGCAGAAGGTGTTGACCAAACACGTGGTTGGTTTTTTACCCTACATGCGCTTGGCACCATGCTGTTTGACTCAGTGGCCTTCAAAAACGTGGTAAGTAACGGTTTGGTGCTCGATAAAGCAGGTAACAAAATGAGCAAGAGCAAGGGCAATGCTGTTGATCCATTTTCTACGATAGAAAAATTTGGTGCCGATGCCACCCGTTGGTATTTAATCTCAAATTCGCAGCCTTGGGATAACCTCAAGTTCGATTCTGATGGTATTGGCGAAACACAGCGCAAGCTCTTCGGCACGCTCCAAAATACATACTCATTTTTTGCTCTTTACGCAAATATTGATGGGTTTACCAATGCAGAAGAGCAAATTGCGCTAACCGACAGGCCAGAAATTGATCGATGGATAATTTCTCTTTTAAACTCGTTAGTACAGGATGTTACAGAAGACTTTGAGGATTACGAACCAACTCGGGCAGCTAGAAAAATTCAAAGTTTTGTTTTAGATAATCTCAGTAATTGGTATGTGCGCTTATGTAGACGGAGGTTTTGGAAAGGAGAATATAATGAAGACAAAATTTCCGCATACCAAACCCTTTACACCTGTTTAGAGACTACCTCGAAATTGATGGCTCCTATTGCGCCGTTTTTTCCTGATTTTTTATATAAAAGTTTGAGAGAAGCTACAACTGGAAATGGTGAGGAAAGCGTTCATTTAAGCGAATTTCCAATTGCTAATAAATCGATGATTGATGTGGAGCTTGAACAACGAATGCAACTTGCGCAAGATGCAAGCTCGTTGGTGCTAAGTTTACGAAAAAGGGAAGATATACGAGTAAGGCAACCCTTGAGTAGAATGTTGATTCCAATCGATTCTCTTCATCAAAAAGAGCAAATACAACAAGTTGAAGACCTTATTTTAAGCGAGGTGAACGTGAAAGCCATTGAATACGTTGATGATACCAGCAGCATGGTGAAAAAAAGCATGAAACCAAATTTTAAGGCCTTAGGGAAAAAGCTTGGTCCCAAGATGAAGACTGTATCGAAGGCATTTGCTTCATTTGACCAGACCCATATTCAAGAAATTGAACACGCTGGAAAATTGTTAATTCCAGATGATGAGGGTAATATAGAAATTTTACTTGATGAAGTTGAAATTTCAAGTACCGATGTTGAGGGTTGGCTTGTTGCAAATACAGATAACGTAACGGTTGCGCTTGATGTAAACATTTCTGATGAGTTGAAAGATGAAGGGTTAGCAAGAGAATTTGTTAACCGAATTCAGAATATGCGAAAAGATAAAGACTTTGAGGTGACAGACAGAATTGCTGTAACCATTTCGGCTGGCGACGAACTGCTAAACGCAGCAAAAGCGTTTGAAGAATATATTAAGCAAGAGGTGCTCGCAGAGCAGTTAGAGGGTGCCGACACCAAACTTGGCGAGAAAGTTGAGATTGATAACTATGAAGCGTTTATAAATATTGAAAAAATATAACTGATTATTATGGAAGCAACGGAAAAAACGAAGTATTCAAAAAATGAACTAGAAGAGTTTAGAGTAGTTATTGAAAAAAAGCTTGAGCAGGCAGAGGCAGAACTCAAAGAGGTGCAAGATCAAATTACACATCAGGGAGAATTTGGCAGCGATGATCAAGAATATAAATTTAAAGGCCTAGATGACGGCACTGGTAGTAGTGAGCGAGAGTATTTGAATAACATGGCTGTACGCCAAGCTAAATTCATAGATCATTTAAAAAAAGCATTAATTAGAATTGATAACGGCGTGTTTGGCGTTTGCCGAGAAACAGGTAAGCTAATTGCCAAAGAAAGGTTGATGGCTGTACCGCATGCCACTCTTTCTATTGAAGCAAAAAAAGCACGAGACACCAAATAACAAACTTTGAAAAAGAGCCTACAAGTTATAGTACTGGTATTGGCAGTTCTTGCCATAGACCAATCGCTGAAGTTTTATGTGAAAACAAACTTTCATTATCATGAAGAGAAAATCATGGTTGATGATTGGGCAAGACTTCACTTCTTAGAAAATGAAGGCATGGCCTTTGGCGCAAAACTAGATGATCTACCCTTGGTTGGGCAATTCATTAATCCTGAATGGGCAAAACCAATGTTAACTGGTTTCAGAATTGTGGCTGTCATTCTAATCATCGTGTTCATTAAAAAATTGGTAGTCCGTAAGGAAAAAAACGGTCTCATTATGAGCATGGCACTCATTTTGGCTGGTGCGGTAGGAAATATCATCGACTCAATTTTCTACGGTAAAATATTTAGTGAAAGCGACCCCTTTGTTCGCAACGTTGCGGAGTTTATGCCTGAAGGTGGTGGATACGCAGGCCTATTTTATGGCAAGGTTGTCGATATGTTTTACTTCCCCATGATTGATACTATTTGGCCAAGCTGGCTACCTCTCATTGGAGGCAAATCATTTCAATTTTTTCAACCCGTTTTCAACGTAGCTGATAGCGCAATTTCGGTGGGTATATTCCTCATTCTTGTTTTTCACCGAGGGTATTTTTTGAAAAAATAAAAAAGCTAACCCTTTCGAGTTAGCCTGTAACTGTTCAGCAAGTCATGAAAATTAAGTTTTCTACAACAAAAAAACTGATTTCTTTTGACTTAGTGTTTACCTCAATTTTATCTAAAGTACCAAGGTTACCAGTCATTCGATCAAGATCATATGAATATTGCTTCTTGTCATACTTAAACATTGATCCAGTTAGTGCATCAATACCCCAGCCCACTAAAAAACCAAGATTCAAAATACTAATTGTATTGAATTCTCTATCTAGTTGAAACACTTTGGTGTCGTAATTATCCAATTTATATTGTACATCAACATCATCAAGGCTTCTTTTCACTTCAGTCGTACAAGGAGTAGTACAAACTTCATATCCATCAATAAACACTTTAGCTCCTGAAGCATTAGATTCGAAAGTTAATGTGTCTTTTTGTGCCGGTAAAAAGGGTTGCACAGCTTGTCATTGAAAACAACGAGATGACTGCAGCAAATAGTAATAATTTGTGGATTTGGTAGCTTTTATGTTAAAAAATGTGAATCACATATAGTCCATAAACATTCAGTTGCAAAACGTTTCTTACCCAACTCAATCGCACCAACTCAACTTATTAAAGAAATGTCTATTCGAAAAAATAAGTATTTCTTATTTTTGAGCACACAACCTAATTCATGAAACACGTTTTTGTAGTTATAAGTTTCTTGCTTGTAGCCCTGAGTTCGTTTGCGCAAGACGAACAGGCAGAGTCCTCGGCTACATCATCTTTTGGCGGTGATGGCACATTGACATTTTCTAGCACAGGCTTCGGCGATTACTACTCGGGTGGTGGACTCAATTCCACAACATTTGGGTCACTACTCAACGCATACCTAAATAACACCTACGAAAATGGAGGCAAGTTTGAAAATCTTTTACGCATAGACTATGGTGTAGCCAAGATTGAAAATACCAATGATGAAAAGTTCACAAAAGCATCTGATGTTATTGATCTATACTCAAAGTATGGCACACCGATAAAACGCACAGAGAGTTGGTATTACGCTGCAACTCTAAATGTGCTTACACAACTAACTGATACGCGCACCGCATACTTAGGAGATGGACAATATCAAGAGTTGATTGGAATTGATGGCGAAACCTATGGAACGAGGCAGTCTTCCCTCTTTGCGCCTGGTGACATTACTTTAGCAATTGGGGTTGACTTCAACCCAAATGAAACGTTTTCAGCCTTTTATGGGCCACTTTCAGGAAAATTGAGAATGGTTTCTGAAGACAACATTGCCAACTCTCAACTGTTCGGGAATGAATTCGGAGAAAAAACGCGTTTTGAAGCAGGGAGTAGTGCTTTTGTAAATTATACCGAAAACTTTTTACATGAAGACATGCTGAGCTTTACGACAGGTTTAAAGCTATTTTCTAACTACTTAGAAGATCCTCAAAATGTAGATTTGAATTGGAATACCATTACTTCACTCAACCCTTGGAAGTTTATTACAATCACTTACACCACAGATTTAGCCTACGACGACAACAAAATTTTCACTTCATTTGCCGATGGTGAATTAATTGGGCAAAACAA
>Ga0114952_1001748_pt1 | contig 17801 bp, 11 predicted proteins | sample SidtaG_2_FD_87303 | JGI IMG/M metagenome (GOLD analysis project Ga0114952, IMG submission 87303) | Marine algal microbial communities from Sidmouth, United Kingdom - Sidmouth_Asex2 metaG | ecosystem: Host-associated > Algae > Red algae > Unclassified | place: Sidmouth, United Kingdom | collected...
GCAACTGGGTAAAGGAGTGAACCCCAATATTGTATTGATATAGGTTCGAGACCTGCTTTTTTGAAGGTTTCTGAGAGTTCTTTTTTCGTATATCTTCTTTTATGACCAGCTTCTACGTCATAGTTACTAAATAGATGGGTATAAGCTGGAACATTGACCATAACGAGACCATTATTTTTAACATATTGACTGGCTACATTTAGGAAGTCTACATCGTTATCTATATGCTCAATTACATCCAAAAGAAGTACCATATTATAGTTGTCGATAAGATCTTTATTTTTATCATAAATGTTATAGACCATTAATTTACCATTAACTCCTTTATTTTGGTTAAGTGCATATTCGTTAAGATCACAACCATCTATGCTGATTTTAGGAAATTTAGCCTCTATCTGCTGCATGACAGTTGCACTTCCACACCCTACCTCTAAAATTCTCTTCTCATCAGAGGTAAAATGTTTATTTATAAGTTTTTGGACTAAGTTGAATCTCCATTTCATCCAAAAGTGATCAGTTCCAGCTATTTCGAACCAATCATCAGCCATTGAAACTTCTTCTACCTTTGACAGATGTATAATTTCTGACATATTATCTTTAATGTTTAAAGGGTTTTAGTCCTTAGCGTAAGGATTAACAGTAAAACTAAGACTAAGTAAAATACAATTTGCAAATATCTAAGAAAAATGAACAATTTCGGTCTAAATCTTAGTTCTATTGTACTAATTCCAGGCTTTAGTTTAAAGCACATTTGATTGAGATTACATCTTACTAATTCTTCTTGAACCTCGTTTATCATTAATTGCCAGTTTTTGTTGTAAAATTCATTGAATACGACAATAGATCTTTTGTTTGTCTTTATTTTATACTTCGCGATATTGATATTGTCTTGGATAATCTCTCTATCAAATTCTACCGTTTTGTTTTTGTTCTTTGTCCTTGACAAAAATATAAGTATTTCTTTCTTAGTCTTTGGAGACGTGTATGTATATCTATCATAATCTGGATCTTGATTAAGTGTCTTTTCAAATTTGTGAAGACCACCACTGAATTCCTTTATATTTTCATTTGCATATATTCTTGGTTTCGCTTTTGGATTCGCTAACACCTTGAATTTGTCATTCCTGAATACTTCAGTATAGTTTTCTGTGACCCTATTATCATTAATGTTAAATACATGGTACTTTGCTCCAAATAACGTTTTATATTTTATGTTTGAATCGGTCTTTGCTCCCATAAAATGCGCCTGCGGATTTGGTAATGGTGAAAAACTATTCCCAAACGATCTTAAATCAAAATAAGCAGAGTTCATCGAAAATCTATTATTATTGATAGTATGGTCGTAGTATAAAATCCTATATTGATTTACATCTTTTATATTTTCCTTTATTTCTCTTAATATTTGAAGTGATGCTAAATTTTCAGGTGTTTTTGATGATATTGCTTTTTGAAAACCCTTAGGTGCACCCCTAGACACGATAAGTCCATTCATGAAAATTAGGGTTAACAAGAGTAAGATTTTTGCTCTAGAATATCGTATGAAAATCAAGTATGTAATTGTTGAGGTAATAGCTATAAAACCCATTTTATAGACTAGATTAGATGTAATGTCTAATTGATAGGAGAAGCACGTGTAAGTGATAATAATCCCAAGAGCGAGTAGTGCATTATTTAATCTGTGTTGTCCACTGAAATTAATATTTAACAATTTTACTGCCCCATATCCTGCTGTAATAGCAAATGTTATAGAAGAGATGGAACCATGTCTTATAGGTTCCCTAATTTTGTTTAAAAAGGGGATGTACTTGTTTACGGTAGCTAAGTAATAAGTGTTTCCAAATGATGACAATAGAAAATAAATTCCATATCCTGTAAGAATAAGATAAAGTCCTTTTAGAAATTTGGATTCTGAAGATTTAAAGATTTGGTAAATACCAAATAAACTTAATAAAAAAGCTAGTGGGCCTATATATATATGTCCCGGTCCGTGCGATAAGGTTATAGGACATACTAAAAACTCTTTCCAGAGACCCGCGTCAAGGTTAGAATTAAAGAATGCTTCAAATGGTATTTTTTCATATCCTATAGTTTTTAATCCTGGGCCTACAAAACGGAGCATATGTGCATAGTCTATAATTGCAGGAATTATACCTACTGCAGAAATACCAAAAGATAAAATTGTACCAAGAAATATCTTCTTTAGAGACGCAAATCGATCTGTAGTCCTTATGAATCCCACTATTACTATTGGTATGGCTATTAATACAGCTTGTACTAATGGCTGAGCTGGCATAGCAGTAATCCCTAAAGCACTTATGGCCAAAACTAATGGACCACGATATTTGTCAGGTTGGTCGAATATTAATATCAATCCTGCTGCTACTAATGGAACCCAAGCATAGCCAGCTAAGCTATGATTCCATACAGCTAGTTTGCCTGTATTTGCTGCTATTAAAATTAAAGACCCAGCAACAAAAGCCCCAAAGGCATTAATTTTCATTACTCTAGCTAATACGTAGGTATTGATAAAGATGACCACAAAGTGTAATAAAGAATTAATAGCCATCATCCTTTGTGCTTCATGTCCTATTCCCCAATCAACTAATCCAAAAAAGTAGAAAGGGTAGTAGATTGAAAAATGCATTGTATTGTAGATAGGCATACCAGAGAGAATACTACCAACGAGATATGGCGTTTCACCAGTTGCAAATGATCTTGATATGTAACTAAAAACTGGTCCTAATAAATATGAACCATCTACGAAAGGTCCATATATCCAATTTGAAAAAATTTGCCTAAAGTATCTTACAACTAGAAAAAGCAAACCCAAACCAACGAAAAGTAAATCCTTTTTTTTACTTATGTATTTTAAGAATGATTTCATAGTTTATTTATTCATTAAATATGTCACTTCTTTTTTTCAAAATGAATATTATTCATTGAAAATCAAAACAATGTATAATTAGATTTATGGAGGCAATGTTGCTGAAGGTTGGAAAAGAATGTGTTTAAATGACTATTCTGCTATAATATCCTTTATCGAAAAGAAACTTAAATTTTTTGTACACTGCAGGCTCTATCTCTGGATTAGATATGTAGTAATCTGAATAGTGTTTTCGTTTTGAGAAGTTTACCTTATCTCCAAAATCAATTTCTTCTTTTAAATATTTTTTTATGCTAATATTTAATGTAGTCGAAAAATCTTCATATCTAATGATATGTAGGTTTTCTGGTATTCTTCCGTGCTCATCTAGGAGGTATCCTTCAGTCCTGAAAAATCTTGGTGCCTTTAAAGCATATTTCTCAAAATCACCTTCGGCAGCAATTCTTGCAGCTGGCCCAAGATTGTATTGTTGGTTCTTAGAAAGGTAATGAAATCTAGAGACTATGTAATCATAAGGATTCCTTATGAGGACAATTATCTTTTCAAAGTCTTCTAATTTTTGTAAATTATTTTCTCTTAAAAATGTTTTGGCTTGAGCTAAGTTTTCGTGTCTAGTGCCTTTCCATACATTGATTCTATTTGAAAAATTTAATAGATTTTCAGAAGGGCTTAAATGCCCTGATGGCAACGTGTAGTTTATTTTCCCCCTTAATTTATTTAAAAATTCCCTTGTTAGCATCATTCCTCCAGTTTTGGGGTAGTGCAGGAACAGAAATTTTGTATTAAAGATCAATTTATTCTTTTTAATTTATAAAAATATCGCTTAGCTAACTAAATATTCATAAGGGTTTATCGATTATTGACTCAGGATTTTCTAACTCATTAACACGATTAATTAACCAAAGGACCTTTTTTTGCTGTCTTTCCCAAAGTTTAGCTAAGACAAGGTATAAGTCGTCTTTGCTAATGTTATTACTGTCGTTAAATTCTAATTTTTGCTTTAAATTTGAATACTCTATAGCCTCATTTACGAAATCTATATTGTATTGTTTTCTTAGTTCAATGTTTTCACTTAAAAATGCATTCAGTATTATTTGACTGTCGTTCTTACTTAGTTCCACTTTATCCCCCAATTCTAATTCTGACAGTTCTTTTGCTATGTTACCCCTGAGCTCGTTTATCCGTCCATTTATAAAGAGCGGAAGGTGTTTATTAAGTTCCTTTAATATAAATAGTGACTTTTGGTCAAGTGATTTGTTTTGTGGTTTATCATCTACATTAAGCCCTTCTGTAATTTGAATATCTATAGTATGAAGAAAGTCACTTACTATGTTATTGTCTTTTATCTTAGCTCTATTGTATTCTTTGGCTACGAGATTAGAATTGCCAAATACTTTCCCCCACATTTTTAATTTTGTAGCGTATTGCAGTATTTTATTATTAGGAGATACTTTTAAATCGTTTTTGCCACCATTTTTTATCCATGTACTGTACCTGGAAAGTATAAACTTGTCTTGTCTTCTTATGTAAGCAATTACTTTAATAGGTTTTTTGAAAATTGTTAAGAGTTCACTGAAAGTTTCTATTTCAATTTCAGAATTTAGATATGATGATAAATGCTCGCTGCTAATGACAATGTTCTTGTTGCTAGAAATAGCGTTTGATATTTGCTTTTGTAACTTCATTGAAAAAGCATCTTTGAAGTTTTGTCTCTGTTGAGCTGAATTTAATTTTAATCTTTGATATATTTTTTCCGAGTTTGCCGGATTTATGAGTCCAATAAGTTTTATATGATCATTGTTGGAAAGACAGTCGAGATGTACAAGATTATGGCCATGGTATAAGACATCTCTATTGTTATCTAGAAAATCTTGGATAGCTGTAGATCCAGTTTTTTCAAATCCGATATGCACATAAATTGTTGACATGAACTTATGAGTTAAGCATTGCTATTTTTTTCTTAACTTGAGTTAGATTTGCTTTGTGTTTACTTAGAAATTTTTCAAAATTTACTTTTTGGTAAGATTTAAAACCGCTGCCTTCATCTTTACCAGAAGTGCCACCTTCAAAATGATTTATAATACTATGTGGTGTAACAACTACATGAATATCATTTTCCCAAGCTGTGTAGCATAAGTCAGAATCTTCACAATAGCAAGGATGAAACTGTTCATCAAATTTGCCTATGCGTTTTAATGTAGTTCGTTTTAGATATAATGAACATCCTGAGACATACCCAACATACCGCATATAGCTGTATTCTTCTTTGTAAGGATTTTCATCCCATTTTCCTATGTTTCTACCTGTACCGTCTTCATACAGTTCAGATCCAAATTCTTGCAAGGTGCCATCTGGATAGAGTATTTTAGAACCCGAAATACCTATATGCCTGTTTTTGTATGCGGCATTAACTAATGCATTAAGCCAGTTTAATTCTACTGTCACATCATTATTAACAAGGACTGCATCATTATGAGGAAAGCGATCCATCATTTTATTGTTTGGAATAACAAAGACCTCGTTCTCTTTAGATAACATAGGAATTATCCTGACGTCCTTTTCTGCCAATTGTGTTAGATATTCCTGTGTTCCATCCTGACATCCATTAGAGTAGACTAGTATTTTATAGAACGGATACATGGTGTTCTCTATAATAGAATTAATACAATCTCTCAGCATATTAAGCCTATTCCAAGTAACAATACAGATAGATACTTCTCGTGGAATGGATAGCAACATATTCTCTTTAACCATACTTGTTCCTACTAACTTGAAGAGTTTCTCTTGAGCATTGACTGCCATGCTTTGTAAGTCATGTTTGCCTTGAAATGCCTCTATTATTAAATTGGCCATTTCATGAAAATCTTCAGTAATCAGTCCATCCTCCTTATTTACTAATTGGATGCCTTCATTACCTATGCCATTAGTAACGATGGGTAACATGTATGCGATGGACTCACAAATTTTTCCTTTGATCCCAGCTCCAGCAAGAAGAGGTGCAACACATAGTTTAGAACTGAGGTATAGTTTTTCTACATCCTCCTCTTCTATAAATCCTAAGAACTTAACACTTTCTGTATTGCCAAGTTCTATAACTTCTTCAGGTGCATTTGCTCCTGCTATTATGAGTTGTGCATCAGGTACTTTTGTCTTTATTATCGGCAATATTTTTTCTACTATGAGCTTGGCAGCTGAAATATTAGGATAGTGATTAAATCCTCCAAAGAACAACATGTTATTTGGCTTGTTAGGAGTATATTCAGTGAAGTGCGCATCATGAATATTTGACACAACCCTGACATCTGCATTCGGGATTTCCTTCAATACAGCTTGTCTATCTGGCTCTGTTACGGCCCATACAACATCTGCTTGTCTATATGCAGCTACTTCACTAGCTTTATTTTCGTCTATTTTTTCTTGGGTCAGACCTTCCCAAAGACCTAGAGATCGTTGTTCTCTTACCCAATGGATGTCTACAGAGTCACATATGATTTTTGCTTTAGGGTATAGTTCCTTGAATCTGTTAGACTCGTGGAGAGTATAGTACCATGCGTAAATAATGACATCAAAGTCTGTATGTGTTGCTCTTATCTTATCATAGTCGTACTCTGGAATAAAAGTGACGCCTACACTTGATAATTTGTCAATGTACTTTTGCTGACGTGCTCCTCTAGCATAAGAAAACACTTCGCATTCTTGAGCTAGGAGCTGTAGCATTCTAGTCGCTCGCTTACCACCACTAGAAGTGTCATAGTCAGGTAGGTTAGGGGAGATGTAAAGGATTTTACTGCCTTTTATACTAGATAAAATATTTGCTTTTAATCTATCTTCTTTAAAGCCCATTTCATCATGATTTATAGGTGGGTCTTGAGGTGTGATTTCTGTAATAGCTAAATTTTCAACAGGTATTATTTTGTTTTCACTTATCTGGTTCTGAGTTGGTGGAGGTGAAATAGCTGTTGCATCAAAGAAATTTTGCTGAGTTCTAACTATCTCAGCCATTGCTTTTTGCTCTTTGTCCTTGTTGAGGTGTCTATTGTAGTTTTTTAATATTTCATCTGGACTCTCTCGATCTAGAGCTGACTTAAGTGTCTTAAAGTTCTGCTTATTTACTGAAGCCAAAGCTTTGCCAGGTCTCCTTAATCCAGATCCGATAAATCTCATCAGCAAAACAACCTTACTTTTATCAGGATGCGCAAATATATTGTACGGCACTCTCAACGGAAGTGTTATAAGTCTACCCAGTTTATAACTAGAAGAAGCTGTAATGTCTTGAACCATCTTATCTCGTTCTCTCTTTTCATATTCTAGAGATATAATAAGGTTATTCACAACCTTTTCTCTCTCAAGAACCTCGTGGTTGACTGCATTCCTTAAGCTATTGACTACATTATGCCTTTCGTTTAATTCATATTCTATCCTTTCCTTTAGAGCATCAATTATCTGATCTTTCTCTATGATGGAGTTTTTGAGTAGACCGTCATACTTTTCCTTGATGTCATTCATCTCAAGGAATTTAGACTCTTGGAGTGATAATTTAAGTTTAGCAAGTTCTAGTCTTTCTGCTTCCAAGGCTTTAAGAAAGTTTTCTTTTATTATTGCTTTGTCCTCTTTTTCAGCTTGAACAGCTTGTTGTAGAGATGCAACAACTTTTTGCTTGTCATCTTTCTCTGCCGCTAAGGCATTCTGCATAGTCTGTATCACTTGATTTCGTTCATTAAGGCGCTCCTCCATGGTAGAACGCATTTCTGAAATTGTAGATGACTGTACCTTAACTTTATCTTCTTTTTCTGAAGCTACTGCTAGATGTAGACTGTTTACCACTTTTAGTTTGTCTTCTTTTTCAGCATATAGAGCAGCTTGAAGAGATTGAATAACTTGATTTCTTTCTGCAATTCTAACCTCCATCTCACTCTGCATTTCAGAAAGAGTGGATAGTTTTATATTCGCTTTATCAATTTTCTCTGCTTCTATGGCCTTGAGTAGTTCTTCTTTGATTCTGCCCTTATCTTCTTTCTCAGCACTTACCGCAGCTTGTAGAGACTGAATTACTTTATCTTTTTCTGCTAACTCATTAGTTAAAATTGCTCTTTGTTCATTGATAACTTGTTCCTTCAGTCTCAATTGCTCCATTTTCTCAGCATCAACAGCTTGTAGCAAATTGGCTTCAGTTTTTTGTTTATCCTTTTGTTCTGCAATAATGGCTTTTTCAAGCTCTTTAATAACTTTAGCACTTTCTTTTTTTTCAGCTTTTAAAGCATCTTCCAAACTTTGCTTAAGCTGCAGCTTATCTTGCTTTTCTGCTTCTATTGCAGCTTGCATACTAGACCGCAGCTGATGCTTATCTAATTTTTCTGCATCTAATGCTTCATTTAAGCTATTGGATATTACTTCTTTATCTTTTAGTTCTGCTTCAATAGAAGCTCTAAGTACTTTTTCAGTTTTATCGTTTACATCTTTTAATTCAGATATAATTTTCTTTAGATTGACTATTTCTTCATCGTTAGATAAAATATGTTCTTCTCTTTCTTTTATTACATCGTCTTTTGATTTTATTTCTTCTTCTTTGGCACTGAGAAGTCGCTTTGAATCAAGAGCTTTAATAGCTGGTACAACAGCATCTCCAAGAACTAGATATTCGATCGTAGTCACCAATTTTTCTATACCTACTTTTTCTTCCAGATCAATGATGATCTCTGGATAGTCTGTATCGAAATAGTAAATGTCATCTTCAAAGAGATAAGCATTAGATCTAATCTGATAATTAGTTGGTTTTAGAAGATCTATTCCTAGGTACTTTAGTTTTATTATGCAAGCAGTATTGGCTGGATTGAATTTTAACTTGTCTACTTTTTTATACTTGGAGATACCATTTAAATCCCAAGAATGCATTTTTGATGAAATAGGATAGCTGTAGGTGTCTTTTTCATTGTAACCCTTTCCATCATCTATAAATACTTTGAATATGTTCTTTTTACTGGTTATAACGCCTTCGTAAAAGAGTTTTGAATACGAAGCATGCTGTTCCCTAGATTTTTTAAGTGTATCTAAGCTCTTTTTGTTAGGTTTCTTGAATTTAGATAACTGATCGAAGGTATTAAAGGTGTCCAACATATAAGGTAGAAGCCCAGGGTATTTTGTAGTGCTTTTAGAACTATGATGTTTTAGTTTCTTGTCAATAAATGAGGATACATCAGCCTCTTTTAATTGAGTACTGAAATACACTGAATCTATTTTTTCGTTGATTCTCTGTAAGGTCTTTTTTGGATTAGCAACTAAATCATGATAAGAAATAATGGCTCTAGGGAAGGACTTTGATAACTCTTCAGCGTTTAGGAGGTAGGTATTGTAAAGGAGATATGACTTATTTAGTGATATGTTGTTCCTTTTCTTAAGTGACATAGCCACTTCCTGAGGGTTTCTGACTATTATGACAGTCTTAATCTCATACTCTGATTGAATGAGTAGTTTCTGCCAGAAAGACAGTAAAAGGCATATTCTGGGGTCTTTAATGGCAATATGCGAAGCATCTTGGAACTCTGATGCAATTACTTCCGTCGCTTCTTGTTCTAGTTTCTTTATTTCGACATTGTTTTGCCACTCATCTTCTAGATTACCAGGATAATCCCAGCCAACATCTAATATGTTAAGGATTTTATCATTTATTTGCTGAACTCTAGCATTTTCAAAAAATCCTTTGGGATTATCGAATGAAGGCTCTACAATAGATGGGCCAAAATCGTAATTAAGTTGTGCAATTAACCCAGCAATTGCAGAAGTTCCACTTCTATGCATCCCTAGAATAAGTATACATTCTTTATCACTCACCATAATTAGTTTTTGGAGTTACCAAATTTCAAATTTGCTGTTATTAGTGCTAATTTATACGTTATATCTACTATAAAAACCTTTGTCAAAGGCAAATTTGAATTTTTGATAAATGTTGTGCTCAATAGCTTCAGTTGTGATATACTCTTGCCAATGATTATGGGTTGTAGCGTTTTTTCTCTCTGAAAGAGAAATTTTTGACTTCAGATGAGTACTAATTTTACGGTTAATCTGAGTCTTCAAGTCATTATATCTAATGATATGGAGGTTTTTAGGTATAACATTATTGTGAATTATATACTTCTTAAGATTGAAATAATGAGGGGCATTTATTGCAAATTCCTCGAACGAAGACGTGAGCGCAATATCCTTTGCAGGACCTTTGTCCCAAGGGTTGTTTAATAGTAAATAATGATATCTCGAAACGACAATTTCATAAGGATTTCTAATTACAATAAGAATCGTTTTGTAATCATCTAATTTTCTTGCTAAAACTCTTTTATGATTATCAAAAAACTTCATTGCTTGATTTAGATTTTCATGCCTCTTGCCATTAAGATACATTACTCCTGGGATTTTGACCGACTGATGACCAGAAGGCAGTGTATAATATATAGGAGGTTTTAGCTTTTGTAAAAGCTCACTAGACAATGCAATTCCACCAGTTTTAGGAACATGAAGAAATAGAAAGTCATTATTAAATATCAAACCTGTTAATTTATAGTGATTTATAGGTGCTGATTGCTTGCATTGGGTCATTGAATAATTGGCCTCTTCCCCTATTCAGCAAAAGGACTTTATCGCAGTGGTTTTTTATGGTTTTCATAGAATGGCTCACGTGAACAATAGTTTTTCCTTTTAGTATATTTTCTTCAAAAGCTTTCTGTGATTTTTCTTTAAAAGCATTGTCTCCAACTGCTCCAAAAAATTCATCAATTAGAATAATTTCTGCATCAGCGTGGAGAGCAATTGCAAAAGATAATTTGCTTTTCATCCCCGAAGAGTAAAATCTGATGGGAGTATCTACAAAATCTTGTAATTCAGCGAATTCTATAATTTCTTCAATTTTATCTCCTATCTCCTTGAGAGTAAGACCGATTATCGTTCCATTTAGGTATATGTTATCTCTTGCCGTTAAATTTACATCAAAACCAATACCTAGTGCAAGCCTTATAAGTTTTCCATTCGTTGTTATTTTAGATCCGTTGTCTGGTTTAATGGCACCTAATATTATCTTTAGTAAAGTTGATTTGCCAGATCCATTTTTCCCAATGATTCCTATAAATTCCCCTTTACTTACATTAAGATTGATGTCACATAATACCTTGTGTGCTTTCTCATTTTTTATAGTAAAAAAATTGATCAAACGTTCTGTAAATGAAGCATTTATGTCAAAACTGCTGAATGACTTGTTTAAGTTTTCTATTGTTATAGCAAATTCTTCAGTCATAATTATAATTTCTCGATAACACTTTGAGAATATTTTTTAAATGCAAAAAGAGAAATCAGCAGTAACACAAGGGAAAATAAAAAATTTATAGCTAACAAATTTGCGAATAGCTCATTTTGTTCTAAAAGGCAGGCTCTAGTATTTAGAATAATACCTAAAAAGGGATTAGCAAATCCTAGCAATGGGTACATCTCTACAATTGCTTCTCCAGGAAAAAAAATACCTGAAATCCAGAATCCTATCATCACTAATATTTTCCATATATGGGCGATATCATCAAATACAGGTCTTAGAATACTTAAGATTATAGTAATGGCAAAGCTTAGAAGATACCAAGTTAGGAATACAATTGGAAATAAATACCAATATTTACCTATTGAAACTCCCATTATTAGCAGCCCAATAAAATATGCAAAAAAGTTAAATAACATCCCAATTGAAATACTAATTAAATGAGTGTAGTACAAGTCAAGCCAATTAAACTGAATGTTTTCTATTAGATATTTTTTAGTATATAAAATTCTCATTCCTGTAGAGGTTGCTTGAGAAAAAGCAATCCACACAATCAGTCCACAAAATAAATACAAAGCAAAATTTGGAATTGATCCTCCTCTTTGAAAAATTTTTGTAAAGACAAAATAATATATTGCTATTTGAGTTAGTGGATTTATTAGCGCCCATAATAATCCAAACTTGTCATTGTAATACCTTTTTCTGAAATCAACTTGTGCTAGTTTCCATATTCTTTCCAATCTGTTGTTATGAGAAAATTTCTCAAGATATAGATCTCCTACTCTGCTAAAAATGCTCATATTAGAATGGTATATTTTTAGTTGTTAGAATATCTTTCTAGGCTTGAATCCCCATTAAGTAAAATATAATTTATCACTCTGATAATATTATAGTAGAAATTGGGTTTTTGGCTCAGATATAATTTAAACGAACTTATATTATGTTGATTATTAGCTGGTTTAATAATACTTTCGTGGTCGTTTGCATAATAGAGTATTCTACTATTTATAACTATTTTTCTCAGGTTAGGTTTGTTAAACAAATAGGATAGCGTTTTAAGAGTTATGCATCTTAATTTAGCAGAAAAATTTGATAGTAGCTTTAGGGCGGTTGGATATAACTTATTTATAGTATAAAGAATGTCTCGTTGAACTCGAATAGCATAGTCAGTGTCGAAAATCTTCTTTATTGAGACTCCACCCTTGTGATATACAATAGACTCAGTGCTTATACCTAATGTGTAGCCTGAAACAAATGCTCTGAAGCCAAGTTCAGCATCTTCATATCCAGTTTCAAAGTGAGGGTCAAAGAAACCAATTTTATCCAACATTGAAATTCTATAAAATGCTGCACCTCCACAGGCTCCGAAATTTTGGATATTACTCTTCTTTGAAATTGCTCTTGGAGTTGAATTCAAGGCTTCGTTATGATTCATAGGTATGATTTCACCACTCCTAAGCATATCGTGTCCTAAATTGTCTATCTTCAATCTATCGTAATATTTAATCATTTTGCTAGAAACGATATCCCATTTTCCCTTTTCCGCGAACTCATAAAGAGAGGATAACCAGTTTTCAGTTACTATTGTATCATTATTTAGCAGCGCTATGTAAGGCGAAGATTCCTTTGTTGTCTTAATCTTTTCATACAATAGTAAATTACCATGCGTAAAACCAAGATTATTCTGAGAGTGTAAAATTTTAATATAGGGATTTTTGCTGTATTTAACTTTCAATTTTTCATACTCATTATTATCGGAGCCATTATCTAGTATATAGGCTTCAAATAATACTTTATTGTCCATTCTAAGTAGGCTGTCTATGCATTCTGTGGTATCATTAATACCGTTCCAGTTGATTATTGCTATTTGAATTACAAGACCTGAGGAATCTGGTTCATTTCTTTTTATTTTCAATTCAGATTTCATAAGTACGAATGTAATAGTATATTTCTCATAATATAGGCTTAGTCAATACTCTCTAGTAATTCAAGAGTCTCTACTGCTGCCATTTTCCATGAAAATAATTCAGCTTGAGCTTTACTAGCTATTTGAATTTCAGTCCTAAGTTGCTCATTATCAAGTACTTCAGAAATCAATTGTGTCAAAGCAGATATATTTCCAAGTGGAAAATATAGTGCGGCTTTACCACCTACTTCAGGTAAACTGGAAGAATCAGAGCATAGGACAGGAATTCCATACTGCATAGCCTCCAATACGGGTAAACCAAATCCTTCATAGTAAGATGGGTATACCATCATTTCAGCATTTTGATAAAGATTAGCTAAGGTCTTATTACTAACTCTACCTATAAGTTTTATTGAATCTTTTTTACTAGAATTTTTGATTCTTGTTACAATCTTTTTGGATTTCCAACCTATGGATCCGGCAATTACTAGTTTAATTCTGCTATTTCTTAGGTTTTCAAAAGCCTCTACGAGTTGCAAATGGTTCTTTCTAGGCTCAATAGTGCCGACTGTTAAGATGTATCTACCTTCAATAACTGGCAAATCATTATTAGTAGGGAGCTTTGTCAATGGAGCTAAATGCACAATTTTGCTTTTATTTCTAGAAACAGGGGACCATTCAGCAAGATCAGATTGAGTATGCTTGGAATTTACAATCACATGATCTGCTCTCTTAATAATACCTTTCAGCAATAGTTTATGGGCAATGTAACTAGAAAAACTATGATATTCAGGAAACAATATTGGTGTCAAATCATGTATCATAGTTACCCTTTTAATCTCCTTTCTTAACCTGAAAGGACCGAAATGAGCAGTTTCGAAGACTATATCTGGATTTAGCTTGTTCAATAAGGCAGGAATAGAGGTTAGCTGTCTCCATCTAATATGGAAAGGAATTCGTTTAACCATAATGTAGTGCTCCTTCCACTTTGGATAATTCTTATTTTCAGATGCCCTGATTATATGGATGTCATGCGAGCAATCTAAGCTATAGATAGCATTGAGGAGTTCTTTCACATAGACGTGAATTCCGGCTTGTTGTGTATCTAATGCATCAGCAATAATCGCAATTTTCATATTCCTAAACTACAAGGTAATACAAAATGCTATTGAAGTAAACTGGTGATAAAGTTGAAGAAGTTGAATATATAATCTTTATTTGCATATGTAACCATCTTAATTACTTAACATTATAGGGTTTGAACCGAAATAAACTTCTTGAGATAGGTCTGGTTCTATTTGCGATTTCTTGGATTTTCATCATTGGGGTGGATTATCTGAACAAGCATCCCTGGTATCAGATTTCCATAGAATATTTTCGGTTCCCAAAGCTAGTCTCCTTTTTGGGAATATTTTCTTTCACTATGGCTCTTGGTTACAGATATGTATCAATATTTAAAAGAATCGCTGCTACAGGTCCTGGACTCTTTTCATTATTCATTATTTTTCTTGTAGCCTTAGGCTTGAGTTACTCGAAATATGCATTGGGTTCTGACCCCACAATTTCGGAATTATGGTCTTACCTCAGCATGAATCTCAAGTCTTTGTTTTTTTTGATTGTATTGAGCACTTCAGCATATTTATACGGGTCCTTGTTTAATATTAGAATCCTAACTCATCCCATCTATAAAGTAGCATTTGGATTGATAATTATCTGTCTATTGTTATTTGCCATTGCTGCTTTAATGATGTTGAACCCGATAGGAATTTCAATAGTATTGTTTTTGCCAATGGTTATTTCATACAAGAATGTCGTTCCAGCCGCGAAGGGCTTATTAATCAAGAAATGGTCGCTCGGAGACTTGAATTTTGTGGGAGTTATTTCATTATGCTTATTAGTTTTCTATATGGCATTGAACTTTGCTTATGACCAAGCACCTTTTCCAGTAGGGTTTGATACAAGGAATTTCTATATGAACATCAGTAAGCAATTGGCTTTTAATGAAGGCCTTATATATGGATATCGGCCTTACAACTGGTCGCTGATGATCTCATTGGGCTTTGCTTTGTTCAAAAGCACTCCTGTCGCTATTAGCATTTCTATCTATGGATATATGCTAGCACTTTTTGCAATGTTTCATTTAGGCACAAAACGCCTGGGTTTAAGTGCTAATAAAGTCATATTTGGAATGCTATTCTTTACGGTAACGCCGGCTATCTCCAATCAATTATTTATTGAGCTAAAAACGGATATGGCACTATTGTTTATCCAGCTTGTCACCATTTCGTTATTCTTAAAGTTTATTGATACACCATCTTTCAAAGCCATCCGTAATAAGAAATCACTTGTAACTTTGGACAAAAAAAAAGTGCTAGGACCTGTAGCTTTGATAGGTTTTCTTATTGGGTTTGGTTTAGGCATTAAGATGACAAATATGTTTTTGCTATTCTCCATAATCATTTGCCTCTTTTGGATATTGAATGATGATTTTTTAGTGACAGCAGCAATCATATTAATGACTTTAGGATTATTTGTGCTTGTTCGTTTGGACGATTTATCTGGAGTGAGATCGTATCATTTGGGTTTGAATCAGTTGGCTCTCATACTTTTGATATCAGGTGGAATACTGATGGGATATTTGCTATTCAGGAATTTCAAAAGCATAATTCCTACTGTGGTACTAGTTATGACAATGGGCTTCTTTGCTATCCTACCATTGAGTCCTTGGCTAATTAAAAGTTATAACGAAACCAGATCTTTATCTCCAAGTGCCTTGTTGAATGGTGCTAACCCTGGGCCAAATATAAATATTCACATCCTTGATACGAATTATAAAAATTCCAAAAGATGAGGATATCTTTAAAATATATTTTATTGATACTTCTATGTAGCACGAGTGCTATCGATTCTGAAATAGTTGCCCAAAATAATACTCAGAGAGAAGAAGTTCAAAGGTATTTTGGCTATGAGATACTGCCATTCAGATACTTGTCTCTACCATATGATGTGTCTGTCAATGCTAATGAAAGAGGGACTTTTGTAGATATAAGTTGTATATATTTTATTTTTTTACCGCTTTTTTTAATTGCCTATTTATTTCGATGGAGGTTGCTAGCTGGGCTTTTCCTACTCAGTAACCTTTTTATATGGATAATAGGTACGTCTAATTCATACGTATTTTCAACAAGGAAAAATGGGATTTTAAATAAAGGGGATAATATGGTTGATTATCTCCTAGGAAGCATAGATTTTGCAGCTGAAAAAACAGCACATATAACTGCTTACCTCTACTATGTTTCTGGATTTGTATATCGACACTTGTTGTCACTTATCACACCTGTCTCAGGTGATGCAGATTATATTACCTATCCAATATTAGTGCTGTTGTTCTTAGGAGGCACCTTTGTTTTATCGAAGATACTTAAAGGACATAATCTTGTCATAAAAGCTGTCGCAATAGTATATTGGTCATTTCTTTTCTTCTGGTTCAAGTATTCAGCGGGAATACCTTGGTATGGCTATCTGCTTTTCTTTTTGAGTTTAATGATGATGTTATTGCTGATGGAAAGAGGAGATAAAAGACTGAAAATCTATAATATCTTCCTGAAGTATGCTTTTTTTTCAACTGTATTCATATACATAATAGGTGCAATGGCTTTCAGAATAAGTGATGTGAACAGTGGACTGCCTAAAAAGCGTCTTGGAACTACTATGTTTTCACCTCAGTTTTTTTCATATCAGCTGGGTCGTCAATCTGATGAGGAAATACTAAGCGCTTTTTACCCACATTTCATTGAAGCTTTAGATCAAATAAACAACGATCCTTCAAGTTACATATTGAGAATAGGGACAAGTTTTTCCTACTTTATTGATAATAACTCGAGTCGGATAGTAATGGACAATCAACTTGGAATTTTCGGGAGAATTACAAATATGTACAATGGTGATCCTGAAACGATTACTGATGTACTCAAAGCGTCCAATATCAAGTATATCATCATAGATGTGAATACTCCATATATAGACAAGACACCTGAACAATCATTGAAGAAAAAGTATGATAAATTAATGAAATATTTACATAAAAACCCAAGGTTAAAACTCTTGTGCACTAATAGGTCTTTTCGTCAGCGAAACCCTGAGAATGGTAAGACGGGAGTCGTTTATCAGATGTTCCCAGTTCATGGCTTAGGCAGTAAAATTTACTATGGAGGCCAGTATGCTATTTATGAGGTTCTCTAAGTATTCGAAATAATGTTAACATTTGAGTGGTAAGATTAGAATATATTTGTAGTCGTATCAATATTCTAATGCTCAGTTGTTCAAAACGCCAACAAACAAAATATTCATAGTAATCCCTGCTAAGGATGAAGAGAGGTTTATACGTCCAGTAATGGAGACGACGCTGGCATTGGGTTTTCAAAATATCGTAGTAGTCAATGATAACAGTTCTGATCAAACCAAAGAAATTTGCCTTTCATATGGGCCTAATATTAAAGTTTTAGATCATGCGATAAACCTGGGAGCTGGAGCTGCTACAAAAACTGGTATTGACTATGCTTTGTCTCAAGGTGCAAAATACATAGCCACTATTGACGCAGACTTCCAGCATAACCCCAAGGATCTTATTCCTCTCATAAAATGCATAGAAAGTCAAAATGTCGATCTGGTCATAGGCAGTCGCTTTTTGAAAAAAAATGGTATCCCACTCACTAGGATCA
>Ga0114952_1001749_pt1 | contig 17800 bp, 15 predicted proteins | sample SidtaG_2_FD_87303 | JGI IMG/M metagenome (GOLD analysis project Ga0114952, IMG submission 87303) | Marine algal microbial communities from Sidmouth, United Kingdom - Sidmouth_Asex2 metaG | ecosystem: Host-associated > Algae > Red algae > Unclassified | place: Sidmouth, United Kingdom | collected...
AAGAAGGCGACTCTACAGAAACGTTTACGTTTGAGGCATGGGTACCAAGTGAATGTTATGCTGACTGCTGGGGATATGAAAACTACACAGTTGTAGAGTGTAGTTCAGATGACAATTGGGAAGATGATGATTGGGTAACAGAAGAATGTGATTGTGATGAAAGTGCATGGGAAACTGGAGGTATCTGTATAGAAGTGATAGCTTCATTTGAAGAAGGCGACTCTACAGAAACGTTTACGTTTGAGGCATGGGTACCAAATGAATGTTATGCTGACTGCTGGGGATATGAAAACTACACAGTTGTAGAGTGTAGTTCAGATGACAATTGGGAAGATGATGATTGGGTTACAGAAGAATGTGATTGTGATGAAAGTGCATGGGAAACTGATGGTATCTGTATAGAAGTGACAGCTTCATTTGAAGAAGGCGACTCTACAGAAACGTTTACGTTTGAGGCATGGGTACCAAGTGAATGTTATGCTGACTGCTGGGGATATGAAAATTACACTGTAGTGGAATGTACTAATAGTGATGAATGGGAAGATGACGATTGGAATTTCGATGATTGTGATTGTGATGAAAGTGCTTGGGAGTCTGAAGGCATATGCATTGAAATTACAGAAACATTTGAATCAGGAGACACTACAGAAACATTTACTGTCGAGTCATGGGTTCCTAGTGAATGTTATGCTGATTGTTGGGGATATGAAAACTATACTGTAGTTGAATGCCCTGATGATGAATGGGATGAGCCTTGGACTGATTGTGACTGTGAGATAGATATTGCTGATTCTCCAGTATGTATTTTAACTGATGCTGAGACTGGAGAGATATGTCCTTTCCCTAATTTATGTTTAGCAGAATGTGCAGGTTACACAGCTGATGATGTTGTAAGTTGTATTGAAATAGATATTGAATGCTTTGAATGCTTCTCAGAAGAAACCGATCCTGTATGTGTGGAATCTGATGGAGTTGTGTTTCCTGTTCCAAATGCTTGTTTTGCAGAATGTTTAGGCTTAACGATTGTAGATGGAGAATGCGAGGATTTTAATTTAGTTGATAACGGAGGTACAGAAGAGGCAGATCCTTCAAATCTGATTGGATCATTTGCTGAAGAGAATTATGTATTAGATGATACTGATAATGGTATTGCAGGATTTAAAATATATCCAAACCCAACGGATGGGCAATTAAATTTCAAATTGAATATGGAAGTTGAAGTTTCTGCGATGGTAGAAATTCTAAGCTTATCAGGGCAGAGAGTTGTATCTCAAAATTATAATTTAACTAAGGGCAAAAATGCTTTAACATTTGATGTTAATAGCTTAACGCCTGGTGTTTACATGATAAATGTAATAGGTCAAGAGCGTCTGATCTCTAAACGATTTATTAAAGAGTAATTCTTTATTTGCGCTATTATAAGGTCATCAGTTTTCTGATGACCTTTTTTTGTGCTTTAATTAGATTTCTTTTCATTAGTAAAAAATATTTTTAGTGTAGCAGAATGAATATGATCAATTTTACGTTAATTGTATCATGATCGAAAAACTGAAGCTGTGGTTTATGCAACTTCCACTTTGGAAGCGATATGCTATACCTCTAGGTTTTATGATTGCGCTCCCCATTCTTTTTTTAATTTGTCTAAGATTGTCTGTAAGCTTAGAAATTGTAGATGATTTGCCTTCTATTAAAGAAATTAAAAACATTTCAAGTCCATTAGGTTCGGAACTGTATGCGGCAGATGAAAAATTAATAGGACGCTATTATATTCAGAACAGATCACCTCTTAAAAACGAAGAGATTAATGTCTTTTTTAAGAATGCTTTGATCGCTACAGAGGATAGACGTTTTTACAAACACAACGGTGTTGATACAAGAAGTTTATTTAGGGTTTTTCTAAAAACAATATTATTAAGAAAAAAAAACAGTGGGGGCGGGAGCACACTTACTCAACAATTGGCTAAAAATATATATTCGCGAAAGCGTTATAAATTGTTTTCTACCTTAATAAATAAGTTTAGAGAAATGTCTATCGCTAAGCGATTGGAAAAAGTATATACAAAAGATGAGATACTCCTAATGTATGCCAATACTGTTTCTTTTGGTGAGCAAGCTTTTGGTTTGAGTATAGCCTCAAAAAGATTTTTCAATAAGCAGCCGCAGGATTTGTTATTAGAAGAAGCGGCAACCTTGGTGGGAATGCTTAAGGCTACAAGCTACTACAGCCCTCGTAAAAATCCAGAGCGTTCGCTGTCTCGAAGAAATGTCGTTATTGATCAGATGATGAAGTATGACTATGTTACAAAAGAGGCTGGGCAAGAAGTCAAAAATTTGCCCTTGAAATTAGAGTACCGCGCTTCATCTGATGAAGAAGAATTCGCGAGGTATTTTAAGCAATATGTACAGAAAGAGTTTGACGAGTGGAGTCTAAATAATAGGAAGCCAGACGGCTCTTTGTACAATCTAAAACATGACGGATTAAAGATACACACCACATTAGATTTTGATTTACAAATTGCAGCTGAAAAGATAATGCAAACGCACATGAAGCGATTGCAGAAAATCTTCTTAGAGAGTTGGAGGGGAGGTAAGCTTTTTGGATCTTCTAGTAAAATTATAGACGATCAAATTCTATCTGTTCCTCATTATAAAGAACTACGTAAACAAGGACTTCCTGGAAAAGAGGCCTGGCCATAATTTCCCAAACAGATAAGCGTCGACTGTGGACTTGGGACGGATATCAAGATTTAAATGAAACCAAGATTGATTCAATCAAGCATTATCTGAGTTTATTACATACAGGTATCTTGGCGGTCGAACCACAAAGTGGAAAAATAAAAACATGGATTGGTGGTATTGATTATGGCTACTTTCAATATGATAATATCACAAGCCCCCGGCAAGTGGGTTCGTTGTTTAAACCTTTTGTTTATTTGACAGCTTTACAAAATGAAAAAGAGCCGTGTGATTTTTATAAAAATGAAAAAAGAACTTATACTTCTTATCAAGATTGGACGCCAGGAAATGCTGATGAAGAATACGGTGGCTATCTTTCTATGAAAAGTGCATTGGCCAATTCTGTAAATACCGTTTCTGTTCAGGTACTTTTTGATGCTGGTGTGCCCAATGTTATAAAAACAGCGAAGGCCTTAGGTATCACAGAGCCGCTCAATGCTGTCCCGTCTATCGTATTAGGGACTTCAGATGTGTCATTGTTCAGTATGATCAAAGCTTATGCTACGATTGCCAATCGTGGTTTGAAACGTAAATTATTTGCCATTGACAGAATAGAAGATGAAGACGGACTTGTCATTTATGAGCATTCTACTGATACCACAAATTTTGAGTTCGTCGATATTGATCAGCAGTATTTTGACGAATTAGATCAAATGCTAAATGGTGTAACTCAAAAAGGAACAGGTAGTCGATTGTATGCTTTGTTTGATATTCCTTTTAATGTAAAAGGAAAGACAGGGACGACGCAGAATCAATCTGACGGTTGGTTTATAGGTTACAGTAATAACTTGGTGATTGGTTCTTGGGTGGGTACAGAAGATCGACGTATTCATTTTAGAAATTTAGGAACAGGTTCTGGTGGTCGCACAGCTTTGCCAATGGTAGGTGCATTGTTTGAATATGCAGCCATCAAGAATAAGGCGCCTCGCGGTATGGATACTTATGTGGAGTTTGAATGTCCTGACACTTTAAGTGATGAACAATATTTGGTTTACACCAACGTTGTTGTGGCGCAGGACAAGCCACGAGGTGATGAATTTGGAGGATGGTTGTCAGATTTATTTCGGCCTAAACGGAGTGCTGAAAAAAGACGCAATGAACGTAAAATAAGAGAGCATCTCAGAAAACTGCAATTACAAAAAGAAGAACGATTAAAGCAATACGAACTAGAACAGCAGCAGTGGGAACGTAAATTAAAAGAGTTGTTGGACACAAATAAGTAATCTGAAGCTGGTGAAAATTGTAAATTTGGTTAATTAACTGGAAAAAATATTAATAGTTTATGGTAGGTTTCAAATTTACATTTGTATTTAAATAGTATAAATCCTAGAGTAAGGTTTCTATTGTCTTTGCAAAATGTAAATGTTCGAGTTTTAATACTTTCTCTGCAATGATTTTTGGAGTATCAAGAATATTTAATTTCACTTCTTTTTGTAGAATAAAACTTCCTTCATCATAATTATCGTTCACGTAGTGAATGGTTATGCCAGAGACCTTTTCAAAATTATTGAAGACAGCTTGGTGCACATGTTTGCCATACATACCCTTGCCTCCGTACTTAGGAAGTAATGAGGGATGGATGTTTATAATTTTTTTTGGAAACGCATTTATAAGGTAGGGAGGTATTTTCCAAAGAAATCCAGCTAGAATAATGAAATCAATTTTTTGTTCTCTGAGGATATTTAAAAAATAAAGTTCGTTTTGAAAATCTTTTCTATCAAAGTTGGAATAGGGTATGCCATGGTTTTTTGCTCTTGTACAAACAAAGGCGTCTTGCTTATTACTTAAAATTAATTTGACAGTAGCTGTATCCTTGTCCTTGAAATAAGTTATAATTTTTTCAGCATTAGAGCCGCCACCGCTCGCGAAAATGGCCAGATTTTTCATCCTTATCTTAATGCATTATATCTAGAAGCTTGAGAAGGATCTAACTGAACCATAATATCATACACTTTACTTTGCTGACCCTTCGCTGCACCTTTGAATATTTCTAGAAGTTCATCTCTTTTACTGTCTGTGAACATTTGTACTGCAGCAGAATTAGGATAAGATCTATTGACTTGTAAAATTGAAGTCAGTGCTGCTAACATGACAGCTCTTGCTTTGCCAGGATCTTCAGTCATCAAATCTAAGCTTTGAATATAATATTCATAAATTGCTTGTCTTAAAGGCATGATTCTTGGGTTTAGCATGTTTTCTATTACCCAATATTTATTTCTTTTGTTTCCTTCAATAGCTTGCCACCCAGGGTATACGTTTGAGTTTCCTGTAGGAATTGAACTGACTATACTTTGTGCAGTTTTATAATATTCTTCTCCACCCATAGGCGCAAATGTATCGTAGTCAGATCCGAGCATCAGGTAGACGTAATATGTAAGTAATGAGGAGAGTTGATCTGAGTAAATACTTAAACTGTTTTTGATGGGTTGTAATTCTCTGTACTGAAAGCCTATGGCTTTATCTACATAATTTAGAGATTGTGATTTATAATTTGAATTATAAACGGGTCTAATGGTTTGAACAAAAAAATCAGCAATAAAGCCATTTGTACCTTGTTCTTCTGTAATTGTGATACTTAAGTTACCTTCTATTTTTTCAAAATCTTCATACTCGTCTTCAGTCCACTTAGTGTTATTTATAAATTCTCTAACTTCTCTTTCTAAAGTCTCAAAAATTTTAGGGTCTGAATTGACGACTCTTGGCGCTTTAACTGTAACCTCTATATTCAATTCTTGTGCTTGGAGTGTTAGTCCTGTGAAGATATACAATGCAGCCCAAAGAAAATATTTAAACATAAATCCGCTTATTTTTTATTTATAACGTAATTTTCTACTAAAGTATTGATAATATCGTGTGCAACTTCAACTTTTGTTTTTAACTCAAAAGGCATCTTTTCTCCTTTGTTTGTAAATATTGTGATCTTATTGGTATTGTGTTTAAATCCTGCACCTTTATCATTCAAAGAATTTAAAACGATAAAATCAAAGTTTTTCTTGCTTAATTTCTTTTGAGCAAATTCTTCTTCATTTGTTGTTTCTAGTGCAAAACCAATGTGGACTTGATTTTCCTGCTTGAGCGCACCTAAGTTTTTGGCAATATCAATTGTTTTCTTTAATTCCAAAGTTAAAGTATCCGATGCTTTTTTAATTTTCTGTGGTGCTCTTTCAATAGGTGTGTAATCTGATACAGCTGCGGCAAAAATAACAACGTCACAATTGCTATGTCGCGCTTTGGCTTGCTCATACATTTCACTGCCTGACTTTACACTAATAGTTTTTATATTTTCATGTTGAGCTGATAGCGCACTCGGGCCGAGAACTAAATGGACTTGTGCCCCTCTTTGCGCACAGACTTCGGCGAGTGCAATACCCATTTTTCCAGAACTGTGGTTTCCAATAAACCGAACTGGGTCTAAGGCTTCATAAGTAGGGCCTGCTGTAATGAGTACTGTTTTATCCTTTAGATCTTGTCCTTGATTAAAAAAAATCTCTAGATGTTTAATGATGTCCTCTGGCTCAGCCATTCTGCCTTTTCCTACAAGACCACTCGCCAATTCTCCTTCTTCTGCATCGATTAAATGATTGTTGTAAGATTGTAATTTTTTAAAATTGTTTTGCGTTGCGGGGTGCAGCCACATATCGCGATCCATCGCTGGTGCAAAAAAAACAGGACATTTAGCTGATAGATAAACTGCCGTTACAATTGTGTCGCAAATGCCATTTGCCATTTTAGAAATTGTCGTTGCAGTTGCGGGAGCGACAAGCATGACATCTGCCCAAAGTCCCAGTTCGACATGATTGTTCCAAGAGTCTTCGTCTATGACGCTTTGATGCACATCATTTTTAGACAGCGTTGATAAGGTTAGTGGGCTTATAAATGCAGTAGCCGAAGGTGTCATTAAGACTTTCACTTCGGCTCCTTTTTTTATAAGCATACGTGTGAGGTATGCGGCTTTGTAGGCAGCAATACTTCCTGTTAAGGCGAGTATTATTTTTTTGCCTTGCACAAATTATAATTTAAATTAAAAGTCAGATCCAGATCTGTCTCTTACTCTATGTACCAATCTACCTTCAAGGTACTCTTCAGTAGCTATCAAAGTTGGATTTGGTAATTTTTCATAGAATTTAGAAATTTCTATTTGCTCCTTGTTTTCCTGAATTTCTTCTATTGTTTCAGAAGTAACAGCAAATTCTTCAAGTTTGCCATGCAGCTCAATCTTTATGTCTCCAGCCAGTTGCTTGGATCTTTTAGTGATAACACTTAATGTTTCATAAATATTTTGAGTTTCACTTATCAGCTTATGAATATCTCTTGCCTTTGTATTTGCATCAATATTCTGGACTTGATTCTTAATATCTGTCATTGTACAAATCTTTTTAGTTCGTTACTACAATATTTTTTGATAACTGCCACTTCTGAATTGTATTCAGACTTAGCATATTTTTTTCTGAATTTTTCACATTTGTCTATAGTGTCTTCTAATCTTTCTTTCATCTTTTCGTACACACTATTTTTAGCGAGCTCGTGACTAGATTTTAAAATGTAGAATCTAATTTCTTTGGCTCTTTTAGTTTCTGGAAAATCCTTAAGAGTAATTTCGAATGATGACATAGCCGCTTGGAAGTATCCCAATTGGAAATATAATTTTCCTTCTTCGAAAGACTTGTTTTCCAACTTGAGTCTCATCTCATCAATTAACACATTACATTCATCAACTCTAGGGCTGTTAGGATATGTATTAATAAATGTCTGCATTTCTAAGATAGCCGTCTTTGTCGGTGTTTGATCTAATTTGGATACAGGCGACATTTTATAATTCGCGTAAGCTGACATAAAAGCCATCTCCTCTTTAAGATTACTATTATAAAAAGTCTTAGTGAAATTATTAAAATAGTGACTGGCCATAATATATTGATTCATATTATAGTACGTATAACTATACTTATAAAACAAATCTTCTGCTTCGGTCTTTCCTCTATAGAAAGGAATGACAACTTCATATAGTCCTTGAGCTTTCAACCAGTCCTCTTCTTCGTAGTATTGATTAGCGGCTGCTAAAATTTGAACAGGGTCGTTACTGGTACGCACCGTCTCAAAAGGTGTTTTACACGATATGATAAAAACCGAGACTAAGATAATTTGAAATAAAATGAACCTGTTTTTCATAAGGGATACAAAAGTACTTGATTTTAAAGGATATTACAACAGACAATCACTATTTTGATTAAGAGCGGTGATTGTTTAAGTTATTGATATCCAATTGTTTATATATGCAAATTTAGGTTTTTCAACTAATTAATTCTGACATATACTTATAAACGCAGGATCTGATCAAATATTAATACTGGTATTATATTTAATAAGACTTTAAGAATATGGGACTATTTGTGGATACAAAGGGGTATAAACGGGAAAAAGTCAGTAAAAAACTTTACTGACTTTAATCACCATTAAATAGCTTGACTTTAATTCTCCCTTAAAAATTCTATCAATAAATCGTTGACTAGACGACTTACAACAACAAGACATCCAAAGATTTAGTTACCCCTATTTGATGTTGATTTTATTTTGCGCTGGATGAATCAATGGGTTTTTATTTTTTAATAAACGCGCTCTAATAAATCCATAAGCGCTTTATCTTTCTTTGCAGAGCGTCCCTCTTGAGGAATGGTGGAAGCAACATTATTTACGGGCATATCTAGGTTTTCTTTGCCATAAACTTTTTGGTTTTTTTTTACAACGATATCTTTAGTGGCATTGAGAGCTAGGATACTTACAGTGTCTTCAATTGTAGAACTCGAAGCTTTGGAATATTTCTTTTGCTTTCTGGCACTACCTTCTTTTAGATAAATAGTATCGTGCACCAATAGAGCGGGTTGTTTTTTAAAAACGGTATCCGTTTGAAAAACAATAGTTGGTCTTGAAGTTACAACCATTGGTTTTTTTTGCCCAAAAAAGAAAAAGCACAACAGCATAGCAGCAGCTCCAGTCAAGGCTTGCCAAGCTGGCATGCGATAGTTTAGCACTTGGTTTATAGCTGTCAAAAATGGTTGCTGCACTTTGCTGCGTTGTGCCATGGCTGCTGCCAATTTTTTTTGGACATCAGCTTTGGGTTTGATTTGATTTGCAGCAAAAGATTGCTTACTTTTTAATAATAGGATACGATACTCAATGTAATCGGTTTCACTAATTTGGCTTTGCACAAAAGTCAATTCTGCAGTATCTAAATTTTCATAACTTTTTCGGAGGATCAATTCTTCCAATTGGGAATTCCACTCAACCGGTCTTTCTCTCATGATGTTCCTTTTTTCTTGTAGTATTAAAAATCGCCATTTTTGACGCTATTATTTTGATAGCATAATGTAACCTTGATTTGACTGTTCCTCGAGGACAATCTAAGATTTCACTAATTTCATTGACTGATAGTTCTTGTTGATAACGCAACACGAAACATAGTCGATGATCTTTTGATAATTTATCAATTGCTATTTTCAAATATTGATCGAAGATTTCTTGATCTAAATTTTCTGGTAAATAGTAAGCTAAACCATTTGTAAAAGTATTATCTTCAGGTAGGTCTTTTATGCTCTCCTCTTTCACTTCTGTGGGTCTTCTTGAATTGCGACGATATTCGTTTTTACACATATTAGTTGCTACTGAATAAAACCAAGTAGAAAACTTTCGACTATTATCAAAGAGCGTTGGCTTTTCAATAATTTTCATAAAAAGATTCTGTGTGAAATCATTGGCTTTCTCATCATCTTGGTAGAGTAGTCTGTAAAAATAGTAATGCATTTGCGTGCTATACCTGCAATACAATTCATCAAATGCTTTAGTTTTGCCAGCAACAATATGTTGCATTAAAACTTCATCTGAGTATTCATTATATTTCTTGCTGATTCCGAACAAAATTAATCTTTAGTTTTTCTAGAATTTAGATCCGATAACTATTAGTATAAGTTTTAGAGGTTTTAATAAAAAACTATTTCTGCTCAACTACTTCCATAATAGTTCTAAAACCAATCTCTGGGCTTGGGGCCAAGTATTTTTTTACTGAGTCAACAGTACATTCGCTAGGAGGGTCATTCCAACTACCTCCTCTAGCAATTCCTTCTTCCTGTATCATTTCGGCGAGATTACCACTCATATTATATAAACCAAAATCATTAGGAAAATACGCATCTGCAATCACTGGAAAAAAACCACCGTCCCCATGAGGCTGATCTGCATCTGGACAATCTTTACAAGGGGGTATTTTTGAGACATTAAAGTTGGCGAGGAAACATCCTTTATTATTTTGATAATAATAACCTCCCCATGGATAAGGTGAATTATGACCAGCTTTAAAGGCAGCCTCCCATTCAACGGCTGTAGGTAAGCGAAAAATTACTTTTTTGTATTTCTTTTTCTTTGAATCAGAATTATTGTACACATTGGTGATCCATTCGCAATATAACTGAGCGGCTTCGTGACTAATGTTTTGTACAGGTAAATTTGCATCTGTGGGATAGCCATTTTTAAAAATGATATTGTCAGGCATCTCCTTGACTTTATTATTAGGCAATAGGTCCCGCCAATCAGTATCATGAATTTTACATATTTCTAGATTTTCAAATTCGCGGTTCGATAACAAATCTTGCAAGAACAAATCGTAAGCTTCATTGGTCACTTCTGTATCATTCATCAATTTATTACTTCCGATAGGTTTGTGTACTTTGTCTAATGTTCGGACAGATATTTTAGATATAGCCTTAGGTCGATAGAGTGGTTCTGTTTTTCTTAATAGCTTATTTACTTTTTCTTTACGCCCTCCCTCGTCGGCAATTTTCAAAATAATCTGTTTCAGTTCTTTGGCTTTCTCTGTAAAATCATTGCTTCGATAATGTTCTAATAAAAGCATAAATGCAGGTAAATAATTGAGATTCATTTTACTTAGAACGCTAGCACTAATTTCATTTTCAAAATCTATTTTCAGATAATCTGTTAAAAATCGATTCTCGTAATTGTTTTTTAAAATTCCGATATTGTCAAAAGAATTTTCGCTGTATTTAAATGCCATACCTACTAGATATAACTGGTCACTATTTGGTTCTCGTAAGCTAACAGGAACTGAGATGCCTAAATAGACTGGCCTATGGGACCTGGCAAACAGATGCTCAATTATGCTGTTTATAAAATCAGTGTTATTGTCAAAATCTATTTCTGACTTATCATAAGCGGCAATATTGTAATCTGCAAAAACAGCATCCCGATAATTTTTGCGCTTCAACAAATGGATGTTCAAAACGGCCACATTTCTTCCCACATTTTTCACATCTTGCAACATCCACAATGGATATGTGTCATTATCGCCAAACGTCAGCAAGATGGCTTCTTTTTCTAATGACATCATGACATTATAATTCCAGGACATTATCCCTGGTGAAATCTCTCCACTATCGTACCACTTCTGATTAAAGTTTTTCTTCTTTTCTAATTCGCGTGTCATTTCATAATAGCTTACGAAGCCATCATAAGTTTCAACACGATTTGGTTCAAGCTTATAGGCTATTTCCAGATGATTAATCAATGTTGGATCAGAATGCCCATTGCGATAAGTCAAATAATGATAATCAAAAGTATTGGGAATGGCTTCGCCGATTTCTTTTATGATCTTATTCAAGTCGATATCTTCTTCTGAACCATCATTTAAGAGATTGGTCATTCGAGCAGCGAGATAATAATTGTGCCAAGCATTGCCATTTTTTTTGTCCTTATCAATTTCTCTTTTCCAAAGTTCTACCTGTTCGGCATAATAATCTATCGAATGCAATACTCGAGTTATGGAGTAAATTTTTTCAGGTTTTGAATTGATGCTATCCGCCTTAACCATTGTTACTCCTAAGACAAAAAAGATGATTATAAGTGATATTTTTTTCATTTCAACAGTTTATTTGATTTAATGTACCCCGTTAATGCGCAAACGTTCAATTTTACGGTCATTAATATTATAAAGAGCTAAAGTAGATAAACCACTCAGCGTTTTAAATTGTACTTATCCTAATTCTATCACCATAGGTGAATGATCTGATAATTTATTTTCTCGCCATTCATGTATATAATAACAGGCTTTTGTAATAGGCAATAGATTTGAGTGTACATAAGTATGGTCATACCTAAAACCATTTCCTTGATGGCTGTACCAAGAATATTCTTTGACATCACCATTGATGTGTCGAAAGGCATCTGCATAGCCTTTATTTTCTAAAGCTTCTATTTTGTCGGTGTACCAAAATGAATTGCCTTTTTGGTCGATGTAGTTTTTGCCTGTATTGAAGTCACCCGCAAGAATGCAGGGTTTTTCATCATTAATTTCATTAAGAATGAATTCAAATAGTTTATGCTTTTTTTTATGCGGCAGATACATCCCGTACACTTTAAAGGCTTCGAATTCTGAACACAATATATTGTGTGGGAAATCTTCGTCAGCATTTGGGTACAAGATTTGGTTGCAGGGTATTTTTGAAAAGATGGCTGCACTATTTACATCTGCTTTCGCTGCTGTTACATTTTGATATCTATAGCCCGCTCTTAGTAAAGAATTTCTGATTTTCATTCCAGAAGCATTATTTCTATATTCAGAAAGGATTATGACCGCTTCATCAGATTTTATGAGGTTATTACAAATACTATTTATTCTGGTGCCACCGCCTTGTCTAATATTCCATGAGATAATTTTTAACATGACACTAAAATAGTTTATCAAAATTAGCTTACAAAGTATATGTGATGTGAACATATGCCTAAGCATTTGTTAAGTCTGGATTTAATAATTCCGCTTAGTCTGTTTTCTATCTACATTCGACGGAAATTTTACCTGTTTCATCTTTTGCGTGTAACTCTCCAAATGATGACTTCGTTATTAGGGTATACATTCGAAATTAAATTTATTTTTTTAATCTAAAAACTATTAAAAATGAACGTTAGAAAATCTTGGCTTACGACATGCGCTTTATGTGGCTTATTTGCATTCTCTTCATTTGCAAATGCACCTATCTTTCCAAAAACTACATCTATCAATAAACAGTTTGCGAAACTGTTGAAAGATATTAACCTTAATGATCTTAAAACTGACCTTACGGTCTATGTTGATTTTATAATCAATGATAGAGGTGAAATTATGGTACTATCTACATCAGGAAATAAGTTTGATTCTGCTATCAAAAGTAAATTAAACTATAAAACAGTAGAAGCGGGTGAATTAGAGTATGGAAAGAAGTACACAATTCCCGTTTCATTTAAGAAATGATTTGTATTTAGTTGGTTTAGATCAGTCTGACTTTCTGGCTTGTTGGACTGATCTGATTTAATTGAAAATAAGAAATTAAAAATTAAGAATTGCTTACCACTTCTTATGGAGATGATTCGATAGAATAAACGTTTCTGATTTTATTAAAAAGAGCTGCTATAGATGTATAGTGGCTTTTTTTATTTGTAACTTATGAGTGTGCATGCATGGTATAGTTTGACCGTCTTTGCTTTTTCATAAGCATTCTCCGGTGGCTCTGACTCGGAGTCAAATAAGATTTTGGTTTTAGATCTATAAATCAAAACGAAATCAACACAATACTCTGATTGCTCTGCGTCGGAGATACTTCGTGCGTGAAATTTTATTGCTTGAGATAATTTTTAAAATGACACTCGAATAGTTCGTCAAAATTAGCTTACAAAGTATATGTGTTGTGTACATATAGATAAGTATTTGTTAAGTCTAGATTTAGTAAATCCGCTTTGTCTCTTTTCTGTCTACATTCAACAGAAGTTTTACCCGTTTCATCTTTTGCGTGTAGTTCTCCAAATGATGACGACGTATATTTGAATATACATTCGAAATTAAATTTATTTCTTAATCTAAAAACTAATAAAAATGAACGTTAGAAAATCTTGGCTTACAACATGCGCTTTATGCGGTTTATTTGCACTTTCTTCATTTGCAAATGCACCTATCTTCCCAAAACCTACATCTATTAATAAACAGTTTACGAAACTTTTGAAAGATATTAATCTTGATGATCTTAAAACTGATGTTACAGTGTATATTGACTTTATAATTAATGATAAAGGCGAAGTTATGGTAGTGTCAACATCGAGAGATAAATTTGATTCTGCTATCAAAAGCAAATTAAATTATAAGACAGTAGAAGCGGGAGAATTAGAGTATGGAAAAAAGTACACAATTCCTGTTTCATTTAAGAAATAATTTTTATTTAGTTGGTTTAGATAAATCTGACTTTCTGGCTTGTTGGATTGATCTGATTTAATTGAAAATTAAGAAATGAAAAATTAAGAATTGCTTTCCACTTCTTAAGGAGGTGATTCGATAGAATAAACGTTTCTGATTTTATTTAAAAGTGCTGCCATAGATTTATGGCGGTTCTTTTTTAGTTATGAGTTGTTCATGCCAGATATAGATTGATTGTTTATTATTGTTCTTCGCTCATGCTTAATCTTTAGTTAATAGTCCAATGGTCAAGTGCCAATAATAGAAGATGGACTTATTTGGTTGTTTCTTTAATTTCTTTAAGTAGGCATAATCTGCTGATTCGATGTTCAGTTCTGTTATGTCCTGATCTGCATAATGTTCAATTGGACTCATGTCTTCCTTCAGTATTTTTGCCGCGAAATAAGCGACTCTTGCAGATGCAGCCAAAGCATTATCTATTCTAAAATGACCTTGCATGAGGTAGCCTGAGCCAAATGATCTGATTCCTTTTCTAATCTTTTGAAATTCTCCTTTGTTTCATCAGTTGGGTTCTTTTCTCTGCGAGCAATCGTGAGGCATGTTTCTATGGTATCCTCTAAAACATTATTTGGTGAAATATCATAGCCTGCATCCACAGACTTCCTAAATCCAATTTCTTGTTTTGCATGCCGTATAAAACTTAGAACTATGACTGGCATTTCTGTTACATTTTCGAATAGCCGTGCAAGATCAAAAAGCTGTTTTGATATTTCAGTAGTGGCATCATGGCTCCTCCCTTGAGAAAGCCTCTGTTTCCATGAATTCTTCTATCAATCTATTTTCTATAACCTTTGGCATTAATATTATATTTATGCCTGATATACGATTAATTGGCAAATATTAGAATATTCAACCTTGGTTGGTGGGTGGGTAAAGATTCGGGTGGCAGAAAAAGCAATGTGTCTGAAAAACTCTTTGCTTTTTTGAGGGTTGGCATTTTAACTGTTTTCTTAATTAAGATTTTGCTGTTTTTCCTTACGCGCTTTTAGCTAGCGCAAGAATAAATAACTTATTATATTGTAGCAGGTGATTCTTGAAAAAACTGCATAAAATTTTTCGAATTAAAAAAGCGATAAAATTTCGCCTGTATTAATAATTTTAAAATGAAAAAGCCACTAGCTCTATTGTTATTTATGAGTTTGATCATTATGAGTTGTGTTGACTCTCCAACTGTAAATTCTCAAAGCGATGCACTCCAAAAGTTACAAGTGGAAAATGATAGTCTGAATAATATTTTGATCCAAAATAAAGCCCCTATGAAAAACGAGATAATAAGCTTCTTGACATTCCAAGATAATAATGCTGAAAATGCAATGAATTTTTATGTGGAACTTTTTGATAACTCAAAGGTTGTTGAGGTGCAACGATGGGGAAAAGGAGCACCAGGTGAAGAGGGTAAAATTATGATGGCCACTTTTGATTTAAATGGGAAACTGTTTAAATGTAGTGACAGTCCACCTGTTCATGATTGGGATTTTTCGCCTGCTATTTCTAATTATTTAGATTGTGAAAATGAAAGCGAACTCGAAAGACTATTTTCAAAATTATCTGAAAATGGAACGGTAACAATGCCTTTGAATAATTATGGTTTCAGTAAAAAATTCGGTTGGGTGATCGATCAATTTGGTGTTTCGTGGCAATTGAATTTATCTTAGTGAAGGGAATCTGGTTAGATTCAAATGCAAATTGAGGCGAAAATATTATGCTCCTCATTGCTCGTTTAGCTAAATTGTAATCAAAGAATGTTACTTTACTTCATTGCTTCCATTCGGGCGGAACGCCACGTTAAATAAAAACTTAGGTATCATCATTATTCTGAGAAAAAATCTTTTGCAAACCACCCTGACATACTCTTAACAATACTATAATGTAGTTTTGTATGTAAAGAAGAAAATCGCGATATATTAAGGGTGCCGAAGTTGAGGTATATGTAGGCATTAAAAATGAAACCTATGCGTAATTTAAAAATAACAACAGACCCAGCGTTTGAAACTAAAATTGCAAACTATCCTGATTTTGTTCGGGACAATTTGCAGTTTTTAAGAGCTTTAGTGATTGAAGTCGCCAAAGAAAATCTAGAGGTAGATCATTTAGAAGAAACGCTTAAGTGGGGTGAGCCAAGTTTTGTCGCCAAAGGCGGAAGTACCTTACGCATAGATTGGAAAAAGAAGACGCCAAACACATACCAAATGTATTTTAAATGTACAAGTCGATTGGTCGAAACATTTAGAAATGTATTTGGTGATTTTTTTGAATATGAAAAAAACAGAGCTATAATATTTCGGCTCGATCAAGAAATTCCTGTAAAAGAATTAAAGCAATGTATAAAAGCAACTTTAATTTATCATAAGGTCAAAAGTGATGAAACTCTAGAAATAGTTGGTTAATAGCTAATGCATATGAAAATAGGATAGTCGTGAATTTGAACATCTACTCCAATAGCTTGCCACTAAAGTCAGAAATCTCAGAGGTATCATCAATTGCTTTTTTTAATTCTGGGCTCATCGCATTGACCTTGTGTTTTGTAACTACTGCTTCTCGATTGTCATCCCAATGCACTTCAAAGTTGACCAAAAATTCTTTGTTGTTTGTTGCTGTAAAATCACTGCGCTGGTGTGCGCCTCTACTTTCTTTTCTTTCTATCGCTGATAATATAGTAGCCTCTGCAGAAGCCAAGGTGCCCTCAAGATCAAATGCCAACATAAGGTCTTCATAACCTTCTGAGTCTGGTCTGACATCTAATTTTTTTGTAGACTCTTTGATTTCATTTATTTTAGAAACACCTTTTTGTAACATTTTTTCATCCCTAACGACACCACAAAATTCCCACATCGTATCTCTCACTGATCTCTGCAAAGGTCTGGCTACAATGTCGCCTGTCTTTAAAAAAGCGTTGATGTAGTCATGTGCTTGATCGATGACATCTTTAGACCTGATTTGCTTAAGTAAATTAATTGAACGGTCAGCTGCGGCGCGACCAGCCCGTTTTCCAAAAATCAAAATTTCTGCCAATGAATTTCCGCCCAATCTATTAGCCCCATGTAAACCACCAGCCACTTCACCTGCTGCATACAATCCCTCAATATTTGTAACGTGTTCTTCTGGACTTACCAAAACACCACCCATTGAATAGTGAGCCGTCGGGGCCACTTCCATAGGTGATTTTGAAATGTCTAACATTAGAGTATCGAGAAATTTTCGATACATACGTGGAAGCTTTTCGATAATAAAATCTTTTTCTTTATGTGAAATATCCAAATAAACACCCTCGTTTTCTGTACCTCTTCCTTCCATGATCTCTGTGTAATTGGCCATGGCTACTTTGTCTCGCGTAGATAATTCCATGCGTTCTGGGTCGTAATTAGACATGAAGCGTTCGCCTCTACTGTTTTTCAAATGACCACCTTCTCCTCTTACGGCTTCTGTGACAAGAGAACCCGCAATCGTCTCAGGGATCACCATACCGGTCGGGTGGAACTGTACTTGCTCCATATCGGTCAAGGTACAGCCCGCTTTAAGAGCGAGGTAAAAGCCGTCTCCAGTATTTTCGTTTCTTCGTGAAGAACTTTTTCTCCAAATTCTGGTATGACCTCCTGCGGCGAGAATAACTGCATCCGCTAAAAATACCGTTCGCTCGCCTGTGTTAATATCAAATGTCATTGCCCCAAAGCAAGTCTTGTCGCGCACCAACAGTTCAGTTACATATTGAGAATCATGAATAGGTATATTAAGTTCCTGTGCTTTCTTGAGCAAAGTAAAAAGAATAGATCTTCCAGTGTAATC
>Ga0114952_1001755_pt1 | contig 17746 bp, 18 predicted proteins | sample SidtaG_2_FD_87303 | JGI IMG/M metagenome (GOLD analysis project Ga0114952, IMG submission 87303) | Marine algal microbial communities from Sidmouth, United Kingdom - Sidmouth_Asex2 metaG | ecosystem: Host-associated > Algae > Red algae > Unclassified | place: Sidmouth, United Kingdom | collected...
CTTGTGGTTAAAAACCCACAAGCAAAACTACCTCACCCTCTTTGAGTACTGGAAGAAGATTTTCGCCATCGCATTTGCAATGGGAGTGGTATCGGGAATAGTCATGTCCTATCAATTTGGAACGAATTGGAGTGTATTCGCCGATAAGACCGGACCAATTTTAGGCCCACTCATGGCCTACGAGGTGTTGTCTGCTTTTTTCCTAGAGGCTGGGTTTCTGGGCATTATGCTTTTTGGCCGAGAACGCGTTGGGCCCGGGCTACATATGTTTGCCACAGCCATGGTGGCCTTTGGCACGTTGATGTCCGCCACTTGGATACTTTCGGTTAACTCATGGATGCAGACACCCGTGGGCTATGAAATAAACGATGTGGGTCAATTTGCCCCGCTGGATTGGTGGTTGATAGTGTTCAACCCATCGTTCCCTTATCGCTTAGTGCACATGGTACTGGCATCCTATCTGACAACCGCTTTTGTGGTTGCCGCTGTCGGCAGCTGGCATCTATTGCGAGACTCAACCCATGCCCCTTCGCGCTTGATGTTTTCAATGGCCATGTGGATGGCTATTTTGGTGACTCCGATTCAAATACTGGCGGGCGACGAGCACGGCCTAAACACCCTTGAACATCAACCCATCAAAATCATGGCCATGGAGGGACACTATGACAGTCACCCTGATGGAGCGCCGCTCATTTTGTTCGGCATCCCCAACAGTGAAGAAAAGCGTATCGACTACGCCGTGCAAATACCCAAGTTATCGAGCTTGATTCTCAAGCACGACCTCAACGCCCCTCTGGACGGGCTGGATACCGTCCCGGATGAAAACGAGCCTCCCGTTGCGATCGTTTTCTGGAGTTTTCGAATCATGATCGCCATTGGGTTCAGCATGCTCGGAGTTGGAATTTGGGCCGCTTGGCGCCGCTGGAAAAAACGACTGTACAACGACACTTGGCTACTTCGAACCACACTTGCGATGGGCCCAAGTGGGTTTATCGCTGTTCTCGCTGGATGGATCACCACCGAAGTGGGCCGACAGCCCTACACAGTCTACGGCTTATTGCGCACCTCTGACTCTCTCTCACCTATCGCCGCACCTGCCGTGTCAGCTTCATTCCTTGGCTTCATAGTGGTGTACTTTTTTGTTTTTGGCGCTGGGACTTTCTACATTCTGCGCATGATGAAAAAGTTACCGGGAACGGCGAATCTGGGCTTAAACGATGGACCTATTCGCTCAGCTGGCATTACTCCCGCAGCGCAAATGAACCCCAGTATCATAGGAACTCAGCAGGAGAACAACAATGGAAATTGATCTCGCCTTGGTGTGGGCCGGCATCATTTGCTTTGCCGTTTTAACTTACGTTGTGCTCGATGGCTTTGATCTGGGCTTGGGCATACTTTTTCCCTTCGCCCGTGAAACAGAGCATCGCGATGTGATGATGAACACTGTAGCGCCAGTATGGGATGGCAATGAAACCTGGCTGGTATTAGGCGGCGGCGGACTGTTTGCGGTCTTCCCGCTGGCCTACTCACTCATCCTGACAGCCTTGTACATGCCAATCACCATAATGTTGTTAGCGCTAGTCTTCCGTGGTGTCGCTTTTGAATATCGCTGGCGAACAACCCGCTGGAAAGGTGTCTGGGACTTTGCTTTTGCTGGCGGCTCAACTGTCGCGGCGATGATGCAGGGCATCACCCTTGGTGCACTTGTGCAGGGTATTAGCGTCAGTGGTAGAAGCTACAGTGGCGGTTGGTGGGACTGGTTGACACCTTTTAGTCTATTGGTTGGTGTTGCAGTTGTCGTGGGTTACGCACTTTTGGGTTCTACTTGGCTTATTTTAAAAACAGAACACCACCTGCAAAGTCAGATGCGCTCTTACGCCAAAGTAACAGCCGTTGCCACGTTAGTACTTATGGGTGTAGTAAGCCTGCTCACTCCCTTCCAAGACCCTGTGTATTTTCACCGCTGGTTTAGCTGGCCATCCGTGGTGCTCGCCGTCATCATGCCAGTGCTCATACTATGGGTGGCCCGTGGCTTGTATATCGGGCTGCGAGATCACCACGAGGCCAGTCCCTTCATTTACTCACTGTTACTTTTTTTACTGTGTTTTATTGGTATCGGCATCAGTTTTTTTCCACACCTTGTTCCGCCGTCAGTCACCATCTGGGACGCGGCGGCGCCAGAGTCTAGCTTGCTATTCGCCTTGGCGGGAACCGTCGTTTTGGTCCCCATAATCTTGATCTATACCGCTTACGCGTATTACGTGTTTCGCGGCAAGGTCAAGCCATCGGAGGGTTATCACTGATGAGTGAAGCAACAACTAAAAGTAAGTTACTGTGGTTTGTAGGCATTTGGTTGGCCAGTGTTGCCGCATTGTCTGTGGTTGCGTATTTATTACGCTTGGCAATATTGTAAAACAGCGACAACAAAGGCGCCGAAATTTCCGGCGCCTCCGCTAAAGCGTTTGACTTAACTCAAAGCTCAATCAGCTAGCTGACGTCCAATCAACGCCCAACGGCTTAGCCAATTCCAATAACCACTCCAAAGTGTGCTGCGCATAACTCCGATAGACGTACAATTCAAAGTGCTGTTCCGCGATACGATGCAGTGTCACAGGCGTGTGATGTGCAAGCCCTGTCAATATCACTTGTTGTGGTTTAAATGCATCTGGATGCAAATCAACCGCAATACCACTTTGCAAAACAGTTTGTGCTGCAGGGCCTCGAAGCTGAATAACCGTGCGGCTATGGCTGAGATCAATTAAATGACCGTCTTCAACAGTAAACATATCTGCCAATTTCTCAGGAACATTACTGTCATTTTCTAGTACAAGCCAATATCGCGCAGGCCCTGCCCACATCAATCGACTTTCATCCCGCACTACGGCCGCACCACTGCTTGACGCGACACCCATGCCGGTATTTTGCCGTAACATTTCGCGCACCTTGTCATCGCTGCTCGCCCACGCATCAACTTGCCACAAACCGCGACCCTGAATTTCACGTAGCTGCAGTTGCTCGCCCGTTTTCACATCTGCCGTAGCCGCTAGGGCCGAGATTGGCTTAATCACGCATTCGCCCTCCTGTGGCATCCACAAAGCAAGGCTCACACACCTCCACCTCGATGACCGTGTCTCGCAGTGGGTATGCTGCAAAAACACGTTCACCGCGCCTTGCGACCGCGTCACGCAAAAAGCCCAAGGCAATATTGCCACCCACTTCTGGACTATAGCTAACCGAAGTTATATGGCCCAATTTATCAGCACCCGCGCTCATCTCTGCAGAATTCAATAAGATCGCACCTGCTTGCAGCGCTTCCCGCGGATTGACCGATTTGAAACCGGACAGCACGGGTCTAACAGAATCGTTTAAGCCTTCTCGCTGCATCATTGCTCGGCCGATAAAGTCTTTTTTGCTATTGGCCATAGCAGCCATGCCCACATCACCTAGCGTGGTGCGACCATCCAGCTCCGCACCCGTGACGTGACCTTTTTCGATGCGCAATGCGCCAAGAGCCTCCGTGCCATAAGGAGATATGTCGTATATCTCACCGGCTCGGATTATCGCTTCCCACACGCCTTGCCCAAAACCTGCGGGCGCGTATACTTCATACGCCATTTCACCAGAAAAACTGATTCGCAAAACACGCACTGGTACGTTGTCGATTTTCCCATTACCTACCGCCATAAACGGAAAGGCATCATTGCTCAAATCCAAATCTGCAACACAGCCTTGTAATAAATCACGACTCAAGGGCCCTGCTACTGCCATACCAGCCCACTGCTCAGTGACAGAACTTAGCCGCACACGCAAATCTGGCCAAACCACTTGCAGCAGATACTCCATGTGCGTCATCACCGGACCAGCATTGGCGGTGGTCGTGGTCATCAAGTAATCATGCTCACCCCAACGCGAGGTAGTACCGTCATCCAACACCATGCCGTCTTCACGCAGCATAACCCCATAACGCGCTCTACCAACGGGCAGCTTTAACCAATTGTTTACGTAAATTCTGTTTAGAAACTCGGCGGAATCTGGTCCATTGATTTGAATTTTACCCAGTGAGCTCACATCTACCACGCCGACCTTTGCACGCACGTGGGCTGTCTCGCGCTGGTAAGCTTCGTCGATACTTTCGCCGCCAATAGGGTAATACTGAGCACGCCGCCACATGCCAACTTCTTGCAGCACAGCACCACGTGCATCGTGCCAAGCCTGCATCGCAGAGCGCCTAAAGGGGCGATAGTGTTGACCTCGATCTTGACCGGCAAACACACCCATTGCCACCGGCGACACGGGCGGCCTAAAAGTCGTCGTTCCAACAGCACCTATCGGCTCTCCACGACACTGCGCCATCAATGCAAGTGCGTTAAGGTTGCTGTTACGACCTTGCTCCCCAGCCATTCCGAGTGTGGTGTAACGCTTCAGATGCTCAACCGATTGATAGCCCTCACGGTGTGCCAATTCGATATCCGAAACGGCAACATCGTGCTGCAGATCAACAAAACTCTTTGCTTTACCTCCGGGCACCTGCCACATGGCCTCGGCCATCGGCAGCGTATCCTCACCCGATGTCGGCACAACAACATCAGCCGGCGAAAAGCCAACTGCTTGCGCAGCTTTCGCTCCCGCTGAAACACCCTGCTGGAGGCAGTCTTGCAGAGAAAAACTCGCCGTACATGCTCCTGCACTATGGTAACCAGCCGGCATATTACTAGGAACAAACGCCAAGTTCGGCTCGTCAAAGCGCGGCCTACTTCCGACCATACTGTGCAACTGCACATTGGGTGACCAACCGCTGGAAGCAGCGATACAGTCACAATCGATCAAAGCCGATTGTTGTTTGCCAGCAAGATCACACACTTGTGCGGCGCTGATTTTCTGCTTGCCTTTGACATCTTGCACAGCGCTGCCAACAAAATGCTGAACTCCAAAATCATTAAGCTTAGCAATAAGGTGTTGATCAACGTTAGCGCGGCTATCCACCACCGCAACAATATTTTGACCACTATCTATCAGATCAAAAGCGGTGCGATAAGCATTGTTGTTATTAGCAAAAACCAGTGTGCGACGGCCACACTCCACACCGTATTGGTTGTTATAAGCCCGCACCGCGTTAGCCTGCATCACACCTGGTCGGTCGTTGTTAGCAAACACCATCGGCCGCTCAATGGAGCCAGTAGCCAACACCACCTGAGCGGCACGCAACAACCACATTCGCTGACGCGTCTCAGGTTTGAGCTGCTCGGCTCCACAGCGCTCAACTACGCCGAACGTCTGGCCGTCGTACGCTCCAAAAACAGTCGAGTTACTGAGTAGTTTTACCCGCGGATTTTGCGCTAGGGAATTTAGCGTTTCATGTACCCACTCAGTGGCAGGCATAGCGTCGATGACATAGGTCTCACGGTTTAGTTGCCCGCCCATGCGTAGCTGTTCATCAACAAGCCACACACGCGCTCCCGATGCAGCTGCGCTTTTGGCTGCCATCAAACCTGCTGGCCCTGCCCCCACCACCAGCACATCACAAAAACCGTGGCTCTTTTCGTATCGATCAGGGTCAGGGTTGCGACTGGCTTCACCCATACCTGCAGCTTTGCGAATGAACTTCTCGTAGTGCATCCAGCCTTTTAGCCCTGGCCACATAAACGTTTTGTAGTAGAAACCCGCGCTTAGAAACGGTGCGAGCAAGCTGTTCACCGCGCCTAAATCAAAGCGCGGCGACGGCCAGCAGTTTTGGCTACTGGAGACTAAGCCTTGATACAAAGGCTGCACCGTAGCTTGTGTGTTCGGCTCGCGACGCGGTCCATAGCCTACCGTCAACAGTGCCGATGGCTCTTCAGGTCCCGCACTATAAACACCACGCGGTCGATGGTACTTAAAGCTACGAGCCAGAACATTTTCACCGTTGGCCAACAGTGCCGATGCCAATGTATCACCAGGATGGCCCTTGTAGTTTGTCTCATTATAGACAAAGTCTATGCTGTGGCTGCGGTCTATCTGACCACCCTTGGGCAGCCGATGCGATTGTTCTTTCATCGCGCGCCTCCAGACACCGATCCACCAGCGGCAAGACGTACATCGATTATCTCGTGACTCACGGTATGGCGTTCAACTTCGAGCCAACATCGACAACCCTGACTGTGCTGCCAGAGCTCGCGGTGTGGGCCACGAGGATTATCGCGTTCATAGACGTAACTAAACCAAGCAGAAGCGTCAGAGTTGTCTGCATCAGGACGCTGCACTGTGGCGTCGCCACCGTAGGTGAATTCGGTGTGATCACGCACACCACAATGGGGGCAATTAATTCTTATCATGATATCAACACCCTAGTGATGTGCCGGCACAGGGCCGACGCCTTTTTCGTCGATAGTGTATCCGCGACTGAAACGATCCAGCGTGTAAGCTGCGTTCATTGGGTGTGGTTCATTTGTTGCCATGGTGTGAGCAAAACACCAGCCTGAAGCAGGTGTCGCCTTAAAGCCGCCGTAGCACCAGCCTCCATTTAAATACAAGCCAGGTATATCGGTTTTGCAGATAATCGGGGAGCCATCCATCGACATATCCATGATGCCACCCCAATTGCGCAGTAGTTTGAGACGGCCCAATTGTGGAAATATGGCGAGACCCGCCGTGATCACATCTTCAGCAACATACAAAGCGCCGCGCTGTGCGTAGCTATTGTAGCCGTCAATATCACCGCCAAACACGAGCCCTCCTTTGTCTGATTGAGAAATATAAAAGTGGCCCGCTCCAAACGTGACCACTGTATCGACAAAGGGTTTATACGCCTCGGTGACAAAGGCTTGTAATACGTGGCTTTCGATGGGCAGTCGCTCAAGACCTGCTTTGGCAGCTACTACGCTGGTATTGCCCGCCACCGCCAAGCCAACCTTACCTGCACGGATTTCTCCTCGACTAGTCTGCACACCAACGATCGCACCTTCCTCTCGTATAAAACCGGTGACTTCGCAGTTTTGAATCAGATCCACCCCGAGTTGATCTGCGGCACGCGCATAACCCCAAGCCACCGCATCGTGCCTCGCCGTGCCACCGCGAGGCTGGCACAGGGCACCAAATATAGGGAATCGAGCTTGCTCACTAAAGTCGAGATGCGGCACTTGCTGACGCACTTGCTCACGCGTCATCAATTCCGCATCAATGCCGTTCAATCGCATGCTATTGCCCCGCCGGGCAAAGGCGTCAAACTGACTTTTGCTGTGAGCCAGATTGATCACGCCTCGGCTGCTGAACATGACGTTGTAATTCAGTTCCAGCGAAAGCTGCTCCCACAGCTTCATGCCCAACTCGTAAAATGGGCCATTGCCATCAAGCATGTAGTTAGAGCGCACGATGGTGGTATTGCGCCCCACATTACCGCCGCCCAAATAGCCTTTTTCGAGTACCGCAACGTTTGTGACGCCGTGTTCTTTGGCCAAATAATAAGCGCTGGCCAGCCCGTGCCCACCACCACCAACGATGATCGCGTCGTAGTGCTTTTTTGGCTCGGGATCACGCCAAGCCCGTGGCCAGTGTTTATTGCCCGTCAACGCATGGCGAAAGACAGAAAATGCGGAGTAGGACATCACAACGACCTGTATTGGTTTGAGCTAGAGCAACTGTAAAAGCTGCCGAAGCAACAGACCAGTACTATCGCCCTACGCAAATCTAACTATTTGAATAACCGATGCAGCACACCACAGGCCCACATCAGACATGAAGTGACGAAGGCGTTCAGCTGGCGTAATTGCTATTTTCGTCGTCCAAAATAGCTTTTAACTCCTGCAGATGTCGCACGGCTTGCGCTGGGTAGCCTTCTAACTCTTGGGCTGTTTTTTCGGCAATTTCATCACTCATCACTCGCAGTGGCTGGCCGGTTTGTAGGGCACGAATATAGGTTTCGGCCGCCCGCTCAAAATAATACAAGCGGTTGAAGGTATCGGCGACTGAATCGCCAATCACCAACACACCGTGGTTACCCATGATCATGACTTTTTTGCTCGGATCAGTCAGTTGAGCAGCGCAGCGCTCGCCTTCCGCTTCAAATGCCAAGCCACCGTAGTGCTCATCGATGACTGTGCGATTAAAAAACGTAGCGCTATTCTGGTCGATGGCCGGCAAACGTGAGTCTTTTAAGCTGGCAAGTACAGTGGCGTGTATCGAATGCACATGCATCACACAACGGGCATGCGCGCAGTGCCGGTGAATCGAACCGTGCAAGCCCCAAGCGGTGGGATCAGGAGCGTCTGGACCAGTCAAAGTGCTAGGGTCTTCAGCGTCTAACAACAGTAGATCAGAGGCTTTGATACGCGAGAAGTGCGCTTGATCTGGGTTCATCAAGAACTGCGTTCCACTATCATTAACCGCCAGCGAGAAATGATTGGCGACCGCTTCGTGCATGTTCAGTCGTGCAGTCCAACGGAAGGCCGCTGCTAAATCCACGCGTTCTGGCCAATGACCCAAATTGACTGCAGCGTGACTCAAGTCAGTGGTGGAATGAAGAGAGCTCATGTTAGGTGCCTCGCGTTTAAGTGATGCCAACTACTCTATAACAAAGTAAATGGATATAACTTAGTTTGGCTAAGTCAGTGTTGTCTCTGTTGCGACAATCTGCAAGTAACAGAGCAGATTATTCAGAGATCCGCAGCCATTACAACTGCATCTTCGCGGCCCGCTTTGTTACGGTAATAATCTCGCCTCTCGCCAATCTGTTCAAAGCCCATGCTTTTGTAGAGGGCGAGTGCCGCTGTATTACTACTGCGCAACTCCAAAAACAACCGCCGCGCCTTCTGAAGTTGTCCTGTATCAAAAAGGTGTTGCAGCAGCAGTAAGCCAACACCTTGTCGCTGGTGTTGTTTAGCCACGCACAGATTCAGCAGATGAAGTTCATCTACCACTAGCTGACTGATCATGTGCGCGATCAGCTCACCGTTACCACTGGCTACTTCGCATCTGTACGGCCCACGCAAGCAGTCGTTCATCACCGCTTCGCTCCACGGAATACTGTATGCGCTGCGCTCTACCGCCATCACAGCTCCTATATCGAAGCTCTGCATATCTCGAATTTGTAGGGCTAACAAGGTCTAGTCAGTCCAGAGTTGCTGTAACATTTGCAGTGAAGACCATGCTTGTCGTTTGAGCGCAGTGCCTTGTGCAAACATGCACGGGTGAGGCGCGATCACAGCACGAGCGCCTTTCACCGTTAAGAGCTTTTCTTGCCAGTAATGAATAAGTGCCGCGTGGTCTTCTCCGCTATCGACCAGCAACAACGCATAGGGCACATCAAGCTGTTGTGTGGCTGACTCTCCCCACTGCAAAGCACCCACAGCACACTGCTCAATATCTTGCCCAATCGCTGCTAGCATCTTTTGTAACACCGCCCAGTCCTGCTCAAAATCGCCGGGTTTCAACTGTGATGTGCTGGCATCAATGCCTAAAACCGCCAACTGAGTATGCTGCTGAGGAAGCACTTTCCAATGCAGCGAGGCCAACACTAAAGCATCGTGCATCAGGTCATCTTGCAGATATTCACGGCCGGGAATGATGAGCTTTTTGGGCGTTTCTTCAAGCGCAGGCGGAGCACCATCCACAGAGTCTTTAGGCTGTGCGGAAGTGATATCAGTTGCAGGAGTTGCAGATCTATCGCTTTGCTCAGCTGCCAGAGCAACCGAATCATTAGTCGTTTGAGTCACTAAAGACTCGTCAGAAACCGCCGCCGCTCGCGGTTTCCATTGGTCAATTCCTAAGGCGCGCAAGTAGGCAGCCCGTTCCACCAATTCAGTCACCTTGGCGATTTTGAATGCGATTGCGACGGCGAATCCATACCCAAAGAGCAGTGGCTGGACCAGAGGCGGCATACAGAGCAAATCCGGTAAACAGCACCTTCGGCGGGTCAATAGAGGCAAACGCGAACAAACCCACTAACAACAAAGTTGCAATAAAGGGCAATTGGCGCTTTTCGCCCAAGTCTTTGAAGCTGTAATAGGCAAAACGACTGACCATCAGCAAACCGGCAACTAGGGTCAGCGGCAATGTGAACAACAAAACTTCGTGGCCTTTGAACTCGAGATCGAACATCATCCAAATAGCGCTGACCACTACACCGGCGGATGCAGGGCTGGCTAAGCCTTGAAAAAATCGTTTGTCAGTCGTCCCTATTTGCACGTTGAAACGCGCAAGGCGCAAGGCGGCACAAGCAGCAAAAACAAAACAGACAATCCAACCCAGCTGACCCAAACCCTTGCCCGGCGCATACTGCAAAGACCATAGATACATTTGCAGCGCCGGTGCCACACCAAAAGACACTACATCTGCAAGAGAGTCGTATTGGGCACCGAAGTCAGATTGAGTGTTGGTCATGCGGGCGACGCGCCCGTCCAAGGTGTCCATCACCATCGCGACGATAGTGGCGATAACTGCCTTATCGAAGTCGCCGTCTAGTGCGGCTATCACCGAGAAGAAACCGGCAAATAACGCCGAAGTGGTAAATAAATTAGGCAGCAGATAAATACCGCGACCGGGTTGACCACTGGCCATAAATTCTCGCAAGTTCTCTTGATGAAGCGTCGATTGTATAGCGTCACGTGGCGGCTGTCAGCGCCCTATTTTACAAAGGCGCGACCGTAGCGAGCTAAGCCAAAGCCTAAATTTTTAGGCTCTTTTCGCCTCGCGCCATGCCTGTAGCACCCGAGCGCACTACTTCCAGAATCGGCCCTTGCCCAACCGCACTGACAAAAGCGTCGAGTTTTTCTGCAACGCCAGTCAGCTCAATCACGTAAGTAGTCTCTGTGACATCGACGATCTTGCCTCGGAAAATATCTGCAAGGCGCTTGACCTCTTCACGCGCGGGACCAACAGCACGCAGTTTGATCAACATCAACTCACGCGTAACGTGCGCCGTTTCAGTGAGGTCTACCAACTTAACAACTTCAATGAGTTTATTGGTTTGCTTGGTGATCTGCTCAATCACTTGCTCAGGTCCGCTGGTGACGATAGTCATGCGCGACAAGGATGGATCATCGGTAGGCGCTACAGTCAGCGACTCGATGTTGTAACCCCGTGCAGAATAAAGCCCGGCTACACGAGACAAGGCACCCGATTCGTTTTCGATCAATATAGATATGGTGTGCCGCATCTTAGATAAACTCACTGCGCTTAGGATTGAGACGCATCTCATGGTGGCCCTTGCCGGCCTCGATCATCGGATAGACGTTTTCGTCTTTATCGGTGAGGATATCGAGAAAGACTAAGCGATCTTTTTGTGCAAAAGCCTCGCGGATAGCACCTTCAAGGTCGGCTTTCTCGGTGACTTGAATGCCCACATGCCCGTAGGCCTCTGTCAGCTTGACGAAGTCCGGCAGTGCATCAACATAGGAACTGGAGTAGCGGCTTTCGTAGTTGAACTCCTGCCACTGCCGCACCATGCCCAAATACCCGTTATTGAGGTTGAGGATTTTAATGGGTGCGTTGTATTGCTTGCAGGTCGCCAGCTCCTGAATGCACATCTGGATGCTGCCCTCTCCGGTGATACACGCAACATCCGAATCTGGGTGTGCCATTTTGACACCAAAAGCCGCGGGCAAACCAAAGCCCATCGTGCCCAAACCGCCTGAATTAACCCAACGTCGAGGTTTGTCAAACTTGTAGAACTGCGCCGCAAACATCTGGTGCTGGCCCACATCGGAAGTGACAAAAGCTTCGCCGTGCGTCACCTGATACAACGTTTCGATCACACTCTGCGGCTTAATAGTGTCGCTGTTACGATCATAAGCGTAAGAATCGACATCGCGCCAGACGTTGATCTGCTTCCACCAAGCTTCCATGTCTTCGTTGTCGGCTCGCTCATTGGTCTCGGCCAAGCAACTCAGCATCTCAGCCAGCACTTTTTTCACATCGCCCACAATAGGCACATCAACAGCCACGTTCTTCGAGATACTGGCGGGATCAATATCGATATGGATAACACGTGCATGCGGGCAGAAGGTTTTCAGCTCGCCGGTGACGCGGTCGTCAAATCGAGCACCAACAGCCAGCAACACATCACAGCCGTGCATGGCCATATTGGCTTCGTAGGTACCGTGCATACCTAACATACCAATAAACTGCTCATCGGTAGACGGGAAGGCACCAAGCCCCATCAAGGTACCGGTGACTGGGTAGCCCAGTGTTTTTCCCAGTTGTGTTAACTGCTCACTGGCTTCGCCCAGTACCACACCACCGCCAAAATAGATCACCGGACGCTTGGCCACGACCAACTGATCGATCGCTTTGCGCACTTGGCCTAGATGACCCCCGGTGACCGGGTTATACGAGCGAATCGCCACTTCTTTGGGGTATTCAAAAGGAATACGCACATCGGGTGCAGAGATGTTTTTGGGGATATCGATCAGCACTGGGCCTGGTCGTCCTGTGGTCGCGATGTGAAACGCTTTTTTGATCGTTGGCGCGAGATCTTCTAGGGATGTAACTAGGAAATTGTGTTTTACACAGGGGCGCGAAATACCGATGATGTCGCACTCTTGAAAGGCGTCGGTGCCAATCATGTTCTGGTTAACTTGCCCAGTGATCACCACCAGCGGTATTGAATCCATGTACGCCGTGGCGAGCCCCGTGACGACATTCGTCGCACCAGGACCAGAAGTCACCAAACACACGCCGGGTTTACCGGTTGAACGTGCATAACCGTCGGCCGCATGCGAAGCGCCTTGCTCATGACGTACCAAGATGTGCTTGATGTCGTCCTGCTTGTAAAGCGCATCGTATATGTGCAGTACCGCACCACCGGGGTAGCCGAATACAAATTCAACGCCCTCTTCTTTTAACGATGCGAACAGTATTTCGCCACCCGAAAGTTCCACAGTCTAAGACCTCTAATCTATCGTTGAACCAGTGCAGTATCGCGCTCACTGGCTGTATCTGGCGCGACTACCTAACTGTTGGCGGATGTTTATCCGGCCCAAACAGCCCGTGGTCGCTGAATTATTTGTGCGTGTCTTGGTCGAACTCAAAAGCCGGACGTTTCGCCATAACTGAGACGACAAATGCGTCAATCAAACGGCAAATGGCAGTGTTTCGACTAGGCTTTGCGCAACACAAAATGAAACTTGCCGTCAGCTTCAGCGGACTGCTCTAATGCATGTCCAAGCTGTTTGGCAAACACTGGAAAGTCACGGGCAGAACCGGAATCAGTGCTGATAATATGTACTGTTTCGCCTGAAGCCATAGAAGCGAGCATCTTTTTTGCCCGCAAAATTGGAAGTGGACAGTTGAGTCCAGATGCATCCAGCGTTTGATCTGCTGTTATTTCGTCGACAGAGGCCATGAACATTTCGCTAAAAACGCTCATTCTATCTGGTGTTAGCAGCTGCGCCAAGAACCGCAGTACCTACGTCAATCGCCATTTGCTGGCGACAACCACATTGTGCGCAATAATAATCGGTGGATCAGCTAACTCGGCCCTGCCAAGCCTCGGCAATTCAGGTGCAAATGATGGCGAATTGGCACAGCTCGGCCATGAAGCTATGATCAGCGCCAGCCGCCGCAACCCAACATTGGAAGATGTCGAACTGCACGCCTATTTGAGCAGTTTGCTCAACACACTGCGTAGTGCCAATGGCCTCGACGAATACAACATCCAACTGACGATGTTTGCCGATCGCTCAGTAAACGCCTTCGCTTTGCCCGGCGGTTACATCGGCGTGTTTGCTGGACTCATTCTCAGCGCCAGCTCTGAGTCCGCTCTTGTCAGTGTGCTCGCGCATGAACTGTCTCACCTGAGCCAGCGTCACATTCACCGATTCATGGAGCGCCAGAGCCAAGCAAGCCTAGCAGCGATGGCGGCCTTAGTCGCTGCCGCAGTGGTGATGCGCGACAACCCTGATGCAGCTCAAGCGACAATCTACTCTGGACTCGCCACCGCCAATCAAAGCTTGCTCGACTATTCCCGAGCGCACGAACGCGAGGCGGATCGTACGGGACAGCGCTTTATGAGTGTCGCCGGCTTCAGACCGGAAGGTATGGCGGAGATGTTTGAAGGTCTAGCGGTGAAAGAGCAACTAAATCAGGGCCAAGGCTTAGAGTATTTACAAACACACCCCGTCACCCAATCTCGAATTGCCGATGCTTGGGAAAGTGCTCGTCAATTTAACAAAACAGGCTCAGACGACAAACTCGCATTTGCCTTGCTACAAGCTCGGGTCGCTACACTCGTGGGTGCGCCTGTCACCAATGAAGCTCGCCCTTATGCTCTTGCACTGGCGGCTTTGCGCCGAGGCGAACCAAAAACGGCCCGGCGCGAGTTGGCAGAGCTACCCTCAGAGCTCGCGAGTCATCGCACAGCCATGCTATTACAAGCCCGGATAGATGCAGCCCTGGGCAAGGTCGATACTGCGCTGGCTCAAGTTCAAGAGCTGCACATTGATTTCCCCGACTGGTACCCCGCTATTCACTACCACGCCGAACTTCTGGACGACGCCGGGCAGTCACAGCAAGCTGCTGATGTTTTGCAGCACTATTTACGCGACAACGAGAGCAGCTGGCCACTGAGCTATCAGACCTTATCCATCTATTACCGACAGGCGGGCGACAACATGAACGCACTGCGTTGGAACGCTGAGTACTATTTGGCGGATCGGAACTATGTGGCCGCTGCAGGGTTGTTTGAACAAGCAATGCAACATGCGCCCGAAAACTCGGCCGTTGCAGTGCGCATTCAATCGAGGCTGGATCTCACACAACAACGGGCGCTACAAGAGCGCCCGTCGAAGTAAAAACAACTCAGAGGTAACCCTCTGAGGGATTTAGTGCTTTAGATCTTAGGACCCGCCGCCACTAGTGCTTTGCCGTTGTCAGTGTCGGTATAACGCGCAAAGTTGGCAACAAACATATTGGCCAGTTTGTCACGCTGCGCATCGTATGCTGCTTTATCGCTCCACGTATTGCGTGGCTCTAGGATGTTGGCGTCAACACCGTTAACAGCCGTTGGCATTGCCAAAGCAAACACATCCATGTCCACGTAGTCTGCCTGAGCAAGACTACCGTCAAAGATGGCGTCAATAATTGCGCGCGTAATTTTTAGTGACATACGCTCACCTACGCCGTAGCCACCACCACTCCAACCAGTGTTCAGCAACCACGCATTGGATCCGTGCTCGGCCATCTTCTGCCCGAGGATCTCGCCGTATTGTGTTGGATGCACCGTCAAGAACGCTCCACCAAAACAGGCAGAGAACGCGGCTGTTGGTTCGGTCAGACCCAACTCAGTGCCAGCGACTTTTGCCGTGTAGCCGTTCAAGTAGAAATATTTCGCTTGCTCCGAGCTCAACTTACTAACCGGCGGCAATACACCAAAGGCGTCACAGGTTAGGAAGATGATGTTCTTGGGGTGACCACCGCGAGAAACTGGACGAACAATATTATCGATGTGCTCTATAGGGTAAGAAACACGGGTATTTTCGGTCAAAGACTTATCGGTGAAATCAGGCACACCGTCTTTTAACGGCACATTTTCTAGCAGCGCATCACGGCGTATGGCGCCAAAAATCTCGGGTTCTTTTTCAGCTGTTAAGTCGATTGTTTTGGCGTAACAACCACCTTCGTAGTTGAACACACCTTGATCATCCCAACCGTGCTCATCGTCGCCGATCAAACCACGCTTAGGGTCTGTAGACAATGTGGTTTTGCCGGTACCCGACAAACCAAAAAACAGCGCCGTATCGCCGTCTTGACCTTCATTGGCCGAGCAGTGGAAAGATCCGATGCCCTTCAGCGGTAAAAAGTAGTTCATCATTGAAAAGATGCCCTTCTTCAGCTCGCCGCCGTACCAGGTCCCACCGACACAAGTTGCGCGCTCTGAAATATTAAAGCAGGCGTAGACTTCCGAACGCATACCATGAGCAGCGTGATCGGCAAACTCTGCAGTAGGTGCGTGCAAGATGGTCCAATCGGGCGTAAACCCTTCCAGCTCTTCGTCGCTGGGCCGGATAAACATATTTTTAACGAAGTGCGCGCCCCAAGCGACCGCTGTGACAACACGAACAGCTAAGCGAGTCTCTGGGTTTGTGCCACAAAACACATCCATCACGTAGAGTTTTTTCTGCTCGCTGAGTTCGCCAGAAGTCAGTGATTTTACAGCAGACCAGGTGTCTGGTTTGAGCGGTTGATTATCCGATCCATTTGCGCCATCTTTCCACCAGACAGTGTCTTGTGTGGTGTCGTCCTGAACGAGGTACTTGTCTTTTGCAGATCGACCAGTAAAACGGCCAGAATAAACACAAACAGCGCCCGTACTGGTCACATGACCTTTTTCCAACCCTTCTAAACTGGGGTCAGTCTCGTGAGCATAAAGCTCGTCAAAAGACAGGTTGTAAAAAAAATCTCCTGTCGCTTCTACGCCGTGATCGGCAATTTGCGCTTTGACGCGGGCTGTACGGTTGTCTTGAGACATCAACGGGTCACTCCGTGGATAATGTGAGAAATTTGTGGCTCACCCTTGGTTCTTTCAAGGAACGCCTGAATATGGCTTAGCCATTTAATTTTGAAAGCATCTAAAAACAGCTCTCGAATCAAACTGGAATTGCCACAGGTAGATACGCATTCGACCAAAATATCGATCGTATAATGCTGAAATAATCGGCAGAAGTTCAACAGACTTTGGTGCTTTTGGTAAGCAATCTGGAAATCGTAGCTCATGCAATTGCTAGAACTTCGCTGGCGGGAAAGAGCGAATGTTATGGCTATATTACGTAAACGTCAACTTAACAGCCTCCTATAGAGGCTATTGATAATAGTGATAACCCTAGGAAAGCCGCTATTGGCGGTTTTTCACCTAACCGATTGATGCAGAACCGTAATCTGATACGACCTTAAACTCGCGATGGGAGACCTGCATTTGCTCTGGGGTGTAGACCACCACCGGCAACCGACTGTTGTAAGGAATGACTGTTGGTACAGTCCAGACGGTCGTATCTTCAACACCAAAGCCCATACTACCCATGCGCGTGCTGGTGACAATTGGCTGGCCTTCATACAGGTAGTAGTTATAGCCCCAACCACTTACCGAGCGATTGCTAAGCTGCCCAACCAATCCGTAGCGGTTAACTCCATCCGTCTCGACGTCCATGCCCACACGAATTTGCAAAAGCAAACCGGCTTCTTCAGCACGTTCTGCTCGTGGTGTCAGCCAGATTATCCACCGTTGCTGTCCCTGCTCTGCCTCAGGGTATGCGGCAATAGCTTTGCGTGCTTCTTCGCTCGCACTTTCCATCAATCAGCTCCATCCATAGCGCCCAGCAGTCGCGACGACTACTGTCAGTAAACCTAATATTAAATTCACGCCCACCAACCGACGGACGCGTGCAAGCTCTTCAGCGCCGGCACTCCAGTTTTCCTGCTGAATGAGTGCAGACATGCGTTTAAACGGCATGCTGAACACGTGCCCAAATACCACGACCATCAACAAACCTAAGCCGTGCATTATGTGGATATAAGTGCCTGCGTTACCAAAGCCTCCAAAACCGCCAAAGAGCATCCAATAACCTGTGCCGAGCAAAAGCAAGATACTCAACATCACCCAGCGGAAAAAGCCAGATAAGACTTCTACCCAGAGTGTCAGCCTGTCTGATGCGCCTAAAACTTGCGCAGCAGACGGCCGCAGTACCATATATGCAAAGAACATCCCACCGACCCAAACAACGGTGGCGACTACATGCAGTGCGAGTGCGATTCCCATAGTTTTTATCTCTATTTAAGCCAA
>Ga0114952_1001759_pt1 | contig 17725 bp, 13 predicted proteins | sample SidtaG_2_FD_87303 | JGI IMG/M metagenome (GOLD analysis project Ga0114952, IMG submission 87303) | Marine algal microbial communities from Sidmouth, United Kingdom - Sidmouth_Asex2 metaG | ecosystem: Host-associated > Algae > Red algae > Unclassified | place: Sidmouth, United Kingdom | collected...
AAAAGGGAGAAAAATGTCTTTTATAACACCGATTACACTCAAAAATAGCTCAAAATATTAAAAACCGAAAGAAATAATAGAAGATGATTTTTAGTGAGCGAGTTTTGCAATGGTCTCATATTACTTAGCCACCCCCTGTTTTTTTAGCTGGATACAATTAAATTAAGAACTTTGCTCTAGGTTAGTTGTTTCTGATAGCTTGTTCTTGACTCTTGTTGGCATAAGCAAAATAAAAACCAATTTAAGTGATTTTGTAAATATTTTGTAGCAACACTATTAAAAGAGTCCATAAATTTTCTCAATCTCATATCTAAATTATTCACATTCTTAACATGATATACTTTATCCACAGTTCTTTGTCCTTGTAGTTGTATTAAACTTTTATATGTTCAATAGTATTTTCTTTTGCAAAGGCACCACAACTAAAAATCACATCTGCTTTATCCAGTTTTCCTTTAATTACTTTATCTAAATCCTTTTTACTTATGCGACAGGGCAGAATCATACTTTTCATTTTCCATAAGAGATATTCAATATTGATATGAAATCAATATTTTTTGAAATATATTAGGAATGTATACATCATAATTTAGATTAAAATTGGTCAATCTTGGATTTTAAGTGTAAAAAAATTCAATTTAACAAAGTATGATTCTGCCCTGCCTTACGGATAAGCATAAAAGTTATTATCGATACGCTTCTCTAACCTGTAATGAATTTAGCGGAAATATCTAAGCACTCGAATTGGCACTTTTTTTCTAAATGACTTCAGTTAGAGTAAAAGCCTAATACAGATTTTGTATTGGAAGGAAGTTATTTAAACACATATAATCTTACAATCACAAATAAAAAATAAGATCTACAACCTTAGTCTTTAATTTTTTTCGTGGTCCTCAATATCTTTTTGCAAATCTAACTTTCTAAATGAAGGCAAAGCAAATGCTGTAATACCTACGGTAAGCAAGGTCATAGTTCCACCAAAAACAACGGCTGCTACTGCTCCCATCCATTTTGCTGTTACACCACTTTCAAAAGCTCCCAATTCATTAGAAGAACCAACAAAAATTGAGTTTACAGATGCTACTCTTCCGCGCATATGGTCGGGTGTTTTTAATTGTAATATGGTTTGCCTTATAATCATAGAAACCCCGTCTACAGCGCCACTTAAAAACAGTGCAGCAACAGATAACCAAAAATAAGTAGAGAACCCAAACACGATAATACACAATCCAAATCCGAATATAGCATATAGTAATTTTTTACCTGCATTTTTATGCAAAGGAAAACGTGTAGAACCCAACATGGTTAAAAATGCACCTACGGCAGGAGCTGCTCTTAATATTCCAAAACCTTCGGCTCCAACATGCAATATATCTTGTGCAAAAATGGGTAATAATGCTATTGCACCACCAAACAATACGGCAATCATATCTAAGGTTAGTGCTCCTAAAATTGCTTTGGTACTAAAAACAAAATCTAAACCTTCTTTTAAGCTTTTAAAAACAGGCTCTCCTATTTTCGGATTTAAAATGGGTTTTTTATCAATCTGAAAAAGAAAAAGTAATGCTATTAAAGAGAATACAAATATGATGCACATAGACCAATGCACTCCTATTAAACTAATAGAAAACCCTGCTAAAGCGGGGCCTAAAACCGATGCCATTTGCCATGTAGTACTACTCCATGTAGCGGCATTTGGGTATATTTTTTTGGGTACTATTAACGCTACTAATGAAAATATGGTGGGGCCTAAAAACGCTCTAACTAAACCTCCTAAAAACACTAAAAAATAAATAGCATAGAGAGTGCTTTTTGTTCCAAAATCTTCTAAAACCGAAGGTTTACTTAGCATAAACAACCCAAAACTTATGACCGAAAAACCTAAAATACATTTTACGAGTAAATTTCGTTTCTCTTTTTGATCTACAATATGCCCTGCAAACAATGCCATTGAAACTGCTGGTATAACTTCCATAAGTCCAATAATACCCAAAGATAATGGGTCTTTTGTCATGCTATAAACTTGCCACTCTATCACAATAAATTGCATAGACCAAGCAAAAACCATGGCAAAGCGAACTACCAAAAAAATATTAAATTCTTTATACCGTAAAGCTGCGTATGGATCCAAATGTTACTAGCTTAAAATGAATTGTAAAAGTACCTAATATTATCTAAAATAATATACCAGTATTAACTAAACAAAGAGCCCTTACTATATATTGCAAGGGCTCTTAAATAATCAAATCGACAACCTCTGATTAAGACTATTTAGTTTGAATTTATTTTTATAATTTCTCATAAATAAATTGCGGATATCCTCTTTCTCCTTCACTATTTAAAACCGCAGTAAATTTTATTTTATAAAAATTACTGTCTGCATCTTTTAAAACAAAATAGCGATCATCCTTAACACTTGGCGGATTACTAAAAGCATTTCTCCAACCACTACCTATGGTACTATGGTCATCACTAATTAATGAAGCTTCATCTACATCACTTGCTGTAAAATCTGCATAACTAGGAACTCCATTATCTGTTCTTACACCATCACCATCTATAGTATATAATGTTTGTTGATATAAGCTTACGTTACCTAAAGTATTATGTACTGCATAATCTGTAAGTGCAATTCCAAATCCTCCATTTCCTTCAGCAAATGGGTCATATGTAGAAAATACACCGGTAAAGTTGATATCCCAATTTTCAGCAGCTGGTTGTATATCTACTTCGGCCCCTGTACTTAAACTTACGGCTGTTAGTATTTTAGATGCATCTTTATTTACTGTTATTTCTGAGAATGTAGTGGCATCTAAAGCAGCGTATTGAATGGTATAACTAGTACCATCTGTTAATATACGTACTTTCATAAACCCTCTATGATCTCCTGTTGTTTTTATACTCCCCGGATCTGCTGCTTCTGTTGGTATAGCATTTCCTAGACTTACAATATATACATTGTTATTTTCATCGGTTGTAGAAATAGTAGAAAAAGCAGTACCCTCAAGCTGTCCATTACTTAAATCGGTATAGACTTCTCCTTCTGCACGATTGGAGTACTGATCATAACCCAAAGGAAGCCCCGCAATTAATTCCTCAACAGTTGTAATGGTTAACTCTACTATTGGGTCATAAGCACTATTTATAGTAAATAAATTTAAAGGAGAAGTTAATATTGTTTCAGTACTAACGGTATTAATATCTGTAATTCCTTTTAGTTCAGCTGCAGACACTAATAATGCTGAATTTAAGAATACTCTATTTTCGCTACCATTATACAAACCAATTTCCCAAGTATCTCTTTTTGCTACTTTTTGTTGTCCCGTACTTAAATCTATGTACACTTGATTTGGCTCATTAGGACCTCCTAATAAAACATCTATAACACCTCCTTTAGCTGCTGTTGGTGTAAAACTTAATACAGAAGAAACAGTACTACCTTCTACCCATGCTTTCTGATCAAAACTATCAACGGTAAAAGTTACTGTTTTAGTGGTGCCTTCAATAGCATCTTTCAACTTTGTAAAAGTAATTACTGTACTTATATCCCCTAAAGCTACTGGTATAATTATTGAACCATTTGCTCCTGATGGATTTGTTGTAAAATCTTCTCCATAAACAGCATTATCCAAGCTGTAATTAATAGTTATAGCACCTGCTTCTGTTGCTGCTCTAGAATAGGTAAGTGTTATTTCTTTATCTACATCTGTTTCTAATAAACTATTTGTTTCTGATGTAAAAGCTACAGAGAAATCAATAAATTCATCTTTATCATCATCTTTACAAGATGTGAGTAATAGTAATGTAACTAATACGTTGTATAGTAATAACTTTTTCATTTTGTATAATTTTAATTAAGGTTTAAATTGTATAAAATTTTTATAAAATATGATCTTCCATATCCAAGTAACCTAGAGCCTCCTGTAGAAGAGTCATGAGCTCCTGTTGCTACATCTGTTGCTTTAACCCTAACAATATCTGCAAGGTTTCTTGCACCAAGAGTTAGTTCTAAATTTTTTAAAGGTTTTGTTCTTATAGAAGCATCTATCCATGAGAAGGTATTTGTATTTCTTACTACAACCTCATCATTATTATCTATCACATAAATTTGAGACTTGCCATTGTGTTTTAAAGAGGTAGAAACTGTTGTGTTTATTTTAGGCATGGTATAGGACAATCCAGTGTTTAAACTAAAACTCCATAAGTATTTATTTAAATTTTTAGTTAAGTCTATAATTGAACTGGATTCTCCTCTATAGGTAGCTCCTAAATTAACTCGCCATTTATTATTATAACTAAAGCTATTTTCAAAAGAAAAACCTAGCGTTTTAAAAGTATCTATATTTTTATAGGTGAACTGAATATCTTCTTCGTCATCTGCTACTACAAACTCTATTTTATCTTGAATATCGAAAAAAAAGGATTTAATAGAAGACTTTAAAAAACCTTTATCCTGTATTAGAAAAATATTTTCTAGTGCTAAAAAATAAGAGACTCCATCTTCTGGTTGTAGGTTTGGATTCCCTTGAACATTATGGTTACTATCTACAAAATAGTAAAAAAGTTCTGTAAAGTTTGGTGCTCTAAATGCCGAACCTACTACTGCTTTTAATTTTAATTTGTTGGTGAAATCATATACAGATGATACAGACCATATTAATTTATTCCCAAATTGTGAATTGTTAGTAAAACGTGCTCCTGGATATAAGGCTAATTTTTTTGAAAGTTGAAAGTCTGCAGAACCAAAAAAGTCATAATTTTCTAATCGGTTTTTAACAATATTTGTAGATTGATTGCCAGAGGCAATAGCATCAAATCCTAATTGGTTGGTAAACTCATAGCCCAATTGTAAATTAACTGCTTTTGATGTTGGAATTATATTACTAACAAAACCTTTTGAATAAAGTATATCACTAGATTGGTTTAGGTTATCTTTTGTATATGTCTCTACACCTTGTTGTAAAATATTATAAACATATTCTTCTATATGTCTTTCCTGGGTTTGTAAAGACAACGAAAAATTATAATTACTTTTACCTATAAAAGGGCCATATACATTTAAGTTGTTAACTAGGCGTTTGGTGGTGTAAATTTTATCTGTTGCTGTGGGGTTCACATTTCCTAATGCATCTAAACGACCGTTAACGGCATGGCTATAGATATCTAAATCTTCATTGTAAGATTGTATCTTAAATAAAAACGCGTGGTTTTTTACTTTTAAGTTTAAATTCCCAAAAAGTGTTAATTGCTCTTTAGGGTTCCATTCTGCTCCTCTAAGTCCATCATTTTCAACAATTCCATCTACAATATTTACATAATCCTGCCCTTTAAATGTGTTATAAAATCCTGTGAAATCATTTCTAGAAGCTCCAATATTTACCGCTATATTCTTATTTAATTTATGACCTAGTTTTATATTTTGAATATGCTTTCCTCTATCAAACCAAGCATATTCGCCCCCTATTGTTTCTTCTTGCAAAGAAGTTTGTATTTCCCACGTATGTTTTACGTTCTTTTTTGATACAATATTAATAACCCCTGCAACCGCATTATCTCCATATAAAACACCAGTAGCTCCTTCTATTATTTCTACACGCTCTACATCTTCTAAATTTATTTGTGTTATATCTATATTATTACCTATTCCATTATCACTAGCCATAGGTATTCCATCGAGTAATATTTTTACGTATTGACCATCTAAGCCAAACATACTTACTGTATACCTTCCTGTTGTTGCGTCTGGTGTTACAGAAATATTTAAATTAAACTGAAGTATATCTGCCAAAGTATTTCCCGCAACTTTTGCAATATCTGTACTATCTATTATACCAACAGAAAATAGCTTTTTACTTAAAGACATTACTTTGTTTTCACCAGTAACTACTACTTCTGAAAGGTTAGTGACTTTTGTAGCGTCTGCCTTTTTATTTTTCTGTGCTTGTAAACAATTGGTAGATAATAAATAGAAAATAAGACTTAATGATGAATACATTAAGTTCTTATAAAATGATTGATATGATTTGATGCTTTTCATTTAATTAGAATGGTTCTAAATAATTTTAAGCAAATATATGTAGTTATTTTTAATTAGTCTAAATAAACATTAAGTATTCGGAGCATCGATTTAAATACCCAATATTTTGTAAGATATTTTTTAATAAAATTGTTTGTTTTTTGTTTGAGGCTAGTATTCTTAGCTTTCTACACGATAATAATGGAGTTTTTAAATCGTACAGCCATAAACTATATATAAAAGGAAGTTTAATTAAAGAAACACAAATAATCTATATCGTTTACAGAGAGCTTACAATAGGGTTTTGTAGTACTAAGTAAAATTAAATCCTTTAACGATTCTAATTCTTGCCTATTAAATACTAAAGAAAGGTTTTGTTGCATTGTATTGAGTGGAATCTTACGTTTTATATCTACATTTTCATATTTTGTCTCCCAATATGCTACTTCAACAGAGGTTACCACATTTTTAAAAGCATTCATCTCCAATTCTGTTAATTCAATATAAAAATTATTAAATGTTAGATGATATACTTTACAACTTTCACAAAAAGAGAGTTGACCATTACAATTTTTAGCTATTGTTTTTACCTTATGACACATCTATTTTATTTTTTAATAACAGTCCATTACTAGCTGTTCGTTATTTTCAAAATCACTTATTTTTTTTTGTAATTCTTTTATAGAAATAGTTTCTAAAACATTTAAAACACCATGCTGCATTACCAATGAACCACAAATCATTACTTTACCTCCTTCTTTGAGTGTTTCTGCTACTAGTGATGTGTTTTTTGCTAAAACATCTTGTACATATTGCTTTGTATGCTCTTGTGAATAAGCAACATTAAATGTTTTTATTTGGCGACATAAAAGTGCTCTCTCTATTTTATTTCTATATAATTCATAAGATGCTTTGGTGCGACCTCCCCAAAATAAATGGATAGGAATATTATCTTTATTTTCTGTTATCATTCCTAGAAAAGGAGCTATACCTGTTCCATTCGAAATCAACAAAATTGAAGATGCTTTTTTAGGAAAATGAAATGCTCTATTTTTTGTTATAAAACCTTTTAATTGATTTCCAGGTTTAAGCGTACTTAAATAAGAAGAACAAATTCCTTTTTCATGTTTTTTAATGCTAAGTAGCACCTGATTATCTAGCTTAGCAATAGAATACAATCGTTCTTTCTTTTCATTTATAGGCAATACCCCTATTAAATCTCCTGATTGAAACTTTAATTTTTTAATTGGTTCTACGGTTAATAAAAATGTATCATCAGCATTTAAGCTAGTTCGTTTTTTTATTTTAAATTGATGCTCTTTTATTTTTTTCTTATGTGTGTTTTTTAAGTATATTTCTAACGAAACACCTGCTTTTTTACTCCATTTATTTGACCAATTTTTAAAAGAACGTGTAGATTTTTCATTAACCTTTCCTAATGGTAGAATAGGTGTAAAATTAGAATTTCCTTGTAATAGCGCATCTAAAATAATAGCATACCTACAATAATGTGTATAGGATAACTCCCCAAAACCAACGACTGAAAATTGCATCTTATTAATAGGTTTAACACTATTAAAGAGTATTTCAAAATTGCGTGCATTACTTGGCGCATCACCATCGCCATAGGTTGCTGTAAAAACAATAAGGTGTTTTCCTTTTTTATAGGTAGTATACCCATTAAGTGATGACATATTTACCTTTTTACCTATGCTTATAAGTGCCTTGTAAAAAGCATTTGCAAAAGCATAGGTACTACCCGTTTCTGATCCTACAAGAATAATATATTCACAATCATCTTTATTTATTTTAGAAATTATTCTTTTTGATTGTTTTAGTCTTCTAAGTGTCATTAAAAAACCAGAATAGATAAAAAATAAAATACTGGCACTAGCTATTAATAATATAAGAGCCCAAATAATATTCCCCTGTCCTGTATGTAATTGCATGCTCCAACGAGATGCTATTTTCACAAACGGATAGGCAACTTCGCTAATAACTTCTCCTGTATATTGGTGTACCAATAATTCTCTATCTTTTAATAGTAATTGGTAATAATCTTCTGAATCTTTAGAGAAAGGGAAAATCAATTTTTGAACGTTGCTAAGTTGTATTTTTTCTAAAATTTTAAACGCATCAATATTATTTTCGTTGAATGAATTTATAGAAATTTCATTCCAATTATGCGAAATAGAACTCTGTGGTACTAATGAAAATTTTTCAGCAGAAAGATACACTCCTGTGGTAGCAATAATAATAATTGGAAGCAATAACCAGCGACCTAACTGCACATGATAATGTTGTGCAAAATCTACTTCTCTTATTTTAGTATAGAGCTTAAATATACTTCCTTGTCTTTTTATAAGAAGTAAAAGTCCTGTTACAGCAATTAGGCATAATAAAAAAGACGTTATACCCATAAAAATACGCCCCGTATTCTTTAAAAATAGTGACCTATGTAAATTAGTTGTCCATCTGTAGATAGGTGTGCGAACTATGACATCTCCTAAGCTTTCTCCTGTTAATGGGTTAATATATATTTGCTTACCATCGCCTTCTTTAGTAATAACAGATGCGGTTACACAATCCGAGGATAAAACTTCTAATTCCAATACCTCAGCATAAGTCTCTTGTAATATCAGTATGGTGGTATCTATTGTTACTTCATCTAAGTTTTTAATAACATATGGCTGCAACGAATTTGAAATAGGTTCAAAAGCCAAAATAACGCCTGTTACAGCTGCTATTATCAAAAAAAGAGTAGAAGATATTGATAATACTACGTGACTATATCTCCATATTGAAAGGGTCATACCTATTATCTTAGTTTATTTATATATTTATTACAGAAACTATTTTATTTTAGGTTTTGTATTATTGAGGTAGCATTCGTATGTATCTTATAAATCCTTTTCCTTCTACTTTACTTATTATAGACTCCGACGTAAGTTTAAATTGTACGTCATTTTTATAATATTCTTGGTCTTCAACTGCTGTTTCAAACCGTATACTATACCCTGTATTTATTTTATCATTCTCAATATTAATAACACTTACTGTACGTTCCCCACCACTAATAGTTTCTCCCGAAATGGCATCTATATCTGAACGGTGTTTGCCGTAAAATTTCCACCATGTAGTAATATCACTATACCATTCTTTATCCTTTCCTTGCACATATAATGTTCCCTCATATGCTCCTTCTGGATTAATTAGTGAAATAACAACGTAGGCTCCCTCTCCTATATAATTAGACATCTGAATCATACACTTTATTGGTGTACTACCTGTAGCTTTTGCAAAACCAAATAATATATAGCAGGTAGCAGCTAATAATGGAACTATTTTAAAAATTGCTTTCATGAAATTTTGTTTTTGTTTACAGATTTTAGCTAAAACCTGCTTGCTTTATACAAACAGGTTTAAACTTTTAAAATTGATTTAGATAGTTAATGGTTAAGTAGGAAGTCTATATTTGTTTTTTGTAATAATTCATTTTCTGTAGCAAGACTAAAAACAGTTTCATCAAAATTTGTCTCAATAGTTTTATCTGCTCCTTGTGCTATTAAAAATTTTAAAATTCCAGCATCTTTAGCTTTCATAGCTGCTAGATGTAATGCTGTTATTCCTTCATCGTTTTTAGCATTTACAGGAATTTCATACACTGTTAATTTTTTTAGCAGTTCTAAATCATTTTTTTGAACTGCCAAATGATATAATGTATTGGCTCCAGCCTGAGTATCAGGAATATGAAAACCAACACTTTCCAATGCTGCTCTCTTTTTATTAAAAACATCTTGATTCTCTGCTTTAAAAGCATCTAACAAATAATACGAAAGTGTATTCCCTTTTTCATCTTTGTGGTTAATATTTGCTCCCTTTTCTATAAGAAACTCAACCGTTTCTACACTATTTTTACTAAGCGCTATCATTAAAGCAGATTTTCCATCTTTATTACGTGTATTTATATCTGTAATGTATTGTGACAAATATTTAACAACTTTTAAATCGTTACGATATACTGCATTTAAAAAAGCTGTGTTTCCGTTTTCATCTTGTTGGTTTACATCTACCCCTTTTTCTATAAAATATTCAAAAATAGAGACATCTTTATTCTTAAATGATAAAGCATGCAAAGGTGTAAAACCTTGTTTTGTTATACTATTTGGTGAAATTCCCAATGATTCTAAATATTTAAATGTTTCTAAAGAATTTGTATTACTCCTTGTTCCTCTACTAGCAAATATCATAGCATTGGCTCCGTCTGTTGTAGGAACTTTAAAAAGTGCTCCTAAGCTTATTAATTTTTGCATCATAGTTTTATTTCCTTTTTTAGCAGCATAATCAAATATGCCGTTACCATTAGCATCTACGCTATTAAAAGCAATACCTTTTGACACCAAATAGTCTAAAAGTTTAGTGTCATTTAATGAAGGTGCAATAAGAAGCAGTGCATTGGCTCCATGCTCATCAATATCAGTTTTAATATCAATTCCATTTTCTATACATAAATCATAGATTGCTCTGTTCTGTACCCCAGCTGCTGCTGCAAATGTTAATACTGAAAAACGATGCGAATCTCTTAAATTCATCTTTGCTTTTTTAGCAATTAAATATTTCATTAAATCCACATTGTTTTTATATGCAGCCCAAAACACATATGTACGTTTGTCATGTGTTAATTTATTTACGTTATTCCCTTTTTTATCAAGAAGGTGTTTGATTGTCTTATTAGGTGCTTTTTCTAAAATAGCATACACCACAGCGTCAAAACCATGCTTGTTTAATATTGTAGGACTATTACCTTCTGTTATCTTTTGTTCTACAAGTTCTATTGATGGTTTTGTTTTCCAAAAATCTCGTTTCCAAAAAATATTTTTAGATTGTGCTTCTAGAATATTTACAAACAATAGGCATGCGACAAAAAATTTAATCATTTTCATAGGTTCTGATGTATTAAAATTTATAACGTAATGTTGTTCCTGCAGTTGTTGGGGTTATTCTATTTAGATAAACCGTTCTATAGGCATTATACCCAACTTCATTAAACATATTATTTACAAAAACATCTAAACTTAGCTTTGAGCTAAATTGATATGATGACTGAATATTTACCGTTGTATAGGCTTTTAAATCAAAAGGTTTAATCCCAGGCTTAACCCCCGTATGTGTGTAATTTCTTGACCATACATTATGAGGCCTCTCGCCTAAATAATAAATACCTGCTCCTAATGATAAACCTTCTAAGGAATTTTTAAAACTATAATGTGCCCAGAAGTTAGCTGTATGTTTAGGTGTATTTAATGGGCTAGAATTATAGTAGTAACTTACATGGTTTTTATATTTAGCATCTAAATAAGAATATCCAGCAATAAGCTCTAAATTAGGTAATACACTACCTATTAATTCTATTTCTACACCACTTCGTGTATCTTCTCCTCCTTTTAAATAATAACCTAAAAATGTTCCGTTACCATCCAATGCTTCTAGATTTAAGTTTTTACTAAAAGTAGAAAAGAATGTAATATTAAATCGTAATGCATTGTTTAACCAAGTAGATTTAATTCCCGTTTCTAACTGATCCCAACGCTCTGTTCCCAATTCATTTCCATCAATATCCCTATAAAAAGAAGTCCACGGGTTGGAGCTACTAGCATACGAACCAAAAAAGATTATATTTTTTATGGGTTTTATGTTAAAACCTACTAATGGATTAAAAGCATCATCTCGTTTAGCACCTGTTAAACTCCTACCAATAAAGTTTCCTTTGGTTCTTTCTAAAGATGTATAACGCAATCCCAAAAATACATCTGCCCACTTTGTTAAAGTAACTTTATCCTGAATAGTAAATCCGTAAGATTTTGTTTTAGAACCTGTTGCTCTATCTGAGTTTATGCTCACACTTACGCCACTAGGCAATATATTATTTATAGGTTTAAAAACATCAACAATATCCACATAAGGTTTATCCGTAGGGTAAGTAGTTGTGTAGGCTGTATTATTAAATTTTGTGTTTCTATAATCTATACCTACTTGAAACGTGTGTTTTAATGCTCCTGTTTCTATATCTTTCCCTAACAAATCTATTTGCAATACGCTATTTTTATCTAATCTACTATTGGCATAGTATTCTCTATACCTTTGATTGCTTGGAAGCTCGTCTAGATTTGTTCTGCCTCCGCCTTCATAAACATATGATGCTTCTGCATATGTTTCTAAATTTGATAAAAACAAGCCTGCTTTTAAGCTTAATTTGGTGTCAATTTTTCTTTCAAATCTAACAGCATATGTTGTATTTATTGAATTATTTCTATCCGAATTAAAACCTAAAAAATTATTGTTTGAAAGTTTATAAATCCTATTGGTAGCATATCCTCCTAAATTTATTGTGCCTTGGTCTGGTGTTGTACTATTATCCGTATAATCCATTTCAAGAATAATATTTGTTTTAGTACTTGGCTTCCAAGCTAAAGAAGGATTTATATAAAAACGCTCAGAATTAATACTACTTCTATAACTATCTGCTCTATCATACGAGCCTGCAACTCTAAAGGCAACTGTTTGCTTTTCATCTAAAGGGCCATAAAAATCAACTGTAGGGCGAATATGCCCATAACTTCCTGCTCTAAAACTTATTTCTCCACCATTGTAAAATTTAGGTGTTTTAGTAACTACATTAATAACACCACCTGCAGAACCAAGGTCACCACCTAAACCTTGACTTATCGCTGAAACACCCTTTAATACCTGAATATTATCTACTCCTGCCATATCTGTGATAACACCAACTCCTCTAAAATCGGAATTAATCCTAACCCCATTTTTTAATATTGGAATACCTCTGTAACCCCTTAAAGACATGCTCTCTCTTATGTTTCCGTATGTTGCAAACGTATAAACTCCTGCAACATTTTTTGTAACATCACTAAGGCTTAAAGCATTTTGTTTATCAACTAAAGTATGAGATAATATAGAAATACTCTGTAATTGTTCATTTGGAGCTAGAGGTAACCTTGTTAATGTTTCTAATTTTTCTGCTCTTTCATTTCTTTTACCAAAAAGTTCTACCTCATCTAATTGCGTATTTGCAATTAGTATAAAAACAATATTATCCATATTCCCACTAACTCTAATTTTTTTATTAGATGGGCTATACCCAACAACACTTGCTATGATGTTATATGTTCCCAATGGCACATTTTTAAGCACAAAAGTTCCTTCTTCTTCTGTAGAAACACCTGCCTGTGTACCTTCTAAATACACATTTGCTAATGAAATGGTTTCGTTAAATTTATTCTTTACTACACCTTTTAATATAGCTTGACTAAATGACGTGTACACACAACTAGTCACTAGCAATACTGCTACTATTTTTTTCATTTTAAAAAATTAATTATAATTTGTATCTGTCCCTATTTATGACTTTAATACCTTAAGAGGTTTATTTCTTGACTACAAAGGCCTCTATAATAGTATCAATATCATTTGCTGTCTGATAATCTTCTGTGAATAGATGCTTATAAAGTGTTTTGTTCTCTACTTTTGGTTTTAATGATAAATTGGTTTTTTTTGCAAAAACAGCATCCCATTTTTTGCGTACTAAAACCCATTTTGCACTATTTTCTTTCCACCAATTTGCAGCGGCTTGGCAGCGACTATCTGCTACTTTTTTGTAGACATTATATCCTTTTTCTTTAGCAAGAATAATATCTTCTTTTCTATTTTCTCGTACTACTTTTTTATTGTCTTGATCATGTAACCACCCATCAAAAGTAATTTCATGACGATTTGCTCTCTCTGTTATATTATAATCGCTACGTGTTGTATATTCTCTTCGCGGTAAAGGAGCATCTGTAGTATTTTCCCAAAAACTTTTACCATCTACATGCACCCATGTTGACGAGCCTTCATACCTAGGGCTGTCGTCTACCTGATATACTTTTTGAGTCCATTGCCCTTTTACTTTCTCTTTTGATTTTTGAAGATACTTCCAATTATTATCTCCGTTGTACATATAAAAGTCTAGGTTTTCATACACCCAATCTTGTCTCCAATGTTTTACTATATGTGGTTTAGAAGGGTCTCCAACTTGTAATAAATGCTGAATAGATACCTTGTCTTTTTCTTCTTCCACTAATTGTGCCCACTCTAAAGCCTTAGCTATTTTATTTTCAGACGGTTTGTAAAGTGAATCTTTGCTATAATTAAATGTTTCTGCAAAATTGAAGGTTACCTCGTAGCAGCCACACATATTTTTAATGGCTTCTATATCTTTCTTTTTTTTATGCTGCGCATTTACAACACTTATTAAAAAAAAAGAAACTAACGTATATATTGTTACTCTCATTATTTTTAGTTTTTTTATGATTAAATGATAGAGCAAAAATAGTTATTTTTATTAAATCTAAATAAGAATAGTTGGTTATTTATTTAAAAATCACCTCTGTTCATAATAAATTAATCCTTGTGCGCTATTAAAAGCTATAGAAGAGTAGGAGGTTTAATGAGAATATTATTTTTTAATAATCACAAACTCCATCTATTAAATTATCTAAGTTTAATTGAAAAATGGTTCCTTCTAGCAGATTCACCAAATCACACAACTCTTTAATACTTACCACTAAACTTAGTTCATTTAATGGCGTTTCTAATAGTAATTCGCGACAATTTTCAAGATTTGGGCAATTAGCACATTGAGAACCTTCTTTTTTAGTTTTTTTAATTTGATCTAAAAATTGTCCTAATTCTTCATTAGACAATAAAAAACCCATATCTCTAAACACTAGCTGTATTTTTCCAATGTATTTTATAGCGCCCCTTTTCCATTTAAAAGCAACCCCATAGTTATTGTAGTAGATTGTATCTATTTCTTGCATGACATATTTTGTTATTCTTATTTAGATTTAATAAAAATAATACTTTAAATGAATATAAAGAAATTTAATTGTAGTTATTTGATATTATGATGCTTAAATAATGATTATTGTCTATTCGAGCGCAGTCGAGAACTATCCGTCTTTAAAACACAAGTAACCAAACCAACCTCTAAAAGTTTCTATCGTATGTCCCGAAGCTTCAATTGCAGGCTTGTATTACCTTGCCATTCATTTTCATCTATAGAAAAAACAGCACTAAATGGTTTTTTATTGGTTACCAATTCTAATTTATCCCCTAAGTTAAAACCTATGCCGCCAATAGATAGAGAACCATTTTGTGTTACGGAAAATTTTAGGTGCTTTTCTCCTTCACCCACGCCTCTTGCGTAACCTGTATCTTGTAAATTATCGGCCATAAAAAGGGGCGACATATTTCCTGGGCCAAAAGGTTCAAATTGACGAATGATTCGCAGTAATTTGGGGGTTATGTCTTTTATGTCAATTTTAGCATTTATAGCAATTTCTGGAATTAGCAAGTTTGGATCAATGGTTTCAGAAACCACTTTTTCAAACTGTTTTTTGAAAGCTTCGTATTGGTCTTCTAACAATGTAAGTCCGGCTGCATATTTGTGCCCTCCAAACTGTTCTATGCAATCCGCACAACCTTCCAATGCATTGTAGACATCAAACCCTTTTACAGATCGCGCCGAAGCAGCCAGTTTATCGCCACTCTTAGTAAATACTAAGGTGGGTCTGTAATAAGTTTCGGTTAATCTAGAGGCTACAATTCCTATAACTCCCTTGTGCCAATTTTCATCATACACAATAGAAGTAAATTTTTCTTCCTCTTTATTCTCCTGTATTTGTGCTAAAGCTTCAACCGTAATTTCTCTATCTAAACCTCTCCTATCGGTATTAAATTCTTCTATCTCCTTGGCAAAAATTTCTGCTTGTTTAAAATTGGTTTCCGATAATAAATTTACTGCATGCTGACCGTGTTTCATCCTACCAGCGGCATTGATCCTTGGTGCAATAACAAAAACCACATCGGTAATGGTAAGCTCGTCTTTTTTTATCTGATTTATGATGGCTTTAAAACCTATTCTAGGATTGTTGTTTATTACTTTAAGTCCATAATATGCCAACACTCTATTTTCTCCAGTTATAGGAACAATATCTGCACCTATTGCCGTAGCTACTAAATCCAAATACGGAATTAAATCTTCTATTGTTTCTCCGCTTTTAGAACCCAATGCTTGTATTAGTTTAAACCCTACTCCACAACCACATAATTCATCATAAGGATAATTACAATCGTCTCTTTTGGGGTCTAAAATTGCTATTGCACCGGGTAATTCTTTCCCCGGTCTGTGGTGGTCACAAATAATAAAATCGACTCCCTTTTCTTTTGCATAAGCCACTTTATCAATAGCTTTTATACCACAATCCAAGGCTATGATAAGTGAAAAGCTATTGTCTTCGGCAAAATCTATTCCTTTATAAGAGACGCCATATCCTTCCCCATATCTATCTGGAATATAGGTGGCTACATTTGGGTAATAATTTAACAAATAGGAAGAAACTAATGCCACTGCCGTCGTACCATCTACATCATAATCACCATACACTAAAATATTCTCGCCCATTGCCATGGCTTGCTCAATTCGCTCCACAGCTATATCCATATCTTTCATAAGAAATGGGTCGTGTAAATGAGCTAATTGGGGTCTAAAAAATAATTTGGCTTCTTCGAAAGTAGAAATGCCTCTTTGTAATAATAATTGCGCCACCAAATCTTCTACACCTAGCGCTAATGCCAATGCTTTAACTTTTTCTTCTTCTGGTTTTGTTTTTAAATTCCAGCGCATAATTTACAAGTTCAGTACTTTGGATTTTAATTATGATGAAAAATAGTCTTAATCTCTAATTCTGAAAACTGACGAAACATTTCCATTACACCACAGTATTTATCAACAGATAAGTCTACCGCTCTTTGTAATTTTTTTTCTACTAAATTGCTTCCATGAAAATGATATTCTACCACCACTTTATCATAAAATTTTGGATGTTCATCTGTTAAGTTTGCAATAGTTTCTATATGAAATTCTTCTACTTCTAACTTCATTTTTTTAATCAATGCAGCTACATCTAGTCCTGAACAACCTGCTAAGCCAGAAAGCATTAATGCTTTTGGTCTGTACCCATTCCCATCGCCACCATCTTCTTTAGCTATATCTATTTTTAAAGTATGACCTGAAGGATTAGTGCTTTCAAAAGTCATGTTTTCTAACCACTTTGTAGATATATGATTTGTTGTACTCATAATTTTATTTTTTTGTAGGAGGTAAAAATACGATTTCTATATTATTAGAACGCTACGCTATTGGATTTAATAATAGGTGAAGCTTGTGTCTTTTTAAATATTCCTAAATATAATTTAGCCATCCTCTGTTTTTGTTGTTGAGTACTAAATTAAATTGAGAACTTTGTTCTAAATTAGTTGATTCTTGTAGGCATAAGAAAAATGGAAACGACCTTGCTTATTTTATAATACATAAAATTAGTTAATTCTCTAACAGTATGCTTGTTGAAATAATTATAGCCCGTAATACCAGAATATCCACACAATTTAATTACTTGGCTCTTTGCCCTTATGAGAAAGCTTCGTATTTATTTTCAGCTGCATAATCTTCTTTTAAATATTGAGATAATAGACGCTTACAAACATCTTTCAACTTTAAGCACTCTCGCAAACTAGCTGCTATTTGGTTTACAAATACCGATTTGGATTTTAAAATCCCCAAAACCATATTTTTTAAACAACGAGTCTCTG
>Ga0114952_1001761_pt1 | contig 17717 bp, 12 predicted proteins | sample SidtaG_2_FD_87303 | JGI IMG/M metagenome (GOLD analysis project Ga0114952, IMG submission 87303) | Marine algal microbial communities from Sidmouth, United Kingdom - Sidmouth_Asex2 metaG | ecosystem: Host-associated > Algae > Red algae > Unclassified | place: Sidmouth, United Kingdom | collected...
AATGCATATCCTCACCAATACCGGTTATTATGGAGCCAAGAACAACAAATTTGTACCCAAAACGGTCTTTAGGTCCTCTCCGGAAGAAATTGCGGAAAAATGGATCAATGAATTCGAAAAAGGAATCGATTCCTCCGGAATTCGACCGGGCTTTATAAAAATTTCGGTGGATAAGGATAACGAATTATCCGTTATGCACGAGAAATTGGTTCGTGCCGCCGCATTGACCCATTTGAAAACAGGTTTGACAATTGTGTCGCACACCGGCCCGAATGGCCCGGCAATGGCTCAAATCAAAATATTAAAAGAGATGGGGGTATCACCGGAAGCTTTCGTGTGGACACATGCTCAGAACGGTACGATGGAGGGATATACACTTGCAGCCAAACAAGGGGCATGGATTTCCTTGGATAACGTCAGCGCAGCGTCTGAAAGAATTGCATGGTTTGTTAAAACACTTTCCAAACTAAAAGAGAAAAAATTGCTCTCGCATATTCTCATTTCGCATGATGCCGGATGGTATGATGTTGGAGAAGAAAACGGCGGTGATTTCAGGGGCTATACTTCCTTGTTCACTGAACTTGTTCCCGAACTAAAAAAAATAGGTTTCTCGAAAAACGATATGGACTTGCTGTTGCGCGAAAATCCGAAACGGGCGTACACCCTGAAAATAAGAAGGCTTTAAACGACAGGGATAAATCCCGTTAAATTCCTCTTAACTTTTTCTCTTTCCGATAGGTTATTATTAGTTTTAAATCAAACAGGAATAGGTACATGAAAAAATCTGTAAATCCGTACAACGGGGAAACTATTTATGAATTCAAAGAGCTGAATAAAAGTCAATTGGAAGATAGGCTTAAAGTAGCACATGAAGCTTTCTTAAATTGGAAAAAGACTTCTTTTAGCGAACGTTCCGAATTAATGACCAAAGCTGCTGACGAACTAAAAAAGAACTCGAAAAAGTATGCAGCGATAATTACCAATGAGATGGGCAAGCCTATATCACAAGCTATCGCCGAGGTCGAAAAATGTGCATGGGTCTGTGAATATTATGCCGAAAATGCCAAGACGCAATTAAGAGATGAAATAATTGATACCGATGCTGCCAAGAGCTATGTCAGCTACGAACCTTTGGGTACTATTCTTGCCGTTATGCCCTGGAACTATCCATTCTGGCAAGTTTTCCGATTTGCTGCCCCCAATTTGATGGCGGGCAATGTGGGACTCTTAAAACACGCCTCTAATGTAATGAAATCCGCTGAAATGATACAAGAAGTTTTTGAGAATGCGGGCTTTCCCAAAGGCTGCTTTCAGAATTTGATCGTTGGTACTGATAAAATCGAAGCTTTAATCGAAAACCCCATAATTAAGGCAGTAACCTTAACAGGAAGTAAACCTGCAGGAGCCTCTGTCGCCACGATAGCCGGCGCACAAATAAAAAAAACCGTTCTTGAGCTCGGGGGAAGCAATGCTTTAATCATTTTTAAGGATGCAGATTTGGACAAGGCTGTAGAAACTTCGGTTAAAGCGCGTTTTCAGAATACGGGCCAAAGTTGTATTGCAGGAAAGCGACTATTGGTACATGAAGCAATTGCAAATGAGTTTCAGGAAAAATTCTCGATGAAAGTACGAGAACTAAAGAGCGGCGATCCTCTAGATGAAGAAACGCATATAGGCGTGATGGCCCGAGAAGATTTGGCGGAAGAGTTAGAAAAGCAAGTAAATGATTCCGTAAAAATGGGAGCCAAAATTGTTTTGGGCGGAAAACGTAACGGTACGTATTTCGAACCCACTATTCTTTCGGACGTGACCGTCGAAATGCCTGTTTTCAAAGAAGAAACTTTTGGCCCAGCAATCGGTATTACCACCTTTAAGAACGAAAAGGAAGCTATAGAACTATCTAACAACTCCGATTTCGGATTGGGAGTCTCTATTTTTACAAAAAGCATAGAAAGCATTGAGAAATTGGTTACGCAGTTTGATGAAGGAGCGGTATTCGTGAACGAACTTGTCAAAAGTGACCCGAGATTGCCTTTTGGCGGTATTAAGATTTCAGGATATGGGAGAGAACTTTCGTCACATGGCATCAAAGAATTCATGAACAAAAAGACGGTTTATATTAGTAAGGGTTGAAATATTAGCGTTTCATCTTTTTTATAAAATAAAATTGGATTCTAAACAATAAAACAGATTCCCGCCTTCGAGGGAATGACAATAAATAAGAATAATAAAAAAATGAAATTCGGAAAAGTAGAACAACCTGAACTCATCGATTTCACCATCCCTAGAAATCATCCCGATACAGAAGTGGTACTTTCAAAAGCCAAAGATAATTCGCCGTTGCAGTTATATGTCGGCTGCGCTAAATGGAACAGGAAAGATTTAAAAAATTTCTATCCACGCGGTACTAAAGATGAACTGGTCTACTACTCTTCACAATTTAATTCCATCGAATTGAATGCTACATTTTACCGTATTTTTCCGGCAGAGCAGTACGAGAAATGGTATGATAAGACGCCGGATAATTTTAAATTCTTTCCTAAAGTAGCCAATGATATCAGCCATTTAAGACGGTTGAACGATGCCATTTATCCCATAATTGACCGATATTTGGAAGTTACCTCGAACCTAAAGGATAAATTGGGTACGATTTTTTTACAGATGCACAATAATTTCGGCCCCAAGAACTGGGATAGGGTAGTGCGCTTTGTCGAATATTGGCCAAAAGAGTTTCCGTTAGCTATGGAATTTCGGCATACGGATTGGTTCAATGATGACAAAGTAGCTCAAGAACTATATCATTTGCTACAAGAAAACAACATTGCCAATATTCTGGTAGATACCGCAGGGCGACGGGATATTATGCATATGCGGTTAACTAACAACGAAGCTTTCGTACGCTATGTAGGTGCAAATCACGAAAGTGATTATAGCCGCCTTGACGATTGGGTCGAAAAATTGTCCGACTGGAAGGCTCAAGGGCTTCAAAACATCCATTTTTTCGTGCACCAGAATATGGAATTGGAGTCTCCGCTATTATCCGTTCGGTTTATTGAGAAGTTGAACAAAAAATTAGGAACTAATCTTGAAATTCCAAAAACGCTTCATAATTCAGGCCCAACCTTATTTTAGTCGATTATTGTTGTTTAATTTTGGACTCTAATTCGAATCATCGGAGTTTCTTCTTTAGAAAAATCTGCGCTGCTATTGTCAAAGGAGCCCGTAAATAGGCACATCTTTTTTTTTATAGGGAGGATTTTAAAGAGAACAAATCTAAAATCGTTTTTCATAAATCTAAATTAAAAATGAGATTTCATACCAGAAAATGGGTAAAACCCGAAGATTTAAATGCCAACGAAACCCTTTTCGGAGGGCGAGTATTGGCGTGGATCGATGAAGAGGCCGCGTTGTACAGTATCATTCAATTGGAAAACAAACGGGTGGTTACTAAATATATGTCGGAAATCAATTTTATGAGTACGGCGGTAAAGGGCGATATCGTAGAAATTGGCATAGAAGTGGTAAAATTCGGAAAATCTTCCCTGACCTTGAACTGTGAGGTAAGAAACAAAATGACCCGGGAGACTATTGTAACCGTCGATAATATTATCATGGTCAATCTGGGGGAAAATGGTAAGCCCGCCCCTCATGGCAAAACAAAAATTGAATTCGTAAAAGACCGTTTGGCAGACGAGGAGTAAGTCGGATAGTAACTTCGTTCCGGTTTTTTTTGTATATTCAAGTATGAATTTACCAGAAGAGGTGTATCAGATAATGGTACCCGTAATTTTATTGGCTTTTGCAGTCGGATTTGTTGGTTACCTTACAAAAAAGAGCCGTAATCCGAAAAGTAGAGCGAATAGAAACAGACGTCGATAAAGTGGGCAATTAGAAGTAGAGGTTTTTAAGCTAAGATTTAGAAAGTCCTGCTGCCACCATTTGTACTTCATCCAAAACTCTTAATAGATTTTCGCCCCAAAGTTTGGCGATTTCGTCTTCTGTGTACCCGCGTTCGACCAATTCAAGCGTAACATTGAACGTTTCTGAAGCGTCTGACCAACCTTCGATACCTCCTCCACCATCAAAATCGGAACTGATACCTACATGGTCAATACCTATTAAATTCACCATATAATCGATATGGTCTACAAAATCAGAAACATCGACTGCGGGCGGCGCATCTCTTTTTGAAGCTACTTGCTTCTCCGCGATTTTAATCACCATAGGGTAATTTTCCAGAAAATCTTCTTTTTGAGCTTCGGTCAAGTTTCCAAAATCGGAACGTTTGTGCCAGATTATAGCTAAAGAATCTGCAATTTTTTTATTGAAGGCATCCATGTACTTACGCCTAACTGAATCTTTCTTCGCATTTAAATATGAGTTAAGTGCAACCGTTTGTACAACACCACCATTTTCTTTTATAAGTTTTAGTTGTTCATCGTCCAAGTTTCTACTGTGATCGCAAAGTGCTCTGGCAGAAGAGTGAGATGCGATAATCGGGGCCTTCGACAATTGTATCATTTGTAAAATTGCCTCTTTCGAAGGGTGGGAAACATCTATCATAATACCCAGTCTATTCATCTCATTTACAGCTTTTTTGCCTAATTCACTTAAACCGTTATGTAGCCATAAATCATCTTTTTCGCCTGTATTCGAATCACTAAATTGACTATGCCCATTATGTGCAAGAGAAACGTATCGCGCACCGAGTTCATGGTATTTCTCAAAATTGGTGAGGTCTTCGCCCATCGGGTATGCATTTTCAACACCGATCATGGCCACTTTTTTTCCGGCACTGTCTATACGTCGAACGTCCTTAGAAGTTAAAGCCAGCTCAATTTTATCGGGTGCAATCTCTTCGCACAATCGATGTATGGCATCGAACTTGTCAATGGCGTTCTTTTTAGCCTTGGTATATCCTTCGGGGGTTAAAGTGTCTTGCCCGGTATAAACGATAAGCCAGGAAACATCGAGGCCCCCTTCTTGCATTTTTGGTAAATTCACTTGGGTTTCTAAACGTTGACTATAATTTATACTGTCGGTAAAGTTCTTGACATTGATGTCGTTATGGGTGTCTATTGTAATTACTTTTTCATGTATTCTTTTGGCCTTATTTTCCAAGCTTTCCTCCACTTTCTTATCAGTTTCAGCGCATGATATCAACAGTAGTATACTTAATAAATAGGCGAAATACTTCATGTCATAAGAATTTATACCTACAAATTAACCACTTTGACAACATATATGGAAGCATAGGTAACATTTACTTGTACGCCCTGCCATAAAAAGGGAATTTTACAATAATTGGTAATAATTATTAAGAAAAAGAAAACTGATGAAGTGAAATTATAAGAATTATTGCCCGTCCCAATCTTATTAACCCAAATCAATACCCCCAAAATTGAAACCGAAAAACCTACTTTTTCAGTTATCCCATCTGGAGTCTAATCTCAACGATTTTTCATTCGAAAAATTAAGCGTTGAGGATGCCGACCAATTAAAACAGTCTTTCCTGTCGTTCAAGAGAAACCTTTTGGAGAAAATTTCGCCGTCCAACGCGGAAAACCAAAATATCCCTTCACAAATTTTAAAAAAGACCTTACAAAGCTTTGAAAAATCGGCAATCGCACAAGATTCATCCATTTCGGATTTAGATATGGATATGTACGACGCGATTATTTCGCATTACAAATCTTACGGGGCGGTACTTAAGTCACTTAAAATCGAATCTGCTATGAAAAAAGACAACCACAGTACGCTAATATTCAACAAATCTGATTCGCCCGGTGCTGATAGCCTTCATACCATAGATTTAAATCCTATACTACAAGATTGTATGGGTGAGATAGACTTGCTTACCCAATTGGTAGGGCTTTATGAGCGAAATGGTCTTGAATTTATTGGAGCAGCGAAGATTCACTTACAAACTCACGATTTCAAACAATTAGGTCTAGCGGCCCATAAGGTAAAGGCGGGGTTGGCAATGATGAAAACAAATAGTCTTCATTCCATAATTCTACAGATAGAGAGCACCTGCAATGGTGATAAAGACCTTAAACATCTACAGTTTTTATGTGATTGCTTCATTATGGAATTTCCTATTGTGCGGAAATCCTTAAAAGAAGCTTTGGCCGGTTTGAATAAAAATAAAGGCTAAATACATGAGCAAGAAAAAATTATTATTGGCCGAAGACGATGAGCTTTTGGCATCACTTTTAAACTTTCGCCTAAAAAAGGGAGGCTACGATGTGAGCCATAGCGCAGATGGAAAGCAGGTCAAAGAATTTTTAGCGACAACTACGCCCGATATTATTGTGAGTGATATCATGATGCCTTATTTCTCTGGTATGGAGCTTATAGCGTATGTACGAAACGAACTTAATTCTAAAATCCCCATAATTATCATTTCTTCGGCCGGTAACGAAGAAAACGTTCTAAATGCCTTTGAATTGGGCGCAAACGATTTTATATCTAAACCGGTTAGTCCCTCAGAACTTCTGGTTCGGGTGGCACGTGAACTGAATAAAAACTAATTTGTCGCTAACGAAAATTACATATTACGGCCACACGCTATTAACTGCTCCTAAAATCGATACCGATTTGCTTTGGATGCTTACCGGTGTGTTTATTGGTCTCGCACTACTTTATTTCTTGTCTGTTTTCTTTTTCAGGAACAAAATATCGTCAAGGTCGGCAATTACCAAGCAACGTAAAAAAGAGTTGGCTCCGATGATAAGCGAATTTTTGTTCTACGAAGATGATGTCGACAAAACCGAAAAATCGAATTACATCGATTTAAAGATTCAAATTCGTGAGCTTCTTAAAAACGAATTTAATAGAAAGGTGCTGACAGAAATATTATTAGATCTGCGAAAAGATGTTTCTGGTGACACGAAAGTACGATTGTTTAAATTATACCAAGACCTTGGTCTTGAAAAAGATGCCTTTGAAAAATTGGAGAGTTGGCGATGGGAGGTAATATCAAAAGGTATTTCGCATCTGACCCAAATGCATGTGGCATCTGCCTATAGTTTTATAACAAAATTTATCAACCACAGAAAGTCTACTATTCGAAAACAGGCAGAAATCGCTATTGTTACCTTGAAGGCGGAAGGGATAAACTATTTTCTAGACACCACCCGTTACAAAATTTCTGAATGGCAGCAGGTCAAGCTATTAGAGGTAATTCGAAATCAGGAAGATTTAGACCCGCCACGTTTTAAAATGTGGCTTACGTCTAACAACAAACACGTTGTTCTTTTCGCTCTTCGTCTTATCAAATACTACAACCAAAATGATGCGAACACTTCGCTTATCGAATTGGTGAAACATAAAAATAATCAGATAAAAGCCGAGGCATTGAATTGTATCAAAGAATTCAATGTGGTTGAAGCCTTACCAATTTTAAAACAGGTTTTTTCTAAATGTAACGTGGATATTAAAATTGGGATTTTAGGTGCGATCGGTGATTTAGGAAGCTCTTCCGACGTGTCATTTTTAAAGGAAATTTCACAACGCGAAGGAAATTTTTCCGTGAAAAGCAAAGCATTGTCCGCAGTAAATATGATTCAACCGGACACTATAATGCCAACAGAGGGTATTGAAAGTATTGGAACTTATGTAGAACCCGATGCTGTATTGGAAAACCAAAAGGAAGCTATTTCGCCTGATGCTCTTGAAGAAATAAACACAGAGACTCCTTTGGAGAATCCTTTTATGAATACCGGGGGGCTAAATGAAGAATTAACCGATAGTGAAATACGTAATCAAAAGGAAGCCTTTTTGGAGAAGGATGAAGATTCGGTAGGTCAAATTCAAAAAACTGAAAACGATGTCGCCAGTAACCTAGAAGTAACTAAAACTGCTTCTAGTGGAGTTCTATCTGAAATCGAAAATATCGAGCATAATGTTGAAGAAGAAAAAATAAGCAATGGAGAGGACATACTGGAAAATATAACAACGGAGCAAGTTGAGAATGCGCTTGTTGACAGTGAAGAGATTACAAATCAATCTTCAGATATCGAAACGGATGAAATAGCTTCAATACCGCATGGACCTATATCTAAATCATTCGAGAAAAATGCACATATAGCTACTGAACAACCATCGAACAATTCTCAAAACTTGAACTTTTTTCACCTAGACTTTATCCCCATAATTACCACTGAAAATTCAAACCCAGATCAAACGTTAGAAAAATACCATCCAATGGCAAATGCTAAAAACCCAGAATTAGACCTTAAGAACATAAAGGTTGACTTTGAAGAAGTAGTATCGCATAAATTGAATCAGCTACAGGATACCGAAACCGAACATTTTGATATCTCCGAAATCAGCTTTCTCCCTGTTGTAGTCGATATTGATGATACGAATCAAAAAGTTGAGCGCTCCGAAGTTGGGGAAGATATCGAAAATTCGCCGATGGACTTGGAAGTATTTTATGAAGAAATACAGGGGCTACCCATGGATAATGAATTACATAATCTGATAACGGAAATTAATGAACTCAATTTTTTACCGATTGTCGTAGACGAAGAAATTGAAGTTAAAAGTGAACTTGAACTTGATGATATCATCAAATCGGAAATATCAGATACAGTAAATGATATCGACGGCTATACCCTTGCAGATTTTGAAGTGGATTTTGAAGAAAGCTCCACGCCTATAAAAGATGAAACTGTCGGGTTTGATTTGAAAGAATTACCGATTATTGATAATCAAGGCCCTGCTATAGACGATGTAATGTCTTGGTTAATGGAACATAATGAATTACGAGAAATTGAAATACAATATGAAATAGTATCCGCAGACAAAGAACGCAGCACAATAGCCGACCTCTTACCTGAGCCTATTTACTACGATGAGCACGAGGCCTATATGATGGGGCTTCTAGATGACTTGGAGGAACTGGGAGATTCCAGAGAAATACCATTTTTAGAAGAACTTCTGGCGGTGGAAAAAAAGAGTTTTATAATAGACCGAATTACCCACCTTATTAACCGTTTTTCAGTACGGAGAGATGGTAGAAAGCCTGCTATAAATGAAGATGGCAAAGAAAAAGCCGAACTTCCAAGGTTTAGCGTTTTTGCAGATCTTTTTAAAAGTATCGATACAGAATCCAAGTTAATTCTTTTAGACGAAATCGTAGCTGTCGGCGATGCGAAGGAAATTGATTTTTTGGATGCCATTTTAGAAGACCCACACCCAGGAATTAGAAAAAAAGCACAAGAATCCCTCAAATTATTGATTGCCAAAATCTCAGGAGCCACAACCCTAGATGCACCTAAAAAAAAACAGGAGGTTGAAGAGCTACCCAGTAGACTGTTTGATGTTCATAAGCCTGGGCAGAAATTTAAAAAAGATACCAAACCGGTGAATGATGATTCCCTTCTTGAAACGAAAGAGATACAGCCTCATACGGATACCGAAATTTTTGATATAGACTTTGAACTTGCCGAAGTGTTGGATAAGGGTTATAGCAATCAAATATTGAACCTACCCGTAATCGCCACCGAGGTTTCACCAAATGGGGCTTCTTTAATCTTTCAAATTAACAATATGATTAAAAAGTTTAATGGATAGTACGCTATTTAATATCATACTTGAGTATATAAACCTAGTTTTTCTAGTGTTTACGGTAGTGTTATTTACAATGTTCACCGTTATGGGTTATCTATCTACCCGAAACTCCCTTCATTATCGTAAAAAAAATAGTTTTGGCGATTTATCAAAAGTAATGGCCTCGCCCTTATCACCAAGTATTACCATAATCGCACCTGCTTATAATGAAGGTATGACGATTGTTGAAAACATTCGTTCGTTGATGTCACTACGCTACGTAAACTATGAGGTAATGGTAGTAAACGATGGTAGTAAAGATGACACCCTTCAAAAGATGATCGATGCCTATGATTTAGAGAAAATCGAACAAGAAATCGATCCTAACTGGCAAAATAAACCGATACGTGGCATCTATAAGTCTCCGCATCGCGCCTTTTCGAAACTCACCGTAATAGATAAGGAAAACGGTGGTAAATCGGATGCATTAAATACAGGTATGGCCCTTTCGAGAAATCGTTATGTGGGTTGTATCGATGTTGATTGTCTGTTGCTTCCCGACGCTTTATTACATGTAGTAAAATCATTTTACCAGAGATCAGAAAAACGGGTAATCGCTGTGGGAGGAGTCATCCGTGTCGCTAACTCCTGTATCATTCAAGGCGGGGAGTTGGAGGAAATACGGCTGCCAAAGAATTGGCTCGCCAGATTTCAACTGCTTGAATATACGCGGTCGTTCATTTTAGGTCGAATGGCCTGGGGCCAGATCGATAGTCTTTTGATAATTTCAGGTGCTTTCGGGTTTTTTGATAGAGAAATTGCATTGGCAGTCGGTGGTTACGATACCGGAACGGTAGGTGAGGATATGGAAATCGTCTTTAAAATGCGTAGGTACATGCACGACCGTAAAGAGCCGTATACGATAGAATATATTCCCGATCCGTTATGCTGGACGGAGGTACCCGAAGACCTAAAAATATTGGTCAATCAAAGGGATAGATGGGCCAGAGGAAATCTAGAGACACTTTTTAAGCATAAAGACATGTTCTTTAACTCGAAGTACGGGCGGCTGGGGCTATTAAGCTATCCGTATTGGTTTTTTTATGAATGGCTGGCACCCTTGATGGAGTTTTTCGGCTTATTTACGATTGTAGTTTTCGTCTATCTCGGTATTTTGAACTGGGAGTTTTTTATTGCAATTACCGCGATGGTCTATGTTTTTTCGGTGATGTTCTCTTTTTATGCTATTCTATGGGATGTCTACAGTTATAACGAATACAACAAAACAAAAGACATTCTAATTTTAATGTTCTGTTCTTTAATAGAACCCATAGTTTTTCATCCTATAGTAGTATGGTCGGCGGTTCGCGGCAACTATAAAAAACTGTTTCGGGTCAAATCCGGTTGGGGATCACAAGTACGCAAAGGTTTTGCCAAAGCCACTTAAAAAATTAATAATGAATAATTATTGATTAATAATCAACATGAATACAAGTCAGTTAGATAGATACAGCTTAAAGCATTATACCAGATTGGTTATCTCCTTCTTTGGTAGTCTTTTGGTGCTTACTATTTATCAATATACAACCCTATATTTTAAAGGAGTTGTGGATATAATATTTGGCACGAGTTTTTTCATTGCCGCTGTACACCAAATTGGATATGCTTCTTTGATTGGTGTTATACTTGCCTTTCCTTTTAATTTTTGGGAAAATCTGAGGCCTCGGTATGGTTTCAACTTAATTTTCGTCCTCTTGATTTTTTTATTGATAATCGAGGCCATGCTTATCAGTTATTTCTGTACCGCTTTGGTACCATTGGGTTCCGATTTATTGGGCTATAGTTTTGAAGATATCAAGATGACTATTGAAAACTCCGGGGGAGTCTCCATTTCAATGGTCGTAGGTCTCGTTGTTATCATTGGTATGTTTTTCGGTCTCTATAAGGTTAGCTCAAAACACTATCATCGTATCAGTAAGATGTATCCTTTTACCATCATTTTGTTCAGCATGTTTATTATGACCCTTTTTATAGAAGGCAAACCTATTAACCAGAACAAGACCCAATACTTGGCGTTAAACCTTTATGCTACGTCGACTGAAGACACATCGTATGATTCGAGCGTTGAGTATCCCTTGATAAAATCACAACAGATCGAGAACGTGCTGGGTGAATATTTTGATTTAAAGGATGAAAAACCCAACATCGTTTTTATTATGGTCGAAGGCCTCGGGCGGGATTTTATAGGGGAAGGTGCAGAGTTTGGTGGATTTACCCCCTTTCTTGATGACCTCACCACAAAATCATTGTATTGGGAAAACTGCTTGAGCAATACAGGCAGAACGTTCGGAGTGCTTCCCTCTTTAATGGGATCACTGCCTTTTGGTAAAAGCGGATTTATGGAACTTGAAAAATATCCGAACAAATTGACCTTGTACAGCATCCTAAAAAACAATGGCTATCATACCTCGTTCTATCAGGGTACTAACAGTTCTTTTGATAATGTAGACCGGTTTCTGCTTAGTGAGAACGTCGACTTCGTTTTGGATAAATCCGGATTTGGAAACAAGTATGAAATGCAGGCCGAAGATGCGGCAGGCTCTTCTTGGGGATATCCCGATAAAGAACTTTTCAAGAAGAGTATGAGCTTACCACGCGATGCCGGGCAACCCCGTATGGAGGTCTATATGACCATTAGCACACACGAACCTTTTATACCGCCACGACAAGATTTCTATGAGGATAAAGTAAAAAAACTCTTGGTCAACGGAATTCATCAGGGCAAGACCAAAAACGTAATCGAAAAGAACAAGAATGTTTTTGCAACACTTCTGTATACCGATGATGCCCTAAAATATGTTTTTGATGAATATAAAAAACAGCCCGATTACGATAATACCATTTTTATCGTTACCGGTGACCATAGGCTGATACCGATACCGCAGCGCAACAACATAAGTCGTTTTCATGTACCCCTCATTATGTATAGCCCGATGTTGAAGACCGTGAAGAAGATGAGTGCGGTCAACTCCCATTTTGATGTTACCCCCACATTATTGGCAATGCTCGAGGGTAAATATGAAATGAAAATGCCCAAAAAAGTGGCATGGATGGGGAGTGCCTTGGATATGAATATCGAGTTCCGTTCAATTAAAGATATTCCCTTGATGCGGAACAAGAACGAACTGAAAGAGTATATCAGCGATGAAAAAGTGTATTCCGATGGTTCGGTTTATAAAATTGATGAGAATATGGATTTGGGCAGTGCTTTTGGCGGTTCGAATGCCGAATCGAAGTTGATGGCCTTTAAATCGATGAACGCCTACGTAACCGCGAACGATAAAATAATACCGGATAGTTTGGCCATTTTTACGGTACAGAAAGAAAAATTTACGGATAGTGAAATCGTTTGGATCAATAGTGTTTACAACGGGCAAGATTCTGACAAGGGCTATTTTATTGCACGGGAAATCGCTTTTAATAAAGAATTCGATAAGGCTTTATTACTGTGTAGATATATTTTATCGAATGCCCCGAGCCACATCGATACCAAGATATTGACAGGCCGCGTTAATGTTTGGCGGGGTAATTACGAAACGTCGATAGCTATATTGAAGGGGTGTATCAAAATGAATCCCAATTATATCGATTCGTATGCCGCATTGTTCGATGTGTATTACTGGTCGGATAGAACAAAAGAGGCTTTAGAGCTAATTGAACAAGTAGAGCAGAACAGCTCAAGTGTTGGCGAAATTGCGGACAAGATTGCAAGGGCAAAACGGCAGGCAAGAAAAAAACGGATTGCTGCATTCGAAACTAATCTGAAACAATCGAAAACTGAAACGGTTTCAACATCCTTTGAAGAATAATGCGGACAAAATACACATTCCCGCTTTTGTTTTTTGGTCTACTCAGTTTCTGGAGTTGGGGTCAAGACTTGACATATAACGACGTTTCAGAAACGACATACCAAAAAGCACACAGCTTGGCATATATGGGAAAGCACAAGCCTGCCAAAGACATACTACTTCAAGTATTATCAAAAAATCCTGAAAATCAAGAAGCCCGAGCACTTCTCGCCAGCACCTATAGTTGGGATGGTGAATATGTCAAGGCCAGGGATGAATTCAATACCATAACTTCCATACAAAAAAATGATAGTGTGGTATGGGTGTCCGCCATTAAAAATGAACTGTATGCAAAAAATGATGCTACGGCATACGGTCTGGCAAACAAAGCGCTGTTCTTTTTAAAAGATGACGCTGAAATAGAACGACTAAGGGCAATTGCCGAAGAGCGTATAAATGATAAAAAATATCCTGAGAGGGGATGGTTCAATCAAGAATCCAGTACCATAACAACCGATAGCTCAAAACCTAAAGAGATAGTCCAAATAGCTGAAGAGACCCCTGAAGAAAAACCCGTTGATGAAGGAATAAAGCCTAAAAGTCCTGTGGAAAAGGAAGTATTAAAGAATAGGTTGGCCATTAGAAACTCGGTTACGGTATTTGATCAACGTTACGACCCTATGTTCTATTCTAGCATCTCGTTTAAACGGCAGACATTGGCGGGTAGCATTATTCCCCGTATCAACTACAGCAACCGTTTGGGTAAAAACGGGCTACAGTACGATCTGGATTTTTACCCCAAGTTCTCCAAACGATTTTATGCCTATTTGAATTATGGCTATTCAAGTGCCTCCATTTATCCGAAACATAAAATGGGAGGTGATCTGTACGTGAACCTCCCTGCGGCCATTGAATTTTCGGCAGGTGGGCGCTATATCAGCTTTGCCACCAGAAATGTTTCGGTGATAACCAATTCACTAGGGCATTATCGAGGGAACTATTATTTTTCTTTACGTTCTTACATTACCCCACAGCCTAACAACTTAACTCGGGTGTCAGGTAACCTTTTGATACGTAAATATCTAAAGGATGCGGAAAACTATTTAGGGCTAAATGTAGGTATGGGCTATTCGCCAGAATTAAGACAATTAATCTCAGAAGATGAACTACTGGCCGAGACCTTACTATATGTTGAATCACAGCGTTTGAGTCTCGAATATCAATTTACCGGTAAAAGAAATCCGGACAATGCCTATCGTGCCAATATCAGTGCAACACGACAAGAGTTGGCATTTGCACCTGGCAAATACTTTTATGGGGTTTCGGCCGGGTTGACGTATCAGGTGAAGTTTTAAAGGAAAAGTCCCCCCTCAAGGGGAGGACACTCTCATTTTATCTCTATTGGGTTTAATTGCCCGAGGCGCGCTTCATTCTTTTTGTTACGATATTTGGACGCGAATTTCACGAATTCGCACGAATTTTTTAGCGAATTCCTACTTTTGGAATTTGGTACTTGTAATTTGAAGTTTTAATACCTCGTGAGCTTGCCGCGAGGTAGTTTAATAGTAAGGTTTACAAGCGTGGCCCTAAAGAGGTAAAATTTTACCTTCTTAATTTCTTTGTGAGCTTTGCGTCTTATTAGTGTTCCTTGCCTGCCGGCAGGCAGGTTTGTGGCTAGAACCTTATAATTAATTTTGTTCTATCTGGAGATTTGAATTCGTACTATATATGCTCAAGTCAATAACTTATTTTGATAACTCACCATTTTCAGTGTCAAAAACCCACTTATCGGCATACATGCCATAAACAAGTCCGATTTCGTTCTCTTGCACATATTTTTCATCTTTTCCAGGGTCAAAGTTGACGTTATACACATAGACTTTAATGCCTTGTTCCTTCATTTGTAGCATCAACTTTGTTTTGTTCGCTATAATCCTTCGGGAAACGGCGACATGTTTTATGTTGTTAATCGTTAAATAATCAATTTTATCACCTACGATTTTCATTAAAGGCTCTTGAGAAATCATAGTTTGAATACCATTTCTAGAAGCCTCTTCTACGGCCATAAGGCTGAACAGTTCCATAATTAACCTGCTTTTGTCTACGAAAGCATTGGCAAAAGCTATAGGATCGTTAACTTTATCGGTAACAAGTATGGCATCGGGGTGTGCCTTAAACCATGCATTTATGCCTTTTATATCGAGGGTCGTATAATCGCCGTAGATTTTATGCTTTAGAAACTCAGCATGGCTTGGCGGAAGTGGTCCACCATAGTCCGTAAATCGTGCCCACATTTTCCAATCGTGCGCCGCTACTAATTTTCCATCGGAAGTTTCGATAACATCCAATTCAAAAAGTCGGAAGCCCTTTTTATAGTTCAGGTCAAGTGCCTCTTTTGAGTTCGTTGATTTCACTCCGTTCACTTCACCACCCGCATGGGCAATGTATCTATTGTTATTTGGTTCGAATTCATAACGCACTTTTGGAAAGTAAATTTTTTCATCTGAAATAGTGGTAGGAACTTCGAGAGCGGTCGTTACAGAATTATCGTTTACCTCCTCATATATAGTACCACTAAAATTATGCATGATGTACGCCTGCCTACTTTTTAGGGCGCTTAGTTGACTAAATCCGGCTTTCTTTAATTCTTCGGATGAATTCAAAATAATATTTGAAGCGGAATCATGGGCGAGAATCGCAAAAACCGCATTGTTTTCTTGTAACTGATCCAAAACCTTGATTAGGTCTGTACAGGCTTCTTCGCTAGAATAGGTATCGAATGTTCTGTACTCGAATTTTTGAGCGGAATTAAAATGTACTACAGTAAGACCTCTTTCAACCTGCTCTGTTTGCCCTGAAATGGTAAAGGTGCTCCTTTTTTTTGCGTTGAAACCGTTACTACTCAATTCAACGGGGGTTGCTACCACTACAGTGGTGTTTACATGATAAGTTGCCGGATTGGTAATAGTGCCTAGATTGCCAACCGTATATATAAGGTATAATAATCCTATAGGTAACTTGACCAAAGAAAGTAGGTTTAGATATTTCATGGTTTCCGGGGTTAATACTTAGGCTCATGTCAATACCCTAATACATGAACGATAGTTATATCATCAACGCTTTTAACGAATGCTTATTGTCATAAATTGGTTCCAAAAAAAGACGTAGAGTGCGTTAGTGCCTTAAGGATGTATAAAGTTTGGAGTGTTGGATACTCGTATATCTCAAACCTCAAAATGGTCAGGATATTAAATTAGAATATACCTTAAAAAGTGAAATCGGAATTACCTTGAAATCAGTTGATTTTTATAAATCCGATGAACTGCACATTACGCATAATAAAATATTATAATGTACAAGATTAACAGCTTTTACAACAAAAATTTAGGATTACACCACATTTTATTGTAAAAACTTGAAGATAGGGCTAAGTTTATACTATAATTATTGCGACCCAAATCACAATAAGACAATATTAACTTAACCTACACACGACATGCTTTACGATACCTACGGAGAAGAATATCTTTCATTTCTTCAAGACCTCAACGAAATTTTAAGCTTAAACGAATTGGTCGAGTTGGATTATATGTAATCCACACCCAAATCTTTCAATTTTACCTAAACCCTACTATTATGGCAAACCACAATCCAGAAAATGCGGCGTACATGAACTTCATTGAAAGTCTTAATGAGATTCTAAACAGCGAAGAAATCAGCAAATTGAACTATTCTTAGTGTTTTTAGTTAATTAGTTAGTTGTACTAAAAGGCCCCGACAGCAATGTCGGGGCCTTTTGAATTTATGAGTGAAACTCTGTTTTGAAAAGTTGCAAAGCAACGAATTCAAAAAAGATAGTTGAACTAATCCCGCCTTTTCAGCGGGATATTCGGTCTAATAACTCGAAGCTTCTTTCGGGGCTTTTAAAACCTATAGTCCGTCGAATTCCTCGTGAGCTTGCCCCGAGAATATTTCTTAAAGTTTTGTACCGACTACCCTAGATACGTCTTCAACAATTTACTTCTAGAGTTATGGCGCAGCTTGCGAATGGCCTTCTCTCGTATCTGACGCACTCTTTCTCTGGTAAGATCAAAAGTCTGTCCGATTTCGGCAAGTGTCATCGATTGTTGGTCTCCAATTCCATAATACAATTTTACCACATCGGCCTCACGCGGGGATAGGGTTTCTAGAGCTCGGTTGATTTCCGTATTCAAAGATTGCTGCATTAATATCTTATCGGGTCGCGGAGATTCCCCAGAACGCAAAACGTCATAAAGGTTTGAATCTTCACCTTCACGAAGTGGCGCATCC
>Ga0114952_1001764_pt1 | contig 17688 bp, 15 predicted proteins | sample SidtaG_2_FD_87303 | JGI IMG/M metagenome (GOLD analysis project Ga0114952, IMG submission 87303) | Marine algal microbial communities from Sidmouth, United Kingdom - Sidmouth_Asex2 metaG | ecosystem: Host-associated > Algae > Red algae > Unclassified | place: Sidmouth, United Kingdom | collected...
ATCTTTATCTTTTAATTCTAGTAGTTTGCGAGCAAGACGATATTCTACTTTGATATTGAGCTCATCATTAGTTCATATTCTTTTTTGGATTTCTTGGATTAGTGTATCAGCTTCTTTTTTCATCTCATCTGAGAGCTGATGTACGAACACTTCTGGTATTTGCTTATTTTTTGGCATTGTGGAGTCTATAGTTTTCAATATTGGTTGTTCTATTTCTTGTTTGTACTCTTTGACTATTATTGTTTCTTGAGTTTTTATGTCTTGTTTATTAGTATTGGATGCGCTTACTTGCCTATCATTTGGTATAGAGTCAGTTGCGCTATTTTTTTCTTGTAGTGAGATATTTTTTATTTCTCTATGGAGATTTGCTTGATTGATCCACCTTTTGTCATTTACTCATATCTCATAGCATCAGTATGTAGTGAGTGTTTTTTTTGTGGTTAGTTGTGCCAATACACTTGTATCATATTTGTCAGTCTCAAATGATGAATATATAACATAGTCAAACATATCATAGGTTCATTGAGTATTTTTTTGATACACAAAAATATGATCTCCTGGTTGTGATATTGGCAATACTTGAAATACCGTTTTGTATCTACCAGGTTCCTGTTTTTCGTATGAGCTATGTGCAGCTATGACCATATTGCCATTTCACTCAGTAGGACCTTTGCCTCGATAGTGTAGTGCTCCATCCTCTAGATAAGGATAATGATCAAACGCTTTACCGTTTTGAATCAAATTATCATCGTGTGAAGATGTTTGGTCTAGAGGTACAATCATCCCATGTCTAGGATATACTACGTATCCGTTTCTGTTTTTGTCTTCAGCAAATGGTAGTATATCGATCCAATACGATAGATCAGTGATATTTTGCTCCATATTTGGCACAAATCGATCTGGATATGTCATCTCAGCATTGGAGTTTTGTATGACTCTTACATCATATGTATCAAAAAAATATTCATATCACGGATAGTCTTGCCCATCACTTGTTGATGACACAAACAATTCTCCGCCTTCTGAGGCGCTAGAAAATATTGTGTATACAGATATCCCGCATACACATATTGCGATGAACAAAAAGATAGAAATAATTTTTGATTTTGACAAGATCATTTTTTATTGTATTTATAGTTTAAATAGGTATATTATATCTATTCAAGCTAGATATGTCAAAAATCTATCACTTTTTTTTTGTAATTGTACATTGAGATTGTGATCTTGGGCTTGAAGTAAAGTATCTGTAAGATACTATTCTTATGTTTGGGAAACCTTTTTTTATTTTCTCTTATTACTAGATGAGATTATTTAGAACATCAATGCTTACCATCACCATTGGTTTGGCTACATATTTGTGATTTCAGTTTTGTGTAGTAGGACAATCAGCTACACTATCAGGTGGCTGATTTTGTGGCGATGGAGTCATCCAAGAAACTTACCCATCATGCGGTGATAGCAAAGTAGATCCTGGTGAGTCATGTGATATATGATCACTCAACGGATCTGTATGCAATCCTGTACAATGAGGTACTTGCACCTACTGTAGTAGCGAATGCCAGACTGAGACCGTAAGAGGTCCTAGCTGCGGAGACTGAGTAGTAACTACTGGAGAAGAATGCGACGATGGCAATAGAGCAAATGGAGATAGCTGTAGCAGTACCTGCAAAAAAACTTTTTGTGGTGACGGTATAGTGCAGACTGGAGAATCATGTGACAATGGCACAAACAATGGAGCAGTATGCAATCCTGGTATGTGATCTTGTACGTACTGTGCTATAGATTGTAGTTCCAAGACTCTTACTGGAGCAAGATGTGGCAATGGATCTATAGAGTCAGGAGAGTCTTGTGATGATGGAAACACTGCTGGAGGTGATGGATGTAGTGCAACATGTATTGCAGAACCACAACTTCTAGATACTGGTGCAGGCATCACTCCAGAACCAATAAAACCAGTGAGAACAATAGAACCACTAATATTTGGTGGTAACTTTGCTCCTCCTGCGTTGCCAAGTACAGGTCCTGAATTTGTATCTGTATCTGATATACTAGGTACACCAGTTACAGCTCCTATTGTTAAGACACAACCAGAAGTAGTAGAAAAAAAGAAGATCGATACTTTGATATTACCAACAGCTGCTCAAAGAGAAGAGGCTGCTATATCGGCAATAATTGATAATGTAGATTCATTGGATCATTGGAAAGAACTTAATCCTGGTCTAGGAAAAACACTATAGTCTTAAGTATAGTATATCGCATATAAAACTAAATGATGCTTTTGATACTCACGTTTTCAATTAACTTAATGTGTGATTGATTTTTACGTCGATAGACTACGTAGTAAATACATTTAAATTTTAAATTTATTTACTATAATTAATTTGAATTGAAAAATAAGATAGCATCTATATACATTAGGTGCTATTTTTTTATAGAAAAATAATATAGTCTATAGATCATAATATTGAATCATGGAAACCTATAGATTACGTAGTAAATTCGCTCCATCTAAACAATATATAGTAAATCGGATAAGAATTTAGACTATAAGGTATTCGATTTCCTAAGTAGTATATTGAGTTTTGGTTGAAACACATGGTCTCAATTTAAAATAAATATACTATATAAACGCTTCGCTTATTATCTTTCATTTAGATTTAACTTTAATTTACTGTACTATGAATTTAGATTTTGATCCAAAAAAGAACTACTATGATATACTGGGTATCTGAGAAGACGCTGGAGATGATGATATCAAAAAAGCATATCGCAAGGCTGCTATGAAATACCATCCAGACAGAAACAAATGAGATAATGTAGCAGAAGAAAAATTTAAGGAAATCAATGAAGCAAATGAGGTGCTCAGTGATACTAACAAAAGACAGCAATACAACGCCTACCGCAGTGGTGGAGGAGGGTTTTGAGGTTTTGGTTGAGTGTGAGGTGGCTGAGATTTTTGAGGTTTTGGTGGTGGAGCACAGTTTGGCGGAGTAGATCTGTGAGATCTGATTGGTGGGATGTTTGGTGGATGATGAGGGAGGAGAAATGGTCCTCGTCAGGGCGAAGATCTGGTGTTGCAGTTGACTATCTGATTTGAGGATGCATACCATGGCATCAGCAAAAAAGTCTCTTACACGAGATCTCTACAGTGAGAAGACGTAGAGGAAGAAGTGTGTGAGACATGCGGTGGTGCAGGTGCAGTAGCTCAACAGGTGCGTACGCCATTTGGTGTGATGCAGAGCCAAGCAGCGTGCCCTACCTGCGGATGAGCTGGTCGCAGCTATACCAAGGATGGTAAGACTGTGAGCAATGGCGGACTAGAAGAGACCAAGGAAGATATAGAGATCAAAATCCCAGCAGGTATCAAAGCAGGCTCCAAGATCAGATATCCTGGCATGGGTAATGATGGATTGTTTGGCGGATCAGCAGGCGATCTGTACGTCAAGATCCTCGTGAGATGATCAGACAAACGAAGAAGAGAATGAGACAATCTCGTGACTGATATCGATATCACGATATATGATGCAGTGCTGTGATGAGAGCAGACTGTAGATCATCCAGAGTGAGCCGTCACCGTCAAGATACCCAAAGGTCTTCAGGTATGAGAACGTATCCGTATCTCCAACAAGTGATATGGTGACAAAGGTCTCCTCAAATCTAGAGGTGATATGATCGTGGTACCAAATATGAAAATCCCAAAAAGACTTAGCAAAGATCAGGAGAAGTTGTGGAAAGAGTTGAGAGGGTAATGAGATTCCAGATTCAAGACTTTAGAACTTAGACTATTTATGTGTAACTGATTACTTTAGTTGTCAGCAGCTACCATATAACAACTATTTTGGTGATGGTGAAATAGAGAAAAAAAGAAAAATCGGAGACTGGATTCCAGTCTCCGATTTTTTTATAAGATATTTAGTGATTATATAGATAATTTTTTAGTTCAACATTAGCTATAATTTCTGGAGATATATTTACCTCCGTTGTCTGTATATGATCATAATCTATATCAGAGAGCCAAACCGTATACCCTTCTAGCTCTGGATTGAATTTACCGTCTACATATCCACCAGAAGCAACACAAAATCTAAATTCAGTATTCATAAGTTTCATTACTTGTGGCAAATGAGTTGTACCCGTTCTTGTTCCTCGAACACTATCCCATGTTGCTTCGACTGTAGTCTTTAAAAATGTAGGTTGTTTTACTTCACAATAAATCCTTTTAGTTAAATTTTCTGATTGATCGATCATATAAAACATTAATTGTCTCATTTCATCTACTGTAATATCTTTTGATTTAAAGATTAGATACTTTAAAGCGTTAATTTGTGTTTCTGTCATTGTTTTTAGTTTATAATTTTTTGAAATAATTCTCCCACCTCATTATGCTTAACTAAACACAAGCTAATAAATACTCCAAGAATTCCTATTAATTGTATCTTATCAATCTTGATATTGAAGAATATAATACCACCAATGATAAAAAATACTGGCATAAGGAAGTTGATAGCTGCTCCATTTAATGGAGCCTTATCAGGATTGCTTAGTAATACTGCATAAAGTATTAGTCCTACCCCATTTAGTATGCCTCCCAACATGATTTTTGTCATCTCGCTCTGAGACATATTAATCTCTGAAAACGATGGGTATGGTGTAATGAAATACATGACAACAAATGGAATAAGAGTGAATATGCATATCAATACCATTCTCCATGGATTTGATGTTGTATTGCTTGCGAATAGTAGTGCCCAAGAAACCCATAGTAGAGGGGTTAAAATAATTAATATTAAGTCTTTCATATTTGTTTGGTTTTTTTAGTTTTCTAATTTTAATTTAGTGTGGCAATTAATTATAAAACTGCCAAATATGATCATCTGTACAAAACAGATAATAAATATAAGTTTTATTTTTTTCATCTATTAATGTTCTAGTGATTTAATGTAATTACGTATAATATATGCATATATGGTGATATAAGTCAATACAAAATAGACTATCATATTTTGCAATTCAAGTAGTAAAGTGTAGAAGAGAGATATACAGTAAGTAAACGGGTAGTGAGGAATTGAGTAGATGGGTGAATGATCTATCTGTGCGAAAATATGGTATTTTTGATTTATCTATATTATACATCCTATGAGAGTAACACTACCAGTCAAGAAGCTAAAGGAGGTCATGGATCTGATGAAAGGATTTGTGTCTCGTCACGCGACACTGCCCATATTAGAAAACGTGTATATCAAGGGTGGTATAGATACGATTGTGTTTCGTGCGACGGATATGGAAAAATACATCGAGATCGAGATACCAGCTCAGATAGATGACGAGGGTGCACTGACAGTCAACGCCAAGACGTTTGGTGATATCATCAGATCTATCGATGATGATCAGGTGACATTGATCATTGCTGAGTCTGATCATCAGATGACGATCCAGAGTAGTAGTGATGAGTTTCAGATCAAGGGTATCTCTGCGAGTGAATATGTAGCTATACCGCAAGTACAGTCTGATGAGCGTGTGACACTAGATACGAGCTGATTTGTCAAAGGGATAAGCAAGGTAGAATATGCTGTGACAGAGAAAAACTTCTCTCCTGTGCTCACAGGTATATTTATGAGGATCAAAGAATATGAGGGGAAAAACCATCTCGTGTTTGTGGGGACTGATTCGTTTAGGCTTGCAGAGTACAAGGTACCATATAGCGGTGATATGGCAGAGGTATCACTCATCGTGCCCAAGATACATATCTGAGACATCAAGAGAGTGGCAGAGTATGCAGCGGCAAAATGAGCTGAGACACTTACGAGTAGATTTGCCAACAATATGGCTGAATTTGCGTTTGAGATCGATGATACCAAGATTGTTTGTAGTACCTTGCTCATCCAGGGGTCGTTCCCTGACTACGAACAAGAGAGCATCATGCCTACTGAGTACAACGCCAATGTACTAGTAGATGCATGACAACTTGAAAAAGCAATCAAAAAAATAGAAATCCTTACGAGAGATCTCAATAATTATATCAAAGTCACCGGAGAGTGAGACAAGATACAGCTCACCTCGTGACAGACTGATATGGGAAATGCTGATACGAGCACTTCGGCATTGATCGACTGAGACGATTTTTCATACGGAGTCAATGGAAAATACATCACAGATTTTCTCAGAACTGCAACTAGCGAAGAGATCATCATGAGAGTGATAGATGGAGAAAAACCAATTATTCTTAAAGATAAAGAGGATGATAACTTTACCTATGTGGTGAGACCATTGGTAAAATAATTTAGAGATAGAATAAGATATCTAATAAACTGTTTGTGATGTCAAAAAAAGAATATCAATTTTATGACATGATGTGATACACCCCTCCTTATCAGAAGGAGTTTTTTGGTTATTTTGATCACAAGAGTGAGCTGGTTTGAGGTGAGCCTCGCACGCTCTCTCGAGCAAAACCATCTGATGCACTCGTAGATGCACAAGCTGAGATATCTAGACGATGATGGATCTGGAGACGACTTCCCTATGTGGAGCAGGTGTGTATTAGTGGATGATTGAGTTTTGATGCATCATATGACCAAGACGTACAAGATATATGATTACGAATTATTACCAGTCGTGGTAGGATGTGGAGCACTTATGCGATGGTCAGGCTTGTGCTCTGGATGATCAATTTGTTACAATCTCGTCACAAAAGACTTAGATTTGGTATCAGTGCCGTAATGAGTGAGGAGCAATTGTATTGTGGCATGCTAAAAAAACCAGAATATGATCCAATCATCATCTATCAGCTCGCACATCTCTCTCTGCGGTATCAAAGGTATGATGATGTATCACGAAACATCTACACATCTAATGAATGGATACTGGAGTATCTACCAAATTTTCCGTTACAGTATGTGATCTGACTCTGAATAGAGCACGTATATGGCAAGAAACCATTTGCTCTGCATGCCCAACAAGTATTTGCTTATCGATGGTGAAGCATGCTCAACTGGATCTGCAAATGAGTTACTGTTTGGATACATGTACTCAAGACAAAGATGTGATTTAGTAACACATTTGTGTGAGAATCTCTGATCCGAAAAGATGAACGAAAAAAAGATATATATATCCTAAAATGGAAATTGTTGCGCACAACAACCAAATCAGGTTGACAATAGAGTTATCAGTTAATTTGTTTGACAAAATAAATAAAGTATGATATCCTTTGGTTATCACTTTTGTTGAGTATTAGTTTTCTTCTGTACCATATATGGGTACATATAGCATTACATTAGTGATTGAACGAAAAGCAAGTTTAAGTGAATAATATATTGACTAATGTAGTTTAAATATGTATATTGCATCTCCTATTATTCTTGTATTGAGAGATATGGAGGATATACTACAATATTGGCAACATTAGTGAGTATGTGATCCAATATTTTAGCGCTAATGTAGTCAACTCTTTCAATGAAAGAACTTACTGACAGTTCAATATATTAGTAATACATTTTTTTGTGAGCACTGCTTTATTGTTGTTGTAAGCTTAAAAATCTAAAATAGTATATGATAAGCATGATTTAATTTATATTATATACATGAACGACATCAAAACAATTATAGATATTGGTAATGGGTACATCAAGTGAATCTTGCTCGGTACTGAGTGAGATGAGCAGGTAGTACTCGCCAAAGATATCATCAAAACCAAAGGTATGCGCAAAGGTAAGATATTGGATAACGAGGAGTTTGCTCACTGTATCAATGAATTGCTTGAATCGTTTGCAAAAAGACTTGGTGGAGACTTCGTCGAAGAGGTGATCGTGTGAGTCTCTCATCCTGATACAGTAGTGAGAAGAGTACACGAATCCAAAAGAATACTCGATGCTCAGATCGTCCATGACGATATCCAGCATCTCTCTGACGTAGTGAGTGATGGGTGAGTCAAACCAAACTATGAAGTCATGAAGATCATACCGGTCCAGTGGGTGATCGACGAAAGAATGAGAGTAAAAGATCCTCTAGGCATGGAAGCAAAAAAAGTCGAGCTCATAGCAGATGTATTTATGGTGCCAAAAACTTTTTTGACCAATCTGTATGAGACTTTTGATATGCTAGATGTACATGTGGTGGATGTGATCCCAAACATGCTATGAGCTATAGAGGTGTCACTTGATTTTGATGTGAAGGATCTAGGAGTGTTGCTGGTAGATATATGAGCCAATCAAACTAGTTATGTAGTATACGAGGAGTGATATCCAGTACTACACGGTATACTCCCTATATGATGAGAAGAAGTCACCAAAGATATCTCTATCTGACTTCAGGTGGATATCAAAGACGCAGAACGTATCAAGCGCGAAAAATGACAAATACTATTAGACAAATCATGAGTATCAGAGGAAGAATCAGTAGATGTATGATTTCTCTCAGATATTATGATTGCTAGATACGAAGAAATATTTGAACTCATCAATCAACATCTAGAAGCAGTAAATAGAGATGGAAGATTGCCTGGAGGTGTAGTATTGATCTGATGATGATCCAAGGCAAGAAGTATAGATGTATTGGCCAAGGATGTATTTAGATTAGCGGTATTTCCCGGAGCAGATAGAGTGATGCAGCTGTGAGATCTATCATACAATCCACAATTTATCAATGTGATAGGGGATTATGTCCGATCAAACAAGTACCAAAATAAATGAAAAAGATGATTCGATTTTAACTTTAACTTTTGATTTATTCGTGGTATAGGACAGTTTTTCAAAAAAATGTTTTAATGTAAAATAATAGAATATAGATATATGGTGACAGCGTGCTTTATTAGATAATTATTATTCAATGGTAGTTCAAGAATTTACCCCAACATTTAATCCAGGAGCAAGAATCAAAGTCATCTGAGTAGGTGGATGATGAACCAATACGATCAATAGAATGATCGAGGAAGGTTTGGAGTGAGTTGATTTTGTGGCTGTAAATACAGATGCGCAGTCTCTCGCAGGGTCTCTCGCAGGCAAAAAAGTAAACATCGGTCTCAATCTTACTAAGTGACTGGGAGCTGGTGCGATGCCAGAAGTCGGAAGAAAATCCGCAGAAGAAAATCTTGAAGATATCAAAGCGATATTGATGGACGCTGATATGGTGTTTGTGACTGCAGGTATGTGATGAGGTACGGGTACAGGTGCTGCTCCAGTGATTGCTCAGATGGCGAGAGAGATGGGTATCTTGACTGTTGGTGTAGTAACCAAGCCATTTTCTTTTGAAGGTAAGAGGAGATTTGCGAGCGCTTTGGAATGATTGGAAAAAATGAAGACATCAGTAGATACATTGATTGTCATCCCAAATGACAAGATATTTAATATCATTGACAAGAAAACCACATTCAAGCAAGCATTTTCTATGATCGACAAAATCCTACTCCTATGAGTGCAGGGTATTGCTGATTTGATCGTGAGACCTGGCGATATCAATATCGATTTTGCTGATATCAAGATGATCATGTCTGGAGCTGGTACAGCACTCCTAGGTATATGATATGGAGATGGGGACAATAGAGCAGTAGATGCAGCAAGAAGAGCTATCGATAATCCACTCCTAGAAGCAAGTTTGGATGGAGCCAAGAGTATTGTGTTTGCTGTGACGGGTGGAGATGATCTCACCCCTATAGAGGTACAAGAAGCATCTAGAATCGTAGAAGAAATAGCTGATCCTGATGCGATGATTATCTGGTGAATGACATTTGATGAAAGCTATCATGGTGAAGTAAAAGTAACTATCATAGCAACATGATTTCCAGATATAGTGCAGACAAGTATGATCTCAGATGTAGGCACGAGAAGAAATACATCAAACTCTTTCACCGAGAGAATGTGAGCAGCTGGATTTGACAATAAGTTTGACAATAGAGGTATGTGAAATCCATCTACGCAAGGCTCAAGCAGAACAAGTGGCGGCTCTGATTTTGTCAATAGAGCGATGGACGACCAATGAATACAGTCTCAGACCGTAGTAGAACAAAACAATCAACCAAAAGTAGAAGAGGATTACGAAACACCTGCGTTTTTGAGAAAAAAATTGGCTTCGTAATTATAGGTTATATATGTACATCATACAAGAATCTCATTCGTGAGGTTCTTTTTAGTATATAGGAAATTCTAAGTTGGTAGGTGTTACCAGTATTTACTAATGGTGAGTAGTCAAAAAAATACTTGCTACATACATATAAATAATCAATTTACTATTTCCTGTTATCTCGCACTCTTGTTGAGCAATTATATTACAGTTTATATCAAAATCACGAAGTGACTATTTTAAATCTATTATTTTCTTTGTATTTGATAACTAATGTGATATTGTTAGTATATAGGTATTTAGTAGTTGATATATGGTATGAAATTGAAAATAGCGGCTCCAGGAGGGATATGATATACATGAGAGATCAGCAAAATTACTTTGCCAACAGAGACAGGAGAGATTACTATCTTGCCATGACATCAGCCTCTCACGAGTGTGGTCAAACCCGGCATAGTGTCCTTCACACCTGATGGACCTATCTGAGATGGTGACTACATAGTAGTAGATGGTAAGGTGCAGGTATCTGTCTCTAGAGGACTCGTACTAGTGGACGGTGTGAGTGTCGTGATCACTACCTCTGCAGCGACGATGAGCCCAGCTGAGAGTGCAGAAGTGCTCCAACAGATGAAATCTGATATGGCTACTGAGCTAGAAAAGATCAGAGTGGATGGAAATGCAGAAGATATAGAAAAAGCAGTAGAAAATATGGCAAAAGTAGAGGCAGACCTCAGACTCGTAAAACTCAAAAATATCGGATAATTATTTTTTAGTTCAATAGTAGCTATGAAATTATTTCCATTTTTTTGAGAGACCAAAAAGTGTACTGATCTTCTGGCGTCTGTGCAAGAAGAACGAAAAGATCTACTCGTAGATGATATACAAGATGCTGATATGATCCTAGCATGAGGATGAGATGGATGGATGCTGCACGCGATGAGACAGTATAGCGATCACAATCTACCATTTTTTGGTCTTCATTGTGGCACTTTATGATTTTTGACGAACAAAGACTGTCTCTCTTGTATTGAGCAACTCGCATCACAGGAGATCGAATTGATTACAATTCATTCGCTAGATACAACACTCGTAGATAGTTGATGAACGCACATCGAATGATTTGCTCGAAATGATCTGGTAGTGTGAGGCAATGTGTTTGATTATAGTCATTTTGCTATCTCCACTGACATGCAGATGCAGGTGAGTGGTACCTGACTGGTGATCAGTACTGCGCTATGATCTACAGCATATGCAGCCAACCTCGGTACACCTATCATACCTCTACACAGCACACTATGGAGTATCTCTGGTATAGCAACAGGGGAGTATAAGTATAGTTTTGTGTCTCCTGATGACCAAGATATCGATATAGATATCCAGAGCAGGTCACTAGTCTCTGTGGCTCTAGATGGATACAATACCATACATCACAATATAAAAAAAATACAGCTCCGTCCAGGGACGCATACTGCGAGACTTGCTTTTCTTTCTTCGGAGCAATTTGCTGAGAGGAGGTTGTTATTGGCAGAAAAGAAGCTGGGTAGATAGTTTGAGAAAATAAAAAAAGTGTCTTGGAAATCCAAAACACCCCACAAAAATTACTCAACCTACGTGTAAATTACTCAATCTCATTTTGGTTTTTATATTTTTGCAGGGCATTAGAATTGACCGGCTTATATCACAAATATTGCCCTATTTGTATCTGTAGTGTAGTATATTATCTCTCTAACTGCAAGTAGATATTCGAAGAAGATTACCAAGAAGCTCGCTTCGAGTGTAAAAAAATCAGAGCAATCCATTCGTGAAGATGAGATAAAACATCTTCGAAAGAAACAAATTCTGATCTTCGAGGAACGAGAAGAAAATTGAACGTCAATACGTCTCTAGCTTGCTGTGATGTAGTTCAATTTTAAGAATTTGTTTTATTCGCAACACTTAGTCCATTGCGATTAGACTATTTAGAATACATCAAGGGTCTCGACCTTGATCCTTTTTTTGTAGCTCTTTATACCAATTCATAATTTTTACTCCTAACTTTTTTAAGTAGAAGTAAAGCGCAATAAGCACGATTCCTGATAACATATAGAAAGTTTTAGAAGGTTAAGTAATAATTATCAACTATAGTTGCCTGGCGCTGGCTATTGACAATGTATGTTAAAGAATACTACTGATATTCGCCGTCAGTTTTCCTACTATAGAGAAAACTTGACAATATTCAATAGAATGCAGTATATTTGTGACAGATATCAACTGAGTATATATGTTATTTGCTTAATCTAATAATCTCTCAACTCTGATATACTAAGATAGTGGATCCAGCTCCATCTAGGATGCCGTCATCTATAGCATAGTCTATGACTGCTATCTGGTCATCGGTGAGATCTGATAGATGCTGTATCTGAGGCAATCACGATATATTGGCTGATGTGGTGATGTACGGCTGTCATAGTGCGGATACAAATTGCTGTATCGGATGATCTATGAGACGCACTCAGATCAGATCACTAGGTGAGAGGAGGGATCGGTTTGGTGTGTTTTCTATATCTTTTTTTGGTGTGAGGAGGAGGGTGAGCGGACCGTAATGTGCTTTCAACGCGTCTCGCTCAGCACCAAAATCATCGCTGACATCCATATATTTTTGTATTCGAGTGATGTTTGGTGCGATGATAGAGTAGTGCTTGCCGGGGAGACGCTGCTTGATCTTATCTATACGATCTACGACCTTAGGTGTCACGATACCTCATAGACCATAGATGGTATCTGTGGGATACACAAAAATGGCACCATTTTTGGCTTCTTGGACATAATATGTCATATTTTCTAATAATGTCTCTATATTGATCTGTTTCATAGGTACTTGATTGACATATCAAAGCGTCATAGCTACAATTATAGTAGTTAATTTAGCTCAAAATAAAAACCTAAATATAGTAAATCGAATATGTCGTATAATGATTAATTCGATTTACTAAGTAGTGCATTGATCGTTTTAAAACTCATGTCCTATATTTATAATCAACATACAATGATAGATTTGCAGCGATGTAAATATCAGCTCCAAGAAACTTTGACTGACAGCCCTGCGCTAGAGTATGATTTATCGACTCTGACTAGGACTGCTTTTGATACCCACAAGGCCGAGTGTCTTGATCTATTTGGTGGATCTGCACAGGTGCAGTTGTTTTTGCATAATCCAGAAAAAATACTTCCACCTACCAATACATGAAATCAACAAGAACCTGCAAATGCTATAGAACACGATGCAGCAGACCCAATACTAGATGACCAAAATACTCAAAAATCAGATACTGCTGAATGACTAGGATCTACAATAGTAGATGGACTCAAAGATATCTGATCTGAGTGATGGTGATATATGGGACAGATAGGTTTGATTATTTGACTAGCGGTACTATGATATATATTGCGAAAACTCATCAAGTATTTTTTCGAATTTATCTATGATGTGATGAATGCTCGTAGGATGGTGTTTATGAGGATATTGTTGCCCAGAGGCGATAGTAAATCAGATCGTGAAATCCAAAAAGAGCTTGCAAAGGACATGAAGGAAAAGATCTGACGTATGTCTCAGGTATACAAAAGTATGCACAAGCTCTGAGAACTTGGTTTTTGAGAATGAGTGATGGATGTGTTGTTCAACAAACCTAAGTTTACGCTTGCTATGGCTTTTGAGGAGAGTCAGCTATCATTTATCGTTGGGACATATCCTGAGTATCAAAAGATACTCGAGTGATCAATCTCAGCTCAATACGCCTCAGTATCATTAGAACAGATGCCAATACCAGATTTTTATACCAAAAAATACCATGATATACTAGCTATAGAACCCAAAAAAGATCCTATCTACCCTGTGCGCATATTCAAGCAGCTTGAAGATGATCCGATGAATAATTTGATAGATTCTATCGCGAAGGTCAATCAGGATGATACTCTTTATCTCCTACGAAATGTAAAACCAGTAGGTAATTGGTTTAATAAAAAAGCGAAAGAGTGGGCTACAGGTCTGTATAGAAATGACAAGACTTTTGTGACCAAAGAATCATTGTGGAAAAAAGTCCTCTTAGCGCCAGTGAATTTGGTCAAATTTTTGGTAGGGAAATCTAGTCCTGCTGGAGGAGAAAATGAGCTCAAAACGGGATGACAAAACATGGTGCGTATGCTCAAGTCCCAAGAAGACTCTATCAATACTATGGGTGAAGAGGCAGCGAGTCAGGTGTTTCAATCATCATTTTTGGTGATTGCTGGATCTGATGATCCACAATTGGCAAAAGACAATGTCTTAAACCTGTTTGCTAGTACCTCAGTGTATACCGATGAGTACAACAATGAATTTGACAAAAGTGATCTCAAAGCAGATATCCTAGAATTTATGTTCAAACCACTATGGAAGTTCGCTTCCAAATTTTTCTTACCTGATTTTTTCTTCAAACGCAATATTTTTTCTGCCAATGAGCTTACTTCATTGTTTCATATCCCTGATAGTCTGTACAATCGTAGTCCTATAGTGAGACGATTGGACTACAAGATGGTCTGAGCACCAGACAATGTGCCTAGACTAAAAGACGAAAATCCAGATTTTGCTATTACGGGTATCGTGGCAGAGACATTTAAGTGATGAGATATGAACAAGATCCTCGCAGAAGTCAAAAATCCTGCAGTCACATTCTACGACAAACCCATCACCACAAAAGAGAAAGTAGATGCTGACTACGTAGCGACTGAGGGAGAAGAGATCATAACGACCGAAGATGGCACGAGGATGGTGGTTCGCCAGACCCCAGACAAGAGATATGCACTCAAGACATACACAGACGGGATACTGCTGTGAGTAAATGTGTATAGAAACAAATATACTCCTATCTATATGAAGCGTGATGATAGGACGAGACATCACTATATAGTCGGTAAGTCAGGTACCGGTAAATCCGTATATATATCAGCTCTGGCTAGACAAGACATCTGGAATGGTGATGGTGTATGTGTGATAGATCCTCATGGAGATCTGGTAGAAGAGATCCTAGAATACATCCCCAAACACAGAGCCAAAGATATAATTTATTTTGACGCAGGCAATGAAGAACGCCCTATGGGTCTCAATCTGTTTGAGATCAAGCATATAGCGGAGGCTGATAGAGCGGTGAATGATGCGGTAGAGATGTTTGTGAAGATGTTTGGTCCAGAGATTTTTGGGCCACGTATACAAGAGTACTTCAAGTACGGATCTCTCACCCTCTTAGAAGACATGGAGGAGTGAGCGACACTGATAGATGTGCCGAGATTGTTTACTGATGAGGTATATAGAGAGTACAAAACTGGTAGAGTAAAAAATCCTGTCGTACGTAATTTCCGAGACAAGACATACAACGCCATGGGTGATAGAGAAAAACAAGAGATCATTCCTTACTTTACATCCAAGTTTGTGTCATTTATTACCAATAGTTTGATTAGAAATATTATTGGTCAGACGAAGTCGTGATTTGATTTTGAGGATGTAATGAACAATCAAAAAATCCTTCTTATAAACCTCTCAAAAGGTAAGATCTGACAGCTCAATGCACAACTTTTGGGAATGATTATGGTATCCAAGATATACAACGGAGCTATGGCGAGAGCAAAAATACCGAAAAAAGAACGTAAGGATTTTTACCTGTATGTAGATGAATTCCAAAACTTCGTGACTGACACCTTTGCGGATATATTGTCCGAAGCGAGAAAGTATAGATTGAACCTCATCATGGCGCATCAGTTTATCGCGCAGCTAGATGGCGGGAGCGGCAATATCTGAGAAGGCAAATCACAAGTAAAAGATGCGGTATTTGGTAATGTGGGGACGATGCAGTCATTCAAGGTCGGTGCACCTGATGCAGAATTTCTCGAGAAAGAATATCAGCCAGTATTGTCAGCTCAAGATATATTGGGTATTTCCAATTATAAAGCATATATCAAACTCAATATCAACAATAGTACCACCAGACCATTTTCTATGAATTCGATATTTACCCAAGAGTATAGAAGCAAAAAAGTACGCGATATACTCAAAGAATATAGCGCCAAGAAGTATGGCCGCAAGAAAGAGTTTGTGGATGCAGAGATAGCGGCGAGGATAGGGATCATGGCAGACGAAGAGCCAGAGACACCTGATGAGGGTATGAGTGAATGACCGCCAGGAGAGGAGTGAGGTAGCGAGTAGGCGAGTAAGAATAAATTGAAATCATTTTATTGTATATACCATATATAATGCATATATCACATAGAGGTCAGCACAAAGAAGAGTATAATCATAAAACTGGTGATGGCTTACTTACTCTTTTGTGGAAAAAACTTAGTGGTGAGCTCAAAGAGACTCTTGAACAAGAGCCCCCAAAAAAAGATATAAAAAAATCTCACAAAAAGACCAAACCCAAAAAATCATCAAAGAAGCCAAAGGTAGTCGATGACGATAATGATACATCTTTATCTCTTAAAAAGAAAAGAGCATAATGTGATTGGAAAAATTTTGATACGAGTCGAGCGATACAGAGATGCACGAGGTAGGACTGCAAGGCCTAGAGTCTCGTGAGGGTGTGGATTTTTTGGCGAAGCAAAAAAATATGCTAGATGAGCTGAGTGGTGAAGTTGCTACGCTGGATTTTTTGAATAACAAAGAATTTAACTATGTGTGACTCAACTGAGATATAGATCAAGATTTACTTAGGGGTGAATTTGATCCCAAAGTAGGGGAGTATGAGTTTATTGCATAAAAAAAAGCCACCCAAGTAAATTGGATGGCCTTATTTTTTGAAAAAATTAGAATGTTAAGGTGTATAATCGATAGCAACATTAACTATTTCTTGTGCAATTGCTTTGTTCATCGATTTATAATCTAGAGTTACTATATATAAATTGATGCCTAGAGAATCTTCTCGTTCATCGATTTTCACGAAAGAAAGTTCATTGAAAAGTGTCATTAACTCAAAGTATAGAATTGGTAAATTTACTATACTTGGACTCGTCAATTCAATTTCAACAATCTGATTTTCATACGTAAAATATACATCTTTCTTTTTTGAATAATCCGTCAGTGCTGACTTAAGGATTGTTTGAAAGTAATAACTATAAGGTTTTTTGTTGAGACTTAACCATCCAGGTAGAGTATCTGATTTACTTTTTTCGCGTACATCTACCCCATCTAACTGATGATGGAATTTTAATTTACCAGAAACCATTTGATAAATTTTTGTTTTTAGCTCTTTCTCCGATAATTGCTCTTGTTTTGTTTTCATAAATAATTTTTTCTTTATTATACTATATTTGATATATAAAGTCAATACTAATACCCCCTTCATTCTTGACCTATCAATTCACTTGCTTATACTGTATAACATTAGTGAAAACTATATGTTGGCAGAGATGAGTAACGTATGTCACATCCTTTCACGATATGTTCGATTTTGAAAGATATTTGTTTTTCATTTATCTGAAATAAACTTCATATTTTATACATAAAATATATCAAACTATGGCACAACAATATGACGCGTCGCAGATCAAGGTACTAGAGGGGCTGGAGCCGGTGAGGCATAGACCCGGGATGTATATCTGATCCACGGATGCAAGAGGTCTGCATCATATGGTATA
>Ga0114952_1001765_pt1 | contig 17683 bp, 18 predicted proteins | sample SidtaG_2_FD_87303 | JGI IMG/M metagenome (GOLD analysis project Ga0114952, IMG submission 87303) | Marine algal microbial communities from Sidmouth, United Kingdom - Sidmouth_Asex2 metaG | ecosystem: Host-associated > Algae > Red algae > Unclassified | place: Sidmouth, United Kingdom | collected...
CAGAGGTATTCCGGTGCAGACGAGGCTGCTAAATATGGTGCGGTAGGAGTAATTGTAAGGTCAATGAATTTAAGATTGGATGATTATCCGCATACAGGTTCTATGAGCTATGGAGATCTGCCCGTGTCAAAACGCATTCCGGCAGCAGCTATAAGTACAAATGGAGCGGAGCTATTGAGTACTACGCTAAAGTTAAATGCAGATATTCAATTTTATTTCAAGCAGAATTGCAAACAGTTTAATGACGTGGATTCTTTTAACGTTATTGGGGAAATTAAAGGCAGCGAGTTTCCAAACGAGATTATGGTTGTAGGAGGGCATTTGGATTCTTGGGATTTGGGAGATGGCTCGCATGATGATGGAGCAGGGTGTGTACAGAGCATGGATGTACTTAGACTTTTGAAAACTACCGGATATAAGCCTAAGAGAACTATTCGTGCAGTGTTGTTCATGAATGAGGAAAATGGACTAAGAGGTGGAAATAAATATGCCGAGGTGGCGGACGAACAAAAGGAGAACCATGTTTTTGCTTTGGAAAGTGATGCCGGGGGTTTTACACCACGCGGATTTTCTTTTGACTGTTCTGATGAAAACCTAAAACAAGTACATAGCTGGAAATCACTTTTTGAGCCGTATTACATTCACCTTTTCGAAAAAGGATATAGTGGAGCGGATATAAGACCGTTGAAAAATGATGACATGGTGCTAGCAGGTCTAAGACCGGATTCACAACGTTATTTTGTACACCACCATGCGGAGAACGATACATTTGAGCATGTTAATGAGCGTGAATTAGAGTTAGGTGCAGCTAGCATGGCCAGTTTAATCTATTTGTTTGATAAATATGGAATTGTAAAGTAATGCAAAGAAGCCAGGCAATCTTCTTTTCCATCTTGCAATAAATAGATGTTTTTCACGTAAAAAAGATGCGTTTGGAATTCATAGAACCTAAGGTTTGAGCCACAGATTTATGAACAAATTTGCATATCTTTGCCGCTCATTAAAAAAATGAAAAATGCAAGACGGAATCTACGCAAAATTCAATACGGATAAAGGTGAGATATTAGTTAAACTTACCCATGATAAAACTCCGGGTACGGTAGGTAACTTTGTTGCCCTTGCCGAAGGAAAACAAGAAAATTCTGCAAAAGCTGCAGGAGAGCCTTATTATGATGGATTAAAGTTCCACAGGGTAATTCCTGATTTTATGGTACAGGGCGGATGCCCGCAAGGAACAGGTACTGGTGATGCCGGTTACAAGTTTGATGATGAATTTCATCCAGATCTTAACCACTCTGAGCCAGGTGTTCTTTCTATGGCAAATGCGGGTCCTGGTACAAACGGAAGCCAGTTCTTTATTACCCATGTACCAACGCCGTGGTTAGATAATAAGCATACTGTTTTTGGCAAAGTAGAAAGTGGTCAAGAAGTTGTTGACGCTATTGCTCAAGGCGATAAAATAAATAGTGTTGAGATTGTTCGTGTAGGTGACGAGGCCCAAAAATGGGATGCACTAGAGAGCTTTGCAACGTTTAAAAGTTCTAAAGAAGCGCGTCTTGCCGAAGAAAAAGCAAAGCAATCTGCAGAATTGGATAAAATTGCTGCTGGCTTTGATGAAACGGAAAGTGGTTTAAGATATAAAATGATCCAAAATGGAGACGGTGCACAGGCTGAAAAGGGTCAGACGGTATCAGTTCATTATGAAGGTTCTTTATTGAACGGTCAAGTTTTTGATTCTTCTTATAAACGTAATCAACCAATTGATTTTCAGTTAGGAGTTGGTCAGGTTATTCCAGGTTGGGATGAAGGTATTCAACTTTTAAAAGTAGGGGATAAAGCCAGATTGGTAATTCCTTCTAATTTAGCTTATGGTAGTGCAGGTGCAGGTGGTGTTATTCCGCCAGATGCTACATTATTGTTTGATGTTGAACTTATGGGGGTAAAATAAAAAGAGTGCGTGTACGCTTTTAAGAATATAATGAAAGCCTTGGCAGTAATGTCAAGGCTTTTTTATATAAATCATGTTTTTTACTTCTCTTTGAGAGTGTTCTATATTCTAAATACTTTTAGAAGGAACACGCAGTACCAGCTGTTGTGCAGTCTAAATTAGTTTCAAAATAAACAAAAAGAGGAATGGCAGAGCAGTGTAGGGCCACTCAGCAAGCAAATCAAACAATCTACCCGATTCTATTGTTTATCGAGTTTTCTTTGCTCTATCTGTACTCAGAAGGAGTAAAACAATATTTACTACCAGCAAAACGAAAATAATACCAAAAAAAGTAAGCATATTCTATTGTTTGGTTAATCGGGGAAAACCTAGTCTTTAACTAGACGCACAAAAAGTAAAAGGGTTGCGTTAAAAACTTCAAAACAAATGTATGAAAAATACGACAAAACAATGTCTACTTACGTATATAAAAGAAAAAAAGCCCTGTTACCATAGGTAACAGGGCTTTTGTATAAAAAAAGTTTTTGCGTCTTTCTTAGTCAACTACTTTCACATTTACCGCGTTCAGTCCTTTTTTACCTTGTTGTAGCTCAAATTCTACAACGTCACCTTCACGAATTTCATCGATTAAACCAGAAATGTGTACAAAGTGATCTTCGCTTGAACCATCTTCAGTGATAAATCCGTAACCTTTGGAATCATTGAAGAATTTTACTGTTCCTTTACTCATAATACAAAAAAATTAAATTAAATTATGCCGCAAAGATAACTATAAAAAATTAAACCAATGATTTTTACTAAGTTATCTTTACTTTAACTAAGGGTTATAAGAAGAATTCTCTGCGAACCTAACAGCTTTCGTTTGAGTTTTTTACAGATTGTTCTTCATAGCTAAGTTATATAATTAATTGCAATTTTCAGAAAAAATATTGTTGCAATTGCTTACAATATCTATTTTAAATTGTAGGAAATTATTTGAAATAAAAAATCCATCTATTCTTTAAAAATAGATGGATTTTTAAGTATTAAAAAAACTTTATGAAGCAGGGTCTGGCGTCATACGTAAATAAGGCTTTACTTCCTTAACTCCTTTAGTAAAGATTGTTTTGGCATCTTCTGTAGAAATTGCTGGACTAACAACTACATCTTCTCCATTTTTCCAGTTAGCTGGTGTTGCCACTTTATGATTAGCTGTAAGTTGTAAAGAATCTATTACACGTAATAGTTCGTAAAAATTACGACCCGTAGAAGCAGGGTAGGTCAACATCAATTTTACCGTTCTGTCTGGTGCAATGATAAATACAGAACGTACGGTAAGGGTATTATCCGCTTTTGGGTGAATCATATCATACAGATCAGATACTTTTCTGTCTTCGTCTGCTATAATCGGAAATTCTACGTTTGTATGCTGAACCTCGTTAATATCCTTTATCCATTCTTTATGTGACGCAGCACCATCAACGCTTAACGCTATCATTTTAACGTTTCGCTTATCAAATTCACCCTTAAATTGAGCTGCGGTACCTAATTCTGTGGTACAAACAGGAGTAAAATCTGCTGGGTGCGAAAAAAGAATTCCCCAACTATCTCCTAAATAGTCATAAAGATTTATTTCGCCTATAGAACTGTCCGCTGTAAAATTCGGGGCCTTATCGCCCAATCGTATTGTTGCCATGTGTTATGTTTTTTTAGGTAAAAAAATTATCCTATAAAATTAGTAGATTACTCAAAGACAACCTTAAGTTTATGGTTAAAAATGTATTAAAGTTTCTTATTTTTAAGGTATGGAAAACGAGGAATTGGAACAGTTAAAGTACCCTATAGGTAAATTTGAAATACCAGAGCAAATAACCCATGAGCAAATTCATGAATGGATTCATGTTTTAGAGCTTCTTCCCAGAGAACTTGAAATTATGGTTAAAGACTTAACGGATGAACAATTGGAAACTCCTTATAGACCTGGTGGATGGACGGTAAGACAGACCGTACATCATATTGCAGATAGCCACCACAATAGCTATATTCGCTTTAAATGGGCGCTTACAGAAGATAATCCTATCATAAAAGCGTATGATGAAAAAGTATGGGCCGAACTTTTTGATACTAAAACGGCGCCTATTCAGCTTTCTTTGGATCATTTAAAAGCGGTTCATGGAAAGTTGGTCTTTTTGTTAAAGGGACTGTCCAATGCTCAACTTAAAAAAACTTTTACCCATCCAAGTAATAATGAACAAGTGCCCCTAGACCAGAATATTGGAACATATGCTTGGCACGGGAGGCATCATTTTGCCCAAATCTTTAATTTAATTGAGAGAAAGGGGTGGTAAAGCCTAAAGTCCGTTTTCTAAATCCTTTTATCATATTTTCCACTTAATGTTACAGCCAATACTTGGCTTTTGAAGATTACTAATACTTTTATTCTCAATTAGGGCATCAAGGGCATTTCTTAAATCTTTTCCAGTTACGGGAATTTCGTTTCCTGGTCTGGAGTCATCTAGCTGACCGCGATATACCAGTTTTAGATCTGAATCGAATAAATAAAAATCAGGAGTACAGGCCGCGTCATAGTTTTTGGCCGTTTCTTGCGTTTCGTCGTATAGGTAGGGAAAGCTGTAGTTTTGTTCTTCTGCAATTTTCTTCATTAGGTGTGGCGCATCTTGAGGATAGTTTTCAACATCATTACTAGAAATGGCAATAAAACCTATTTCTTTGGATTGATATTCTTTTGCCAACTTTGCAAATTGGGGGTTTATATGAATTACAAAGGGACAATGATTGCAAATAAAGGCAATCACCGTTCCCTTTTTGCCTTTTAAATCACTAAGCTCCACTTGTTGATTGGTCTGAGTGTCCAATAAATTAAAGTCCGGAGCCAGAGTGCCTAGAGGAAGCATATTACTGGGAGTTCTTGCCATTTTTATATGTATTTAATGTATAAAGTTATAAAAAGTATTTTACGCACCTTTGTCAAACCATAATCTATTTTTACCTTCATATTTCGTAAAAAGATTTAAATCCGAAAAGAATAGTATGGAGGAAACTATAAATTGGCAAGATTTTGCAAAGATAGATATGCGCGTTGGAACGGTCATAAAGGCTAATGATTTTCCAGAGGCTCGTAATCCTGCTTATCAGCTTCATATTGATTTTGGTGAGGAAATAGGGGTAAAGAAGACCTCTGCCCAAGTCACCACCTTGTATACCAAAGAACAACTTTTGGGGACACAGGTTGTAGCCGTTGTAAACTTTCCTAAAAAGCAAATTGCTAATTTCATGAGTGAATGTCTTATATTGGGCGCCGTTAAAGGAAAAGATGTAGAGCTTCTGCAGCCAAAAGCCACAGTTGATAACGGACTGAAAATATCATAATTGATTGACCGAAAACTTACTAGATAACGTATCTCTTAACTTTGATGCACAGGCGCAATGGGTGTTGAATATTTCACTGGCTTTAGTGATGTTCGGTATTGCCCTGGAAATTTCTATATCAGATTTCAAGGGTCTTTTTCAACGACCTAAACCAATTTTCGTAGGTCTTTTTAGTCAGTTTTTCCTATTACCATTAATTACTTATCTATTGGTATGGCTTATTGAACCAATACCAAGTGTTGCTTTGGGGATGATTATGGTTGCAGCTTGTCCAGGAGGCAATGTTTCTAATTTTATATCGCATTTAGCCCAAGGAAATACGGCTTTGTCTGTAAGCCTCACCGCGGCTGCCACTCTGCTTTCCGTTTTCTTTACGCCTTTAAACCTTCAATTTTGGGGTAATTTATATTTGCCTGCACAGCAGATTTTAAAACAAGTGGCTCTTTCCCCTTGGGAAATGATTCAACTCGTTTCTCTTTTGTTAGGCTTACCTTTGGTTTTGGGAATTTACGTAAATCACCTTAAGCCAAACTTTGCAAAAAAATTGGGCAAAGTTCTTAAAGTAGTTTCCTTGGTCTTTTTTATAGTATTGGTATTTTTGGCATTGTTTAATAATAGAGCGGTCTTTTACGAATATATTATATATGTATTTTGGATTGTTGTTCTACATAATGTTTTGGCATTTTTGACAGGATTTTCGTTTGCCGAACTTATGGGCCTTTCTAAAAAGAATGTGCGCTCTATAACCATAGAAACAGGAATTCAAAACTCCGGATTGGGCTTGCTCTTAATTTTTTCCTTTTTTGATGGACTTGGCGGAATGGCGCTATTGGCTGCTTTTTGGGGAATTTGGCATTTGGTCTCGGGTCTTTTGCTAGCTGCATTCTGGGGATATAAACCTATTAAAACCGAAACACTGACTTGAAAAATATAGGCTATCAATTATTGAAAACCTGGATTAAGACCGGATTGTATTTTTACTACGGAAAAATTCAAGTTTCGGGGTTGGAAAATGTACCAAAGGATAAACCGGTACTATTTTTACCCAATCACCAAAGTGCACTTCTAGACGTACTTTTAATTGGTGTAAAGTGCAATCGTAAACCTTTCTTTTTAACACGGTCCGATGTATTTACCAAGCCGACTCTAAAAAAGTTTTTCGCATACTTAAGAATGATCCCTATATACAGGATCAGGGATGGAAGGGAAGCGTTAAAAAATAACCAAGCGGTATTTGATCAATGCGCGGAAATTTTTGGAAAAGGACATTCTATTTTGATGTTTCCCGAGGCAAACCATAATATTAAACGTAGGGTTAGACCATTAAGCAAAGGGTTCACACGCATCTTATTCAATGCAGTTAATAGATTGCCGGATACTGAAATTCATATTGTTCCCGTAGGCTTAAATTATAAGAGTAATTCTGGTTTTCCGGATAGAGTCGCTATTTATTATGATAAAAGTATTTTGGTAAATACACTGTATGATGTAAACGATGTACAGGGTTCTGTGAACAGAGTAAAAGGCATGGTCTCTAAACGACTTAAGCACTTAACGACCCATATTGAGGACGAAAAAAATTATGATACTATTATTGGACAGTTAGATGCATTGGATGTTGATTATCTAAACCCTTTTGAAACCAATAAAATAATTAAAACTGTTGATTCTTCTGCGAGTGTTACTCCTGCCGTTGAGAACAAAAGTTTTTTTGGGAGTTTGGCAACTTTCGTATTCACGGTTCTAAATTTTCCGTTACTCCTATTATGGCGTAAGTGGGCTAGACCTAAGGTTTGGGAACCGGAATTTATGGGAACACTTAGGTTTGGTTTTGCATTACTGGCTTACCCTATTTACTATGCATTTATATTTGCCATTGTTGCTATGTTCAGTAATGCGCTTGTAGGATTATTAGTTGTTCTATTATTATTTTTTTACAATTGGATATATGTTCGTAGCAATTAATTTTGGTGTCAAAACTACAACGTGTTAAAACAAAAAACGACCCGAAAGGGTCGTTTAATTATTGTAAGATTAGTTTTTAAATATCATCAAAACTAACATCTGTAAAGCTCTCTGTTTCGGTAGATTTTAATTCTCCGTTCGTACTAACTTCCTCTTCTTTCTTAAAGTCTTTTTGGTGACGTTCAGAGATAACTTCAGAGCCTTTTTCATCAATTATGAAATTCATCATCTCCTCTACATTTTCCTTAAAGGCTTCAAAATCTTCTTTATAAAGATAAATTTTGTGCTTTTTGTAATGAAAAGAGCCATCATCATGAGTAAATTTTTTGCTCTCCGTAATGGTCAAATAATAATCGCCTGCCTTGGTACTTCGTACATCAAAGAAATACGTGCGTCTACCCGCCCGTAAAACTTTGGAATGAATTTCCTCCTGGTCCATTGAATCTTTTTCGTTCATCGCGTGTATAGTGTAGTTAATAGTTGTTAATCTTTCAAAAATGTAAAAAAAAAGCCAATGCGGCAACAATTTTTTAGTTTTCTTTCTCTGACAGTTGCGTGTAGTACAAATCTTTGTAATATCCTTCAACGCTGTTTAAATCAGTATGGTTACCTTCTTGGAGAAGTTCACCGTCCGAAAGAACCAGTACTTTGTCTGCATTTTTAGCAGATGATACTCTATGGCTAACGATTAGTGTGGTGCGGTTTTTGGAGGCTTTTTTTAGATTGTTTAAAATTTCTTCTTCGGTTTCTGTATCTACTGCAGATAAACAATCATCAAAAAGATATACCTCTGGTTTTTTTAATAAAGCTCTGGCAATGGACACTCTTTGCTTTTGCCCACCACTAAGGGTAATTCCCCTTTCGCCTAAAACAGTTTCATATCCTTTTTGAAAGCCTTTGATGTTTTCGTCTACAACAGCGTTCTTAGCAGCCTCTATGACTTCCTCATCCGTTGCGTTTTCCTTACCGAACTTAATATTGTTCTTTATAGAGTCCGAAAAAAGGAAGGCATCTTGAGGAACTGCACCAATGGCCTCGCGCAAACTAACGATATTCAATTCCTTAATAGGTGTGCCGTCTATTAATATTTCTCCGGAGGTTACATCGTACAATCTGGCAATTAAATCTAAAATGGTAGATTTTCCTGAGCCTGTCTTGCCTAATATAGCAACTGTTTCTCCTTCATTGATTGTGAACGAGATATTTTTTAGCGCCGTAATTTCCGTATCCTCATAAGTAAAGGTTACATCTTTAAACTCTATTTTTCCTTTGATGGGAGTTTCTTCTAGAACTGTATTTTTAATATCCGGCGTTTCTTTTAGAAACTCGTTAATTCGTTTTTGAGAGGCTTCCGCACGCTGTACAATTGATGTTAGCCAACCTATAATTGCCACTGGCCACGTAAGCATATTTACATAAAGAACAAATTCTGCAATTACACCAGAAGATTCTATTTCGCCATTTATGTATTGTTTTCCACCTATATAAATAACGAAAATGTTACTAATGCCTATCAATAAAATCATCAACGGAAAAAACCATGCGTTAACTTTGGCTAAATCCATGCTCTTATCTTTGCCCTCTAAAGCTAGGGAACTTAAATTATTATTGGTCTGCGGTTCCAAAGCATAAGCCTTGATAACGGAAACTCCAGAAAAAACTTCTTGCGTAAAGGTTGATAGTGTAGAAAGATATTGCTGTACAATGGTACTGCGCTCATGAATTACTTTGCTTATGTAATAAATAAGTACAGATAAGATAGGTAATGGTATTAAAGTATATGCCGCCAGCTTGGGAGCGGTCATGAACATTATTGGTATAATACAGGCAAATAAAGTAATGGTATTGATACCGTACATTAAAGCCGGTCCTGCATACATGCGCACCTGATTTACATCTTCACTAATACGATTCATTAAATCTCCGGTTCTATTTTTCTTGTAGAAGCTTAGACTTAAGAATTGATAGTGGTCAAATATTTCATTTTTAAGGTCATACTCAATGTATCTTGAAACGTTTATTATGGTCTGGCGCATAAGAAAAGTAAAGAATCCGGATAAGAGTGCGGCACCTACAATGATTAAAATATATTCAAGAAGAAGTCCTTTGGCGGCAGATTCTTCAACGGTACCATCCATAAAGTTTTCAATAACATTTATAGATTCTTTCACGTACCTAGGCATGACCAATTGCAGTACGCGTGCAATAATGGTTATGAATAATCCGGTCAATAGTTTTGACCAATATTTTTTAAAGTACTTATTTAGGTGGGCAAGTTCCTTCATGAAAGCTATAAGCTAAGGCTAGATTTAATTGGTCAAAGATAACGGTTTGGGTATTAATCATATGTTATAAATAGCATAAGATGTTGGGGATTCGTTAATTGTTCAAAAATCAATTTAACATGTCCTAGAAGTTAAATTTACGGTAAGATTTTATATTTGATAAAGTCTCAAAGGCCTTAAAAACAAGGCGTTGCGGAGATGGTGATGCGTGAAAGTAAAAACTGCTTATTGTTTCATCGGTTTGTATAGTAGTCTTTTGGGCTTTATTCTTATTTTTGCCACGTGAAAGTCAAACCAATACTATTCCAAAAAAGTTCTTTAAAATGCTAACACGAAGACATATACGGGTAAAAGTAATGCAATGTATTTATGCAATTACCCAATCTAAAGACGAATCTTTAGAGAAGCAAGAAAAATTTCTACGGTTTAGCATAGACAATATGTATACGCTTTATCTTCTAATGCTGAGTTTGATTATTGAGATTCAGAAAAGAGGATCTGACCAATTAAGAATTTCGTCAAAAAAATATTTGGCCACAGCATCCGATACGTTTCCTGATCAGGCAAAATTTGTAAATAATAAGTTACTACTTCAATTAGTACACAATGAGCCGTTGTTAGCTGAGCTCAAAAAACGGAAACTAGATAATTGGTATTTGAACGAAGAGTATGTAAAAATCATTTATAATAATATTATTGCAAGTTCTACCTACCAAGATTATATGTCAAAGGAAGGCAGTACCTACGCACAGGACAAAGATTTTATCATTACGTTGTTCAAAGAGGTTATCGCTCCCGATGAAAAGATTTATGATTATTTTGAAGATAGTAACCTTACTTGGGTAGATGATATTCCTATTGTAAATACGTTTATTTTAAAAATGTTCAAAAAAGTAAAGAACGATCAATCTACTTCTTTCTTTTTGCCTCGTTTGTTGAAAGACAAAGAAGACATGGAGTTTGCCCAGAAATTACTTAGAAAAACATTGTTGAAAGACGCAGAACTAACTAAGGAGATTGAAGGTAAAACACCTAATTGGGATAAAGACCGTATTGCAGATATGGATTCCATTCTTCTAAAAATGGCTATTTGTGAACTTCTGAACTTTCCGTCCATTCCAGAAAAAGTTACTATAAACGAGTTTTTAGAGATAGCCAAAGAGTATTCTACCCCAAAGAGCAGTATTTTTATCAATGGTATTTTAGATAACTTGGTTAAGGATTACAAAAAAGAAGGGAAGCTTAACAAAATGGGTAGGGGGCTGATTTAAAATAATTGATTAATTTTACCCTAAATTAAAGTTAGAGATATGAGAAAAACAATTTTTGCATTAAGTATATGTGCGCTTTTGGCGTTCGTTTCCTGTAAAGAAAATGCGTCAAGCAAAGTAAAATCAGACAATGTTACAGAAGCGGCTGTACGCGATGAGGCCGGTAAACAAATTCCGGTAATGGAGTTTGAAAAAGCTGAGCATGACTTTGGTACTATTGAGCAAGGTACGCCTCAAGAAACTATTTTCACCTTTACAAATACGGGTAATGCACCTTTAATTATTACCAATGCCACTAGTTCTTGTGGTTGTACTGTTCCAAATCCACCAAAAGACCCTATTGCACCAGGTGACACAGGAGAATTGGTCGTTAAATTTAACGGTTCGGGACAGAACCAAGTAACTAAAACTATTACGGTAAATGCCAATACGGAAAAAGGTACTGAGCAATTACGTATTAAAGCGTTTGTTAATCCTAAAGGAGCTGCTCCAGTAGGACCAACAAAATAATAACAGATCAGACACTAAAAACATGGGTGATATAGGACAGTTTCTTCCAATGATATTGATTTTTGTGGTTGCGTATTTCTTTATGATACGTCCGCAGATGAAACGTCAGAAGGACGAAAAAAAATTCGCCGCTGAATTAAAAAGAGGCGATAGGGTAATTACTAAAAGTGGTTTGCATGGTAAAATTATGGATCTTAACGATAATGATTTTTCTTGCATATTAGAAACCATGGCCGGTAAATTAAAGTTTGATCGTTCTGCCATTTCAATGGAAATGAGCAAAAAGTTAAACACTCCTGAAAAAAAGTAAGTATATACTTTACGTATATAAAAAAGCACTGCTAAGTAATTAGCGGTGTTTTTTTTGGTCTCATACTAAGGTAAATGGGTATATTAATAGTTGCAATAAATAACTTGAACAATGTACCGGAAGTATCCTATGATAAGGGTAAAGCAAGCAGATAGGATTTTACACACCAAAAAAAATGTTGAAGCTGTTGAAAGTAGAGATTATGCTAAATTAAATACACCTATAAAAGTCGGTTATGATGCAGCTTTGCTATCTTATATGGCAAATGTGGCCTTCTAAACCGGTAATTATTATCTACTGGGACGATGCAAGAGGAAAATTTAAGAAGCTTATAAAACGATCATTACCGCCAATTATCAAAATCGTTTAAAATTACCCATGCTGTAACAAAATAGCTTCTAAGCTCCGTTAAAGGAAGGGTTTGTGAAATTTCTATCTATATAAATCATTCAGTCCTTTTCCCTCGAGTAGCATTGGTATTATTTTTACTAGCCTTGCTGCTTTGGTCTTCTCGCGTTTAGCATTTGCAATATACTCGGTGTATTCTTTTTGTTTGTAAGGCGATAGTTTATTAAAGGCGGTTTTGGTCTTTGGTTGCGAGTTGAAAACTTTCTTCAATTCAGAAGGAATAATTACTTCTCTAGTTTTTCTTTTGGGACTTTTTGGAAGCTCAATTCCTTTTTTCTGATTTTCTATGGCCTCATTAATATATGCAGAGACGCTCATTTGATCTACATCTGTATTGGAATAAAACTTCCAATGGCGCATAGCTTGGGTTTTTCCTTTTTGTGCATTATCAAGCACATTCTGGGGGTCATTCAAGAAAACTCCGTTAAAAAACCAAATTCCAAAATGATGCTTGAATTTACAAACTGCTAGAACATTTTTCCTGCCTATGGTGTATGTTGGGAAGTTCCATTTGTACGTTTCTACTAAATCTGTCTTAAGTACAACATCTCGCAGAAGGGCAATACCGGTTTTAAAGTGGTGCTCTTCTGAGTAATAAAACTCTGTTTTTTCTAATGCATCCATAGAAAGAGGTTTTTACATCGTCTCTTTCCTAAAGATAAGCTTTTGTTATTAGTTTGCTTTTTTGGCTGCCAGCTCACATATTTTGATGATAACCTCTGTAGCCTTGATCATGCTTTCTACAGGTACATATTCATATTTTCCATGAAAATTATGTCCTCCTGCAAATATATTAGGGCATGGTAACCCCATATAGCTCAGTTGTGAACCGTCTGTTCCGCCGCGTATTGGTTTAATAATTGGAGTTACACGCATGGCTTCCATGGCTTCTTTAGCCAATTCTACAATATGAAAAACAGGCTCTACCTTTTCACGCATGTTAAAATACTGATCTTTTATTTCTATGCTGATACAATCGCCGTGTATATCATTTAGTTTGTCCGTAATATCCTGAAGTAATTGTTTCCTGTTTTCAAAGAAGGTTTTATCATGATCACGTACGATTAACTCAAATTCTGCATGCTCTATTTCGCCTTTTATGTGATGTACATGAAAAAAGCCTTCTCTACCGGAAGTGTTCTGGGGTGTTTCTTCAGGAGGTAGGATTTCTAAAAATTCGCTGGCAATACTAATGGCATTTACCATTTTGTTCTTGGCATAACCAGGGTGTACACTTCGCCCCTTAATGATCACTTTGGCACTGGCGGCATTGAAGTTTTCATATTCCAGTTCGCCAATCTGGCTACCATCCATAGTGTAGGCCCAGTCTGCACCAAATTTCTCAACATCAAAATGATGGGCTCCACGACCAATTTCTTCATCTGGCGTAAAACCAATTCTTATTTTACCGTGTTTGATTTCTGGGTGGTCCAACAGATATTCCATAGCAGTAATAATTTCGGTAATACCAGCTTTATCATCGGCGCCAAGAAGTGTAGTGCCGTCCGTAGTAATTAAAGTTTGACCTTTGTATTGTAATAAATCCTCAAAATATTCTGGGGAAAGTATAATGTTTTCTCGCTCGTTCAGAACAATATCCTTACCATCGTAGTTTTCAATAATCTGGGGATTGATATTAGTTCCTGAAAAATCCGGAGACGTATCAAAATGAGAGATGAAACCTATGGTTGGTACGTTAGCATTTGTATTGCTGGGTAGGGTAGCTGTGATATAAGCTTTATTGTCAATGGAAACCTCCTCCATTCCTATCTCTAATAATTCTTCAACAAGCAAATCTGCTAAATACCACTGTTTTTCAGTACTGGGAGTGGTTTTTGAATTGGGGTCGCTTTGAGTATCGATCTTAATGTATCTCAAAAAACGATCAATGATATTTTGCATTATTTTTATTTTAAACCAAAAGTACAAAAATGGACATACTACATACAAATCAACTTTTTTTAGATTATGTTTTAAGTGATTTTCTTACATAAATCTTAAAAATTACTTAACTTCTCATGGAATTAACTCAAACTTATGATTATGAAAAAACAATGTTTTTTGTGCTATGCGCTCTTCTTGAGTGCAATAGGTATTGCCAGTGCCCAAATAACCGGGACGGTATTAGATGAAGACGGCGGCCCTTTAGCCGGTGCATCAGTGGTAATTAAGGGAACAACCACTGGTTCCACTACAGATTTTGATGGTTTATTTGCAATTGATGCCGAGGTTGGAGATCAACTGGTTGTTTCTTACATAGGATACGAAAAGAAAGAAGTTGTTGCTAAGGCTGGCGGAATGCGTATACAGTTGGCGTCTGGCGTTGCATTATCAGAAGTAATTATTGTAGGTTCTCGTAACCCTAATAGAACAGCTACAGAAAGTACGGTTCCGGTAGATGTGATAGATATGAAGGAACTTAATAATGTTGCTCCTCAAGTAAATTTGAACCAAATCTTGAATTATGTGGCACCGTCATTTACATCTAACACCCAAACTATTTCAGATGGTACGGATCACGTTGATCCTGCTTCTTTGCGTGGTTTAGGTCCTGATCAGGTATTAGTACTGATTAATGGAAAAAGAAGGCATACATCTTCCTTGATTAACGTAAACGGAACTTTTGGGCGTGGTAGTGTTGGTACGGATTTAAATGCGATTCCAGCAGCAGCCATTCAAAGAATAGAAGTATTACGGGATGGTGCAGCGGCCCAATATGGTTCTGATGCCATTGCCGGGGTTATCAATATTGTATTGAATAAAAGTGTGAATGAATTGAATATGACCGTCACCAGTGGCGCTAATTTCTCTAAGAACGCAAATGACCAAACAGGTGGGGTAGATGGAGCAACAACCAACGTAGCGGCTAGTTATGGGGTTCCTTTGGGAGAAAATGGAGGCTTCTTGAATCTTTCCGGTGATTTTGATGTGCGTCAAGCGTATGGCAGAATGAAAGAATGGGAGGGAGAGGTTTTTAATCAGTACAACGTAGTGGAACGTTTTGCTGGTAACGATGGTTATAATTTGACTAATTTGTTGGATGATGATGTAACTGATGTTATTCAATATGCCAACCAAGCGGGAATTAACCTAAATGGAGCAACCACAAAAACCGAGCTTCAGCCTATATTATCTGCTGATGCTACAGATGCTGAACTCGCTGCTAGAGGGCAACAAAGAAGCGATTATAATATGCGAGTTGGGCAATCTGCTTTACGTGGAGGTAGAATTTTTGCCAACTTCTCCTTACCCTTGGATGATAATGGTACGGAAGTATACTCTTTTGCAGGTATCAGTTCTAGAACAGGTAATTCGGCAGGTTTTTATCGTTTGCCCAATCAAAGTAGAACTTTTACTCCAGCCTATAATAATGGATTTTTGCCTGAAATTAATTCAACCATAAAAGATCGATCATTATCTGTTGGTATTAAAGGTACAATCAATGAGTGGGATGTTGATTTAAGCAATACCTATGGAAAGAACTCTTTCCTTTACACTATTGGAAACACGTTTAATGCATCTATGCAGAATGCATCACCTACTATTTTTGATGCAGGTGGATTCTCATTCGCTCAAAACACCGCAAATTTAGATGTTACACGTTTTTTTGAGGATGCCATGTCTGGGGTAAACGTAGCTTTTGGTGCGGAATATCGTGTTGAAAATTATGATATTGAAGCAGGTGAAGAAGCATCATATTCTCAGTATACAGCAGATGGTCAGCGTATTACTTTGGCGTCGCAGCAAGCATCTCAGGACTTTTTCGGTAATGGAAGACCAGGAGGATCTCAAGTTTTCCCAGGTTTTAGTCCTAATAACGAATTGTCGCGTGGTCGCAGTAGCGTTGCTGGTTATATAGACATAGAAGCAGATTTTTCGGAAAAATTTTTAGCGAGTTTCGCAACGCGTTTTGAGGATTATAGTGATTTTGGTTCTACCATTAATTTTAAATTGGCAACCCGTTATAAAATTTCGGATAACCTAAATATTAGAGGCGCTGCCAACACGGGTTTTAGAGCACCTTCTTTACATCAGATTAACTTTAATTCTACATCGACTATTTTTGATCAGAACGGCGATCCGCAAGAGGTGGGTACTTTTGCCAATGATAGTAGAGCTGCTAAACTTTTAGGTATTCCAGAATTAAAAGAAGAGACTTCAAGTAGTGTTAGTTTAGGACTTACTGCTAAAATTCCAGATGCGAATTTGACTATTACAGTTGATGGGTACTATGTAGAGATTAATGATAGAGTAGTATATACAGGACAGTTTCAAGGCCCGGGAACAGGAACGGAATTGGATAATCTGTTAAGTCAGGCCAACGCAACAGCAGCTTCTTTCTTTGCAAATGCTATCAATACAGAGTCACGTGGATTGGATGTGGTTATCACCCATAATGCTAATCTAAGCGATAAGTGGCGGTTGAAATCCGATTTGGCGGGAACCTTTTCAAAAACCAACCAAATAGGAGATATCAACTCTTCAGAAGTGTTGGAAAACGCAGGTTTGGTAGATACTTATTTTCCAGAGGATAGTAGAGTGTATTTAGAAGAAGCTGTACCCCGTACAAAGCTTAATCTTTCTAATAGTCTTACTTCGGATAAGTGGATCATGTTCTTGAGAAATGTGTATTTTGGAGAAGTAACCGAAGCTACAACTGTAGTAGAAAATCAACAGGTTTTTGGTACCAAGATCGTTACGGATCTTTCTATTGGTTATAAAGCAACAGATGCTTTAACCTTAACTTTGGGAGCTAACAACCTTCTTGATATCTACCCGGATAGGGCAGAAGACCAATTCAATAATAGAAGTTCCGGACGATTTGATTGGTCTCGTAGAGCACAGCAGTTTGGTATAGGAGGTAGGTTTTTGTTCGCTAGAGTGAATTTCACATTAAAATAAAAAATTAGAATTTTAAAAATTAGAAGAAAGACTGTCCTAAAGGGCGGTCTTTTTTATACAAAGATGTCGTACACGGAGGAAACATAATTTTTCAACTAAATTGCTGTTTATATAAACGGAAACAAATTTTAAATAGAAAAGCATGTTGCGAAAATTATATAGTCTATTAGTATACTTACTGTTTTTTTCTGTTGGATATGCCCAAAATTGCACCTTGGATATCGGGGGGAAGAATAGTGAAACCATTAAAACCATTTTTCAGTTAAATAAGGAACAAATTAGTACTATGGAAGTGTTGCAAGGGGAATTATCCGTGAAGACCAAAAGTCTAGAGGAGCAGATAGAAAAACTGTTGGCGCAACACCCGCAGAGTACAGAAGAAGATCTTATTAAGTTGGCTGAAAAGTATAAAGCGCTTCAGCAACAATTAGTGCAAGCGGCATATGACAGTGATAAGGAGCTATTATCAGTTTTTAATATGAAACAATATGAACGTTATCTTCAGCTTTGTAATGAGGCCGTACGGATACCTATACGAGTAGTGCCTAAAAGCTATGAAATTCCTTTGGAGGAAGAATAAAAAGTAGTTGTTTGATTATCAATTTTTTCATTGCCTTTTCGTTTTTAAAAATAGTAAGAAGTTGTGCCCATACTAGGGCTAAGTTTGTATTTTTGCGCAAACTCTACTCGCGCTCATGTATAAGTCTATTCTTCA
>Ga0114952_1001771_pt1 | contig 17640 bp, 14 predicted proteins | sample SidtaG_2_FD_87303 | JGI IMG/M metagenome (GOLD analysis project Ga0114952, IMG submission 87303) | Marine algal microbial communities from Sidmouth, United Kingdom - Sidmouth_Asex2 metaG | ecosystem: Host-associated > Algae > Red algae > Unclassified | place: Sidmouth, United Kingdom | collected...
AAAAATGGTCAATAACCTCGATCAAGGCCTTCAAAACTACTCCAATAAACTTTTCAAATTAACTGGAAAGGACGTTGCTCAAATTCCAGGAGTTGGTGCGGCAGGTGGCATAGGGGCAAGCCTAATTAGCCTCTTTAATGCTACTATCACCAGCGGCTGCGACACTCTGATTGAACTCACCAACCTGGAGTCCAAAATTGAATCCGCAGACCTGGTGATCTCTGGAGAAGGCAAACTCGATAGTCAATCCTTGCAAGGTAAAGTTGTAGATAGAATTTCTACACTCTGTAAGAAACACAATAAACAACTGGTTTTATTTGTAGGTGTAAATGAATTAAGTGCTTCACAACAGAAAGAGCTTGGGGTAAGTGAAGTTTTTGCCATTTCTGATGTTGCTAATTCAATAGATGATGGTATGGAAAATGCCGCTTATTATCTAGAACAATTTGCAAAAAATATATAATGCGAAATGTTCTGTACAATAATTATTGTTCAAAAATAAATATAGTTTGAAAAACTAAGCATTCTTGTAAAGAACACATGTACGGATTTCTCCGCTTCGGTCGAAGTTTTATGGGACACAAGGACCAATACTGCGAAACCCTGATCCTAACACTGCATATTTTTTAACGGTAATCGACAACAGAGAGGGATGGAATATGCCTAACAAGGCCTGTTTAATCTTCTATGAAAACCCCTCTGAAAGAAACTAAATTCAATATTAGCTGCTCCCCTAATCCAAGTTTAAGCTTTATCAAAATGAAAACAGATTCAAGGCAAGCCTGAAATTTTCTACTTGTATACTGAAATGGAAGATGGAATACAAATTGAAAAATTAGCCAAATTGTAAATGGCTAAATTAGTATCTTTAAGAAAATTTAAAAGATGCTTAGATTACTTTCCGTTTTTACCTTCTTTAGTCTCTTTATTTTTTCATGTACTAACAATGAAAATCATTCGATTGCAGAACAACAAGAAATCGAATCTCCCGACAAGCACATCCCAAATGAATGGTTCTACATGCAACGCTCCTTCCCAAATGGTGTAAACAAAAAAGTTCAGATCGACGCATTGAGGAAGGTTACTGCTATGAAAAAAGAATCAACGCAGCGAAATGCCGAGCCGTGGAGTTTTGTTGGACCGACCAATGTGGGCGGTAGAATAACAGATATTGAAATGCCTTTGAGTGATGTTAATATTGTTTATGCTGGAACAGCCTCTGGAGGTATTTTTAAATCTACAGATCAAGGAGATAATTGGGAGCCAATATTTGATGATGCTCTAAGTTTAGCAATAGGAGATATGGCCATTTCTGAAAGCAATGAAGACCTAATATATGTGGGTACTGGCGAACCAAATGGGGGAGGAGGTTCTTTGGCTTACGATGGATATGGAATGTACAGATCTGATGATGCTGGTCAAAATTGGACCCATCTCGGTTTGGAAGAAGTTGGTAGTATTGGGAAAGTCATTATTGATCCAACAGATAATGATAAAGTACTCGTAGCAGCAATGGGAGATCTTTTCGGCAACAGCCCGGAAAGAGGAATATACAGAACGACTGATGGAGGAGGCTCCTGGGATCAAGTGCTGACCTTATCAGATTCTACGGGAGGTATTGATATGGTCATCCATCCTGAAGCTCCTAATATTATTTTGGCTGCCATGTGGGAAAGATTGAGAAGACCTTCCTATAGAGATTATTCTGGAGAGAGTTCTGGAATCTATAGATCAATAGATGGAGGAGATACCTGGACTAAGCTAACAACAGATCTTCCAACAGGAAACTTGGGAAGAATTGGATTAGCAATTTCAAGCACAGCCCCATATCAGGTTTGGGCGTTAATAGGGGGAGAAGATTATAAATACATCGGCATCTATAAAAGTTCTGACCTTGGAGATTCATGGGAGGACTTGGGGTTGAATGGCATTGACAGAGACGAGACTTCTTATTGGTTCAATAAAATATTTGTAGACCCTACAAATGCTGATAAATTGTTTACAGCTTGTTTGGACATGTTTCAATCAATGGATGGTGGGGATTCTTGGTTTTATTCTTCGGATGAAATGCATGTTGATCAACATGCTATATTTATTCACCCACTAAATCCCAATTTAGTTTTTGCAGGAAATGATGGAGGCGTCTACCGTTCTTCTGATGGTGGCTTTAATTGGAATAAGAAAAACACCTTGCCGATCACTCAATTTTACACTTCTGCGATTGATCCAACCAATAATGATAAAATGTATGGAGGTACCCAAGACAACGGGACTATTAGAACAACTGCGGGTGTTGACGAATGGCAAAGAATTTTAGGGGGAGATGGATTTGTCGTTCAAATTAATCCTAAGGATGGTGCAAATCTATATTATGAATACCAATATGGAAATCTTTTTAGAACTGAAAACAGCAATATTTCAGACCGCTATATAAAGCCAACGGATCAAGAACTTTTTAATTGGAATACCCCACACATTATAGATCCCAACAATGAAAACATCATCTACACAGGTGGAGAATCATTATGGAAATCTAACAATCGTGGAAATGATTGGGAGATCATTGGCACTGATTTTACAAATAGTGGGGGTGGTAATCTGACTTTTGGTACCATCACCACTATTGATATTTCACCATTGAATTCTGATATCATATATATTGGGATGGATGATGGTAATATTTGGGGCACAAGAAATGGAGGGTTGAGTTGGACTGACTTGGAAGCACAAATTCCAGATAGATGGGTCACCAAGATTCATGCAGACCCAAAAAATGAAGAAGTTGTTTATGTAAGTATAAGTGGTTACCGTTATCATGAATACATAGGTCACATCTTTAAAAGTACAGATTATGGTATCAGCTGGACTGACATTAGTGAGCAATTGCCTGAACTCCCAGTCAATGATTTTATTCTGGATCCGTTGTTTGAAGGCCAAATTTTTGTTGCTACAGATATCGCCGTGTTCGTGACTGAGGATGAGGGACAAAATTGGACCATTCTAGGTGAGGATCTACCTAACGTTCCAGTTACTGACCTTGACTTTGATTCTAAAAGCGGCTGGTTAACGGCAGCCACGTATGGCCGGTCTATGTATCGATACAAAGTAGACAGAAGCCTTGGTGTTAATACTGATGCCATATCGGAAGTAGCAAGCGATCTTAGATTATTTCCGAATCCAGTATCAAATGAGGCAATTTTAAGTTTTGATTTGTCTAATGCTACCGCATTGAATTTTACCATCACGAATATTAATGGTCAAATGGTCAAAACTTGGAGCAGTAACAAATTGAACAAGGGAGTCAATGAAATCTCTATCAAAGTAAGTGACTTTGCGGTAGGTATTTATAACCTGGATCTAACCTCGCAAGAAGGTACTGAAACGATTCAATTTGTAAAAAAGTAATATCCAATTGCCAGTGGTAAACGATGAGAGGATAAAAATATCAGCGATTTTTTTGGCAGCTGGGCTTTCAAAAAGAATGGGCCCTGAAAACAAATTGCTTTTAGATTTTAAAAGTGAATCAATTGTCAAAACCACCCTTAGACAATTGGAGCGCTCCAAGGTAGACGAGATCATCATAGTATTGGGGCACCAAGCACCTTTGGTCGCAAAGGAATTAAAGGATTTTAATTTGAAAATGGTAATCAATGATACTTACCAAGATGGAATGAACACTTCCATTAAAGTAGGAATTGCAAACGCTAATACAGCATCAAATGCTTATCTGATTTGTTTAGGGGACCAACCTTTTATTAGCACCCATGTATACGATCTGATCATTTCAAACTATAAGCAGCATTATTCCATAGACCATGATATCATCCAAGTCCCATATGTTGAAGGGCAAAAAGGCAACCCAGTTTGCATTTCCTCTTTTTATAAATCCGAAATTCTAATTAATAATGAAAAGGAAGGAGCTAGGGCTGTTGTGAGGAATAACAAGCATAAAGTATTAAAATTTAGTTTATCACACACAAGCATCCTTTTGGACGTTGACAATCCATTAGATCTGCACAAAATAGTGTAAATCTTGTCGAAAGGATATCCTCTGAATAGAGGAAACTTGTAATTATTCAATTTTTAGTTGTGCAAGCTAAATATCAGCATGTCAGGCCTTTATAAGACTGCAAGATAGAAGAAATTTATAGTAGATCGTAATGTTTTTCATCGTTAGCCCCTGATGTTCATAGGTTTAGCAACTAAAAAGATTGCTTTCTATTTATCGTGATCAAAGTCAACAGAAAGATATCATTCTAACTATTTAAAGAAGTCGGTTTTTTATGTTGAAAAAGTGTTAAAGTTTAAACATATTAGGAAAAGTGCGCATAAATTGGTCTTTTTGGCCAATTATATTGTAACTACTCTTTTTAGGAATATTCTTTGATTTGTACAAATGGTCGTATTTTGCGACTTAATAGATGACCTTAACAAATAAATTGTGAAAAAGATTATTAGGAATATACTTACTTTCTTTCCTGGCCTTCAAGATTTAAGGTTCGCTACACAAAAAAGAATGAGATCTGCTTTTAACTCTTATTATGAGGAAGACTATGCGCATCTAAATAAATTTCAAGGCATCAACAATTATGTTGACATCGGTGCAAATAGAGGGGACACGATCCATGATGTTTTGAGAATTTTTCCTGACACAAAAATAGTGGGTTTCGAGCCTAATGTAGCTTTATTCAATAAGTTAGAAAAGCAGCTATCCAAACATAAAAACGTAACGATCCACAATACCGGATTAGGAAATAGCAATGAGGTAAGAGACTTTTACCTTCCTAAATACAGAAATTATATTTTCGATGGGCTTGGTTCATTTCAATATGAAGCTACTGTAAGTTTATTGAGACTTGAGATACCAAATTTCAATGAAGACCTTGTCACAGTCGATAAGCACCAATTTAAGGTTCAAAAGCTTGATGATTTCAACTTGACACCAGATTTTATTAAGATCGATGTTCAAGGCTATGAATACTTAGCGCTGAAGGGTGGTGAACAAACCATCTCAAAATATAAACCAATACTCTTGATAGAAACTCCTGGCAAGGATATTATTGAATACCTAGAATCCTTGAACTATATGCATGCCTACCTAGTAAATGGTAAATTTGTAAAAGGTAGAGGGGATCTAAACACTTTTTTCTTCAATAAAGATAATATCAAGAAATACTTTGATTCTCCAAGCATTCTTGCTGAAGCTGGTTTTGATGTAAAAACCTTAGCTTAAGTAACTGCAGTCCAAGATTGTCTTCATTATAAAGTATAAATTGATTATAATTACATACATAATACCCGTGTATGGAATTAGCATCAGAAAGACTTATTTACAGTTTTACAATTCCCGAAGAAATTCAAATGTATTTGGACCTCGTTTCTAATGAAAAGGTTATGGAATTTATAACTGCTCGTCCGCTTAGCATCGAAGAAGGTAAAAAGAAGTTTGATAAAATTATAGAGATCAATGAAAGTGAAATAGACATTGGTGTTTACTCGGTCTATACAAAAAATCAAAAAGAATTTGTCGGGATAGCAAAAGTGGTCCCTTTTGAAGAAAACGTTTATGAGATCGGTTATTCTATATACCCAAAATTTTGGGGTGTACATTTTGGAACAGAGGTTTCAAAAAAAATGGTAGAGATCGGTAAAAATCTTATTAATGCTAGGGCGCTTATTGCCATCATAGATCCTAATAATATTGCCTCTAGAAAGATTCTTGAGAAAAGTAATTTTGAGCATTATAAAATGGGCCAGGTTTACGATATTCCAGCTGAGTTTTTAAAATTAAACTTAGAAAAAAATGAGCTTTAAATTATCTTTTAATACACTGATCTTTATACTCTTGACATCTTGCTTTTGCTCGTGTTCTTCAAGTAGATTCGCTAATAAAAGTGTTGCAAAAAATAGCTACTCAAAGGAAGAAATGAAGTACATTTCTAATGGAACTAAAGATCAACCGATGCGTGTGTTTTTAACAACAAATGAATCAGATTCTCTTTTGTTGAGAAAAAAATCTCAATATATCCACCCCGCACCCAATGATAAAATTTTGACTTTATTTATAGATCGCCTACTCAGTACCGTTCAAGACAGCATGTCGCTAGGTGTTGGTATTGCAGCGCCACAAGTAGGGGTATTGAAAAACATTATTTGGGTTCAAAGATTTGATAAAGAAGGTTTTCCTTTTGAAGTCTATCTTAATCCAAATATCATCCAATATACCGATAAAAAACAGCCCTGCCCAGAAGGTTGCTTATCCATACCAAATAAAAAAGCAACTAACCAAAATAGAGCATACGCTATTCTCCTTGAATACGACACACCAATAGGGGAGCACAAAGTTGAAATGATCGAGGACTTTACCGCAGTTATATTTCAGCACGAGATCGATCATTTAAATGGCATCTTGTTTACGGATTACATTGGTGGATCTCTAAAAGACTAACCAGAGACAATGCTTTCTATTTGTAAAACGTATTAACATTATTTCGTATCTTGGGAAACAGCAGTAGTGGTTTTTTCATAAAAAAGTCCGCACTTATTCGCAGCATTTAAAATTTTCAAATGGCAAATTACAGCATAAAAATTAATAACGAAACACGTCAGGTTGATGTTGACCCTGACACACCATTATTATGGGTATTAAGAGATACTTTGAACATGGTAGGTACTAAATTTGGTTGTGGCATAGCACAATGTGGCGCATGTACGGTCCACATGAATGGAGATCCTATAAGGTCTTGCAGCGTCCCCATTTCTAGATTAGAAGGAGCATCCATTACGACCATAGAAGGACTTTCTGATAATGCTAGCCATCCTCTGCAAAAGGCTTGGGTAGAGCATGATGTTCCTCAGTGCGGCTATTGCCAAGCGGGACAGATCATGTCAGCGGCAGCATTGTTAAAGTCAAATGCTAGTCCTTCAGATGAACAAATTGATAAAGCCATGCAAGGCAATATCTGTAGATGCGCTTCATACACAAAAATAAAAGCAGCCATTAAATCAGCCTCAAAATAAACCAAATGAATAAGACAGAAAATAATTTAAAACGTAGAACTTTTATCAAAGCCTCTACTGCAGTAGGAGGTGGATTGCTCTTAGGATTCAATTGGTTTTTCTCCTGCAAGGCGGATCCAGTTTTAAAACATACAATGCCAGAATTGGTCATGCCTGAAAATTGGTATGAGATGAATGGCTTCTTAAAAATAGGCGAAAATGGAGTCGTGACCATTATGTCTCCCAATCCGGAAATAGGTCAAAACGTCAAAACATCTATGCCGATGATCATTGCTGAAGAGTTGGATGTTGATTGGGCAAAGGTAGTGGTCGAGCAAGCGCCTTTAAATTCAGAATTATTCGACAGACAAGTTGCTGGTGGTTCTCAATCCATTAGACAAGGTTGGGAATCTCTTAGGAAGGCAGGTGCAACAGCAAAACAATTGCTTATCAATGCTGCCGCTAAAAAATGGGAAATAGAACCATCTACGTGTACCGCAAGTGAAGGCGTGATAAGTGGAGGTCAGGACAAAAGTATTACTTATGGAGAAATAGCAGCTGAAGCTGCAAAAATGGAAGTTCCGACTGAGGTAACTCTAAAAGATGTAAAGGACTTCAATATAATTGGTCAGAGTAAGACCAATGTCGACATGAAAAATATTATTACTGGTAAACCATTGTTTGGCATAGACACCAAAAAAGAAGGAATGGTTTACGCTGTGGTTTCAAGACCGACGGCCTTCGGAATGAAGCTTGGATCGTTGGATGATAGTGAAGCAAGAAAAATAAACGGTGTTCTTGATGTCATACAGTTTGGAGACATCAAAGCAAGTAGACAAAACAAACAAGTTGACAAAGTTGCCTTGATCGCAAATTCTACCTGGGCAGCGATTAAAGGGAGAAAAGCTTTGAAGATCGAATGGACAAAAAAGGAAGACCTCGAAGATTCAAGTTTGCATAGCGCAAAACTAGACGCATTACTAAAGGAGAAAAGTAAGGTACCTAAAAGAAATGATGGAGATGTATTCAAAGCATTTGCAGACTGTGACAAAATAGTCGAGCGTATTTATGAAGCGCCTTTCCTCCCACATAATTGTCTTGAGCCAATGAATTTCTTTGCAGATGTCACTGCAGATAAAGCGGAGTTTACTGGGCCGATCCAAACACCCGCGTGGACCAGGGGCCGGATCGCAAAACTACTCGGTAGAGCAGAGAAGGACATCAAAATCGATATGACAAGAATGGGTGGTGGTTTTGGAAGAAGACTTTTTGGTGACTTTGCTACTGAAGCGGCAGAGATATCTTCAAAATTAAACAAGCCAGTTCAATTGGTTTACACTAGGGAAGATGATATGACCGCTGGAACTTATAGGCCAGCATCAAAATATAGAATTAAAGCTGGTATTAAGAATGGTGAGATCGTTGCTTACCACTTAACTGAAGCTGCTGTGAATGGGAACATGTTTGATACCATTGCAAATTATTTTCCAGCAGGCTCCATTCCTAATTTGCGGATCGATGCAAATACTTTTGATTCCAACATCACTACTGGGGCATGGAGAGCACCTTATACTAATTTTTTAGCTTTCGCCGAACAAAGCTTTTTCGATGAACTAGCAAAGGAATTGGGTAAAGACGAAGTTGAACTGCGTCTCGAATTATATGAAAAAGCTAAAGCAAATCCTGAAGCAAAGTATGATTATGATCCTGTCAAAGCAATAGAAGTTACAAAATTGGTTTTAGAAAAATCTAACTGGGGCAAAGCGGATCAAGGCGTCAGCCAAGGTTTCTGTATGTATTTTTCGCATAATACGCATGTTGCCGAAGTCGCCGAAGTAATAATGGTGTCTGGACAACCTGTGGTCAAGAAAGTTACCGCCGCAATCCATTGTGGCATCGTGATCAATCCGACAGCGGCCAAGAATCAAGTAGAAGGAGGCATTATTGATGGCATTGGCCATGCGATGTACGGAGAGATTTCCTTCAAAGATGGCGTTCCTTCAGCAAATAACTTCAACAACTACAGATTAATTAGGATGGGAGAAAACCCAGACATAGAGGTTCATTTTGTAAAAAGTCAAGGCAATCCAACAGGTTTGGGAGAACCTTCTTTACCGCCAGCGGCAGGAGCAGTTGCCAATGCGATTTTCAAAGCAACCGGACAAAGATTTTACAAACAACCTTTTATAAAAGAATTAAGTCTCCTAGGATAAAGGAGGAAGTGTAGAAATAAGAATCCAATTCTCATTGGATTCTTATTCCGTTTATATTGAAAATATTACCAACTCATATCATCTTCATTCTCTATGTCCGCCTGTGGCGTACTCTGAGAAGAAGTTTCTTCTGCTTTTGGGGCAGAAGTTTCCGCTTTGCTTTCTGGAGCAGATGTTTCAGATGTGGCGGTTTCAGTTTCAGGAGGATTATTAAGACCTTGGGCTTCTTCTAAAGCTCTTTGCTCTTCCCATTCTTTGTGCTTTCTTGTATACTCCTCATAGTCATACTCAGGCATCAATTCTGTTTTGATGTGGTTGACTGCATCTTCTAATCCACTCATGAAACGATTAAAATCCTCCTTGTAGAGAAAGATCTTGTGTCTCTCGTAACCGTCTCCGTTAAACCTCTTGGTACTTTCCGTAAGTGTCAGGTAGTAGTCTTCACCTTTTGTTTTACGAACGTCAAAGAAATAGGTCCTACGCTTTCCAGCTCTGATTTTGTTGGAATACACACTTTCCATTCTGCTATAATTCTTTTCGTTTTCCACAGTTTGTTTGATATTTTGTTTTGAAAATTGTGACTGTTACTTACAAATTTAACTAAATATTGATTTTAACCTAATATTTTTAATGTTTTATTGTCTCTTCTTCCAATTGTTGTTTTTCAAACATATCATAGTAAAAGCCCTTATTTGCTAATAACTCCTCGTGTGTTCCTTCTTCAGTGATTCTACCTTCATCTAACACTATGATCTTATCAAAGGTGAAAAAAGAATATATTCGATGGGTAATTATTACTGTAGTTTTATTCTTAAGCTCCTTTTCAAGGTGACTAAGAATGTGTTTTTCAGTGCTAGTATCAACTGCAGATAGGCAATCATCTAAAATAACGATCTGTGGTTTTTTGATCAACGCTCTTGCAATCGTTATTCGTTGCTTTTGACCTCCCGACAAGGTGACGCCTCTTTCGCCTACAAAAGTATCATACCCCTGGTCCAAGCTCATGATATCTTCATGCACAGACGCATAGTTCGCATAGCGCTCAACTTCCTCTTTGTTATGTTCCTCCAATCCAAAAACAATGTTAGAATAGATCGTGTCAGAATAAAGGAAGATATCTTGAGGAACATATCCAATACTTTTTCTAAGAACATTCAAATCAAATTTTTGAATGTCATGGCCATCTATTAAAATTTCGCCTTTACTAGCGTCATACATTCTTACAAGCAGATCGGCTAAAGTGGTTTTGCCAGATCCGGTCTTCCCGACTATCGCTAATTTTCCACCTTTCGGCAATTTAAAATTCAAGCCACTCAACGCCTTGATCCCAGTATCTGGATAAACAAAGTCTACATTATTAAATTCTATTTGACCTTTTACTTCATTGATCGATCCTTGATTGCTGATAGAGCTATCAATTTCCAAAAACTCATTCAATCTTTTTTGAGAAGCCTCTGCTTGTTGAATGATCGATGCGATCCATCCTATTGAGGTCACTGGCCATGTAAGCATGTTGACGTAAATAACAAATTCAGCGATATTTCCTGGAGATATCTCTCCTTTTGCAACCTGAAAGCCTCCAATCAAAACGGTTATGATCGTACTGATTCCTATCAGGAGTATCATTAGAGGGTAGAACATGGCATCTATTCTTGCCAACTCCATTGCCTTGCCTTTGTATGCTTCAGATTCAAGAGAAAACATCTTAACCATCGCCGACTCCTGAACGTAGGACTTCACCACCCTAATCCCTGAGTAAACCTCCTGTGAAATGTTATTTAAGACTGCCAATTGCTGCTGTATCTTCGTGCTTTTTTTATTGATGATACTACTTACATAATAGATCGATAGGGATAAAAAGGGTAGTGGTGCTAAACTGTAAAGACTCATTTTTACGTTGACCGAAAACATAGAATACATCACTAAGATTGTCAGTGAAGTCAAGTTCATACCATACAGGATCACCGGACCCAAATACATTCTAACTTTCGAAACATCTTCCGTGATCCTTGACATAAGATCACCTGTTTTATTTCTTTTATAAAAAGCTAGATCCAATGATTCATATTTATCAAAAACTTCTTTTCTAAGATCATACTCAATCAGTCTTGACATGACGATCACGGTCTGTCTCATCCAATACATAAAAAACCCGGTCGTCACCGATAACAAGATCACTATTAAGCCAAATAAAAATAGCGCGTAGCTAAAATCCTCTAATATTTGCCCCTTAATTTCATAATCATCAAAATTACGGATCAAGTTGACATTGTCTACTACCAGATCAAGGGCTTCCCGTATCATCTTTGGTTGCCAAACTGCAAAATAGTTTGATAAGAATACAAAGACCAAACCCAGCACCAAATGCCACTTATATTGTATTAGATATTTATTTAAATAAAAAAGATTCTTCACGCTGCAATATAGTTATTCCTTAGTATTTTGATTGAAGGTAAATCACCCTGATTTTGCCTCATTACTTAATCGGAACTATCAACAATCAACAATCAACTATCACATAGGTTATGCAACAAACCGCTTAATTTCCCATAAAACAAAGACAGTTGTGTTATAGCGCATAGATTACAGAGTATTTTGAGTAATTTTGTGAATCTTTAAACGAAATATTTCAAGAAATGAGTAGAATTGTCACTTTAGACGAGTTTATAATTCAAAGGCAAAAGGATTTTCCATACGCTTCAGGCGAATTAACAGGGTTACTCCGAGATATTGGTGTAGCAGCAAAAATAGTGAACCGTGAGGTAAACAAAGCTGGTTTGGTATCCATTTTAGGAGTGGCTAATGCCGAAAATTCAAGTGGAGAAGAAGTGCAAAAATTGGACTTATACGCCAATGATAAACTCATAGACTGTTTAAAGAATAGTGGAGAATGCTGCGGAATTGCTTCAGAAGAAAATGAAGGCTTTATTCCTATTCCTTCTGTTGAATCCAAAAAAGCAAAGTACGTTGTTGTATTTGACCCACTTGATGGTTCATCAAATATTGATGTGAATGTTTCTGTAGGTACGATCTTTGGGATCTACAGAAGGAAATCAAAAGATTCCGGCCCTTGTGATATAGATGACTTTCTACAAAAAGGTTCAGAACTAGTGGCCGGCGGTTATGTGATCTATGGTACTTCTACGATCCTTGTTTACTCTACTGGTTCAGGTGTCAATGGATTTACTCTGGATCCTTCAATTGGAGAATTTTGCCTTTCTCATAAAGACATAAAAATACCAGAAAGAGGAAATTATTACTCGGTAAATCAGGGCTACTACCTTAAGTTTGATGTCGAGATGAGACGTTACATCGATTATTGTTCTGACCTCAACTTAAGACTTAGATACATCGGTTCAATGGTTTCAGATATCCACAGAACACTCTTCAAAGGAGGGATCTTTCTTTATCCAAATACCAGAAAATTCCCGAAAGGGAAACTAAGAATTCTTTATGAGTGCAATCCACTTTCATTTATTGTAGAACAGGCTGGAGGAAAAGCAATGACTTGCGAATTGGATCGTATTCTTGATATAAAACCTACAGAGTTACACCAAAGATCATCCATTGCTATTGGCTCTCCTGCGATGATTGAGGAGATGAAGGATTTTGTTCAGAAATATTCAATGCCCACACCTTATGTTGACAATACACCAACAAATGGTCAAGCTGCCAAGTAATTAGATAATTTGAATAGTCTCTATCTTAGTTATCAAAAAATAGCAACATTTCGTAATTCCTGACCATCGATTAAAAGCCATTAGTAGCGTTTTTAGCATATCAAAATACCCACAAATCTAAAAAGAACATCATGAGATTTACTTTAATTTTATTCTTGGTTACCTTAATGATATTTTCTTGCAAAGAAGAGCCCAAGCAAAATGGTACTTTAAACATTCCTGAACCAACTGACACTAAAATACCCACAGTCCCAAAGGTTGATAAATCAAAGATTAATAATGCTCCAGTGCATCGATTAATTCTCGATAATCCTTTATTGAAAGAAGTGGGAGTGAAGCAATTGCCAGATGATAAAGTTTATCAAAAATCTAAAACGGGATACACCACGATCATTCTAACCGAAAGACCAAAATTGGAATACACGATAGATGGAAAAAAGAGTGAATTTGAAATTCCAAAAGGAGAAATAAACATATTACTCAATCCAGGCAAATTAGATTATTATTTAACAGAAATTGTTTATGTCAATAATAAAAAATCTGACGACGGTCCATTCGAAACTAAAGACACAGCCATTCCTAAACTAAAAGGTGAGGGCTCAGTAATTGGGCCATACAAACTAATCCAAGGACAAGAAGTCATTACTGGTTTTGATTTAGCACCTATGGATCAAGTACCAGAAGAAATAGCTGCCGCTGGTGCAGATAAAATAAAAAGGTTTTATAGACTGCAGAGGTATTGGGCAAAGGAAGAATAATATGATACCCAATTTGCTACAAATAATTTATGTAGCACTTTAGAATTTAAAATAAAATTCCTTATTTTACTAATGAAAAATATTACCTACTTTTTACTTCTGGCACTATTTATATCTTGTACCAATGACAATGATTCTTCAGATGAGCCTTACAGCTTAAGCGAACATTTTCAAAGCAATATTGATCTACAGCGTGCTGATCTTGTCGCATGTGCAGGTGGAAAAGAAAATGGATTATTTGAAGATGCAAACGAGCCAACCTCTGTATTCTTTTACCCAATTATAGGAGCAACAGATTTTAGATATTTCGAAGCAGCTTCTGTTTCTGATTCTATGAATTTCGATAAATACTATGAACAAGACCTAGAAGATGTACCAATTTTTAACGGTTACCTATGGAAATTTATAAATAAAGATTTTGATGGAGAAAGAATGGCAATAGTAACCTATAAAACACCGGGCAATCTGCACGTTTGTCAACCAATCCGTCTAAAAACGAATGTGAAGCCAACAGAGGTTGCCCCCAATAAAGCTTCTGTTGAGGTTGATGGTATCAATCCTAGATTTGAATGGGAAAAAGGCAATATAAATGAGAATGTCATCTACTTTCAAGTGATTTCAGATATGAACGGTAACTTACTTTCAGGTACTTATACTATTGAGCAAAATTTTACTTTCTATGACCTTGATAACGTGGTATTTAACATTACTGATCCAAACACCAGCCCTTCCTTAGAGCCAAATACTGATTATGTATTCACTTTAATGGGAGTAAGTGAAGATAATTGGGTAAACTTATTTTCCGAGTTTTCATTCTCAACACCTTGAAAAATGGCCAATTTTTAGTATTCTTATAATCAAAGTAGTTTGACCTATCCAAACAAAATACTGTTGAGATACCCTTTTGCAAATGGATATTGTTCTAACAAAGATTTTACACACTAGATTTCATTTTTTATATAAATAGTTTGGCTTTAGCAGCTAATTTTTGTGAATAACTCTTTATCTTTATAGTGATGAGATTTCAATTAAGGAATTTCGACTTTTTACACTTTTATATATTTTAATAATGAGTAACGGAACAGTAAAATTTTTCAACGAAAGCAAAGGCTTCGGATTTATCACACCAGATGATGGTGGAAAAGACGTATTTGTTCATGCAAATGGATTAAACGGTACTAGAATTAATGAAGGAGACAAAGTCTCTTACGAAGTCGAAGAAGGACAAAAAGGTTTAAATGCAGTAAACGTATCTTTGATATAATTACAGCAGTTAAATTCTGAAATCATAATGGCTCATCAATTTATTGATGGGCCTTTTTTGATGTTTTTTCCTAGGTTAGGAGGTTATATTTATTAGAACTATGTAATTCTGCCTGGAGTTAACAAAAAGATAAACATAGTTGAAACGATACTTTATATCCAATTCTTACGAATTCTGGATTAAACCGATCGCAACACGGTGCATTTAGATCATATTTTATTTTGCAAAAGTATCCTTATTCAAATGCATATTCTGTTTCTGCCTCTCTTTCCATTTTTTTATAGTTTTTTTTAAATTTATTTTAAATCGAGGCAACATAATGCAACTAGGATTTGTTTATAATATAGGTAGGAATGTCAATTAAGAGATTTCGCCTATTTACAATTTTATATTTTAATAATGAGTAACGGTACAGTTAAATTTTTCAACGAAGGAAAAGGCTTCGGATTTATTACACCAGAAGATGGTGGAAAAGATGTTTTTGTTCATGCAAATGGACTTAACGGCACAAGACTTAATGAGGGAGATAAAGTCTCTTATGATGTTGAGGAAGGACAGAAAGGATTAAATGCAGTAAATGTATCATTGATATAATTACACAATTTAATTTCTAAAAATATTGGCTCATCAATTTATTGATGGGCCTTTTTTTATTTTATCTCTATTCATATTAAACTCTTTCTATCTATCGTATAATTGTAGAATTATGAGATAAGATTTTATAAAACTATATTCCAATCAAAAAATTTGGATTTTTTGATATAGTTTCTTCTGTCGTTCATTTTTATTGAAGCTATTTGGAGAGCCAAGCACAACAGGTGATGGCTACTATGAGTCTGTTGTGAGGGACGTAGAAAATAATTTGATTGAAATAACGGTGTAGTCCTTTACAGTAGAGAAGCCCCTTTGCTCCATACGCATTAAAACCTAAAGTCAGTTTTCTGAAAATTTCGCTCGTTTGGATTATTAATAGGTAAATATTAATTTGTAGCTAAAAGAAGTTATGAAAACAATACTATTAGTTTTAGTCAATTGCTGCCTAGTTTTTTCTGCGCAGGCTCAGGTTATCTTATCAGAAGATTTTGAAGGATTAAATGGCTCATTACCGGAAGGGTGGAGTTCGATGTCTAGTGATCCAAATCAAATGATTTTTACAACATCAAATAGGAAGGATCTAAATTGGTATCATTACGACCTTACTAATTATTCTGAATTTGCTAGTACCAATATTAAGCCCATTTCAAAATTTAGCAATCTTGATCTTTATTTAGTATCACCTCCATTAGATTTCACTAATATTAGTGGAGCAATCCTTTCGTATGATTATTTAAAAGATGGTGGTAATATTCTTGTTGATCACGAAATTGAATTTTCTATTGATGAAGGACTAACTTGGAACAATATTTATTATGATGAATTGTCTTCTCCTCAATCGAAATGGGCTAAAAATGCTATACTGATAGGTGAAGAGACGGATGGACAAACCAGTGTTATTTTACGTTTTGGTTTTCAGAATACTTATCCAATTGACATTTCTGTTTTATTTCTAGATAATATTGTTGTCAAACAACCATATGAATTGGATTTAAAATTAGATAACGTCACTTCTATTGATAGATGGTCATTGGTCGATCAAGGAAAAAAAATGAAATTGGAAGTGGAAAATGTAGGTACTAGTTTTGTCGAGAGTTTTGAAGCTTGTTGGGATGATGGGGAAGTACATTGTCAAACTTTCTCTACAGTCTTAGAGCCAGGCGAATCATGGATTGTTTTTCATGAGCAAGGAGTTATTTATTCTGAACCTTCGGCTGCTTCAATTACAGTAACTATTACTAAGGTTAATGAAGTGGTGGATGATAATCCACAGGATAATTCTAAAACATTTTTATGTAATTCAATGAGTAAAAGTGGGACAAAAGCCACAATCGTAGAAGTGGGTACTGCAACATGGTGCGGCATTTGTCCACCTGCGATCACTATGCTTGATGAAATGGAAGCTGATTCAGACGGAGCAGTGATAGGTGTCTCCATTCATCAAGACGATCCAATGGATGTGCCAATTTATAGTCAAGATTCAGAATATAGATATTTCCCTCAAGTTCACATAGACAGATTTTACAAACACGCTATAGCAGAATCCAACTATTTAGAACCTTATCTTGAGGAACGAAAAAAATCATTAGTTCCTTTAGATATAGAGGTTTCCGCAACGGGAGAAGGGGCTGACCTGTCTCTTCTTGTTCAAACTTCCTTCTATACACCTTTGGCGAATCATGACTTTAGGGTATCAGTAATTATGTTAGAAAATAAGGTACAAGGAACTACCAGTGATTATGATCAATCAAACGATCGGAATATTTTCCATCCTTTTTGGAGCCTATTTCCTGATCCAATTCCTGCATCTCAAATGGTTTATGAACGAGTACCAAGAGTAATACTTGGAGGATACCTTGGGGAGCCAAGTTCTTTGCCGGAGTTCATCGAAGACGGTACTATAAGCAGCACGACCTTTAATTTTGAAATTCCTGAAGATTTTAATCGGGACAACATGGAAGCATTGGCCCTTATAATTGATGCCACTTCTGGGGAGGTGATCAATGCAAAAAAGATTTCCGTCAGTGAAAATTTAGTAAACCCTGTAAATGAATCTGCGGTTCAGCTTATTGAATTATATCCAAATCCTTGCAAAGATTTTGTCAATATTACTTTTGAAGAATCAGGAAAAT
>Ga0114952_1001774_pt1 | contig 17615 bp, 9 predicted proteins | sample SidtaG_2_FD_87303 | JGI IMG/M metagenome (GOLD analysis project Ga0114952, IMG submission 87303) | Marine algal microbial communities from Sidmouth, United Kingdom - Sidmouth_Asex2 metaG | ecosystem: Host-associated > Algae > Red algae > Unclassified | place: Sidmouth, United Kingdom | collected...
AAATCACAGAATCAGTTGAAGATTTAAAATGGGTAAATTCAAGAGCAACTTCACCATTTTGCAAGTTGTTAGCAATTTGAACATCATCAATTTTATTGAACAATTGTTCTTCCCTAAATGAAGCAGAGGCTTTTGCCAATTCTTTCTCTAAAAGTTCAATATTTTTTTCTAAGATTTCAGTATCGGCTGTTTCCGGTTTTTGATATTGTTCATATAGTTTTTTCTTGTTAGCAATTAGATCAAGATAGGTTTGATGTATCATGCTATCTGCTTGCGCCTGAATAAACTCATTAGTTTGCACATTGGAATTTAGGTGAAGCCCTTTCTCAAACAATATAGTATTAAATATTTCTTTAGAAATATCATCAGAATGATGATTAAGCGCGATTGATTTTAAAATGTCGGTCGAAGGAACGGTGCGTCGATGGTAGTTGACTTTTTCTTTTTCTGATAAAAATGAAAAACTGTTGATAAGCAAATTTTCATTAATATTATTCGCTTCTAAAATTAATTTTTCTGCTTGCTCATATTGTCCCATATCTCTATAAAGGAGCGCCATACTATTTAAACTAGTCGCATAATCTTTGTGGTTTTCACCTAGTAGTTCTTTTCTTATATTTAAAGATTGAATCAATAGAGGTTCTGCTTGCTCATACTTGCCAGTCTCGTAATAAAGGCTTGACAAATTATTCAAACCGTTAGCAACACTGATGTTTTTTTCACCAAGTGTTTCTTTTTTTAATTTTATGGATTGAATATAAAGTTCTTCTGCTTGCTCAATTTTGCCCATATTTTTATACAGAACTGCCAAATTACCTAAGTCCTTTGCAAATTGTAGGTGCTTCTCACCATATACTTCGTTATTTATATTTAAAGCTCGAATGAATAGAGGTTCTGCTTGCTCATATTGCCCCATAATTTGATATAAATCTGCTAGTCTGGTTAAACTGTTCGCAAAGCTAGAATGCTTTTCACCAAATGATTCCTTTCTTATATTTAAAGCTTGAAGGTAAAGCGGTTCTGCTTTTTCATATTGACCCATAATTTTATATAGTCTTGCCAAATTAATTAAACTGTAGGCAAGATGTGGGTGCTTTTCACCGTACAATTCTTTTTGTATTTCTATAGATTGTAACGAAAAAGATTCTGCCTTTGCATATTGGCCCATTTCATTACAAACCGATGCCAAACCATTTAAACTGGCGATAAAACTTGGGTGCTTTTCACCGAATATTTCTTTTTCTATATTTGCGCATTGAATGTAAAGGGATTCTGCTTTTTCATTTTGGCCCATACGCTGATATAGATTCGCCAAACTTTTTAAACTGATGGCAAAACTTGGGTGCTGTTCACCAAGTAGTTCTTCTCTTATGTTGAGAGCCTGAATCAAAAGAGATTCTGCTTTCTCATATTGTATCGTTACCAGGTATATGCCTGCTAAATTATTTAATGCATTTGCAAAATTTGGATGCTTTTCACCATGTAATTCTTTTCTTATATTTAAGGCTTGAATGTAAAGAAGTTCTGCTTCTTCATATTGATTTTGACGATAATATATATGCGCCAAGCCAGTTATACTACTTGCAAAATCTTGTTTTATTTCACCGAATACTTCCTTTCCAATTGTCGAAGCTTGAATGTATAGAGATTCTGCTTTTTCAAGGTGGTTCATTATTAAATAAAGCCACCCTAAATCATTTAAACTTTTCACATAATTTGGATGCTTTTCGCCTAGTACTTCTTTATATATATTGAGACATTCAAGATAAAGGTGTTCAGCTTGCTCATATTGCCCAGTTTTCATATAAAGCCAACCTAAATTTTTTAAATTTCTCGCAAAATCTGGATGCTTTTCGCTGAGTATTGACGTCTTTATATCTCTTGATTGTAGATAACATTTAATGGCTGTGTTATATTCATTCCTTTTTTGATATAAATTTCCTTGTGCATCCAATAACTTTGAATAGACAATTCCAGTCGTATCATCAATGGCATGGAGATAACTCTTTTCTTTTTCAATGAGGACAGTGGCCATAGAATCTTTTTTTTCCTCTGTAAGATAGGACGCCTTGAGAACATTGAAATAGGATGTTTGATGTTTATTGAGTGTAACAGACGTGCCAATGCTATCTATATATTTGAGACAAGAAACAGCTGAGTTATAGGATTCCAAACTGTCTAAGACAGAAAGATGTCGGTCAAATTGGAATGAATCTAACTCTTGTGAGAATAAATTATAGGATATAAAAATTAATAGAATATTTACACTGAAAATAATCTTAGTTTGTTTCATTTAGAATAGGGTTGGTTAACTCATTGAATAATCAATCGCGTCGCTCTTTAAATCAGTAATGAAGTTGATAGTATCCGTCATCTTTCGTCTTCATCTTGCTAAAAAAAAGTTGATTTACAAATACAAAATTAAATAAATATTATAAAAATCCAATAAGATACAATTTAGGTCTTGCTCAGATCTTAGTAACTCTAGTTTTACAAAAGAAATGTAAAGATTACTTTGGTATTTATGACCAGAAAAAATTGCCCAGGAGTTATCAAAATATAATCCTACTGGAACTTATATACCTAGATAATTGAAGCATAAATTGCAAAACAAATAAAAGACGACCTTAATTCTGAAAGGACTTTAGCTAGTAGTTAAGTCAATTATTTTAAGACAATATAAATCTGCGGTTTGGTTTACTCCTCCAAAAGCTGAAGGACAACCGGTAGAATTTCATTTGTCCATTCTTCGTATTGAGTTTCACTTGGGTGTAAATTGTCTGGTGCTAAAGCTCCAGGGGAAGCTCCTAGAGTTCTTGAAATTTCTGTGACATTAATAAATGGAATTTGCAGAATAGCGCACTTATTAGATATATGATCATTATAAAAATCAAGTTCTTTTGCAATATTTTTACTATTCCCACTACCGAAAGGTGTTACACCGTAATCAGGAATTGAAACTACAAAAACCTTGTCTTTGCTCCCTGCTATATTTATAGATGTATTGAGTAATGCTTCAAATTCAGATTCAAATATTTCAAAAGGTATATTTTGGAACTGGTTATTGACACCAATTAGTAGAGAAACTAAATTGTAATCATCTAATGCTGTATCTTCAATAGCATTTATAAGATTATTAGTGTTCCATCCAGTTTGAGCTATTATGTCTACAACTTGAACTACTTTGTCATTTTCTTGCAATTGTCTTCCCAATTGAACAGGCCATCTCTGGGTCTCATCAACACCTTGCCCAATTGTGTAAGAATCTCCTAGTGCAAGATATTTAATTGGATTGCTTAAGATCTCAATTAATTCATCTTCCTTTTCATCTTCATTCTGTTGATTTGAACAAGAACACGTAAATATTAATGCTAAAGCATACATTATAATATTTATTCTTCTAAAAGTAGATACAAGCATGTTCAATAATTTTGTATTTGTTAATTATTAAAGATCAGTCATTCCCTATTCCTATTCTAATTACTACTAATATTTTCATCTTTACGTTTTTCTAGATCATTTTTCAGCCCCTCCGGAAGTCCCTGAACATCACTCAAAGAAAAACCCAACTCATCAGAATTGTCATTAGGTATAATACTTATTTTAGAATTGGTTTCTAGCACCACAGCATAGATCTGTTTTACTGACTTAAATCCATCTTGCCTTATAGCTGCATAAACTTCAGGTTTTAATATCCTCTCCTTTTTCATATTTTCCTCAATAAAATCACCTTCAAACAGTAGTAGCTGAGGGGTTGACTTTACAACTTCTCTAAACTTTTCGGAATTATGCATTAACTTTGTAACTACGAATTGTAGAAGCATTAGTATGAAAATACTAAGACCTCCTTCCACGATAGAAGTATCTTTTAATATAACTGTAGAGGCAACAATGGAACCAACTGATACGGTCACAATCCAATCAAAGTTATTGAGCTGTGAAGTAGAACGTTTTCCCAAAATACGAATATAGACAATGATCAATACATATATTATCAGTGCTGACCAGAGAATCCGAAAGATATCATCCAACGTGCATTCTAATAAATTTTCCATTTGAATTTTTTAATTTTTATTTAGCCAATCAATATGATTATTTGATGCTTGTTTTGCCCATTGAATAGGTCGAGAGCCAAAACATTCCAGAATGGCATCTACACCTATAATGGTACCTTTCGCCAATCTTCCTAGAAGCGCTATAGGTAGGTGTTTGAAAGTTTCATTTGAGATCAAAAACCCATATTCATCTGTCTCGACACCGAGGTCATCGTGTACGGCCCTTATCAAATTATCATCAAGCATATTTTTTACAATGGGCGAGCTAACAGATTTTATTTTAGGAGAATCTAAAACGGAATCAATCATTATATTAGCAGTAATTGCTTTGCCGGATTGCTCTAGTCGCCAACCTTCTTTTGTCAACCGGATGGTTGGATCATTGACCATATCCAAGTTCAGAATTCCCATTTTTGCTAATGCAAGTAATTGTTGAATACTCTCTACTGGTGGTCCATAAGAATATCTTTTTGTTGATTCGTCCAATTGAATTATTTTTGCAAAAACGCTATCTGAGCATTTATTAAAAGATAAGTTTTTATAAATGTATGGTTGACAATGTCGCCACACCTGACCAATACAATAATCAAGACTTATGGCTGCTGATCCAGTTGCCATTGTTATGAAACGCTCCATACTTTTTTCTGGAGATTGTTGTGTAGAAATAATGAGGGAATGTCTAAATTCTTGATCTTCTAACCATCTTACGATTATATTCTCGATGGTTGTTTTTGACAAATTTTGAGGGTTTTTTGTATTGGGCAATTTCAAGTAAATATCTGCTGCAATGGGTGCAAAAGCTTCAATTAAAAACTGAGGACTTTCTGCTTTTTTCTGTGTTAATTCGTTCCCTATATGCTTTTCAAATGCTATAATGGATGCCTTAGTTGGTTCAAACCATTTATCGATCCTCGCATTCAAAGGCTTGGGAGCGGGCGGTAATCCATCGAGCGAAAATGGAACTAACTTAATTTCGATTTTCTGTTCAAAATTGTAGGTGGATAATTTTGTTTTATGATCTAATGTTGAAAATTGTCCGAGTTTTTCAGTAATTGCTCTTACTACATCTATCATCGCTAAACCAAATCCTCTGATACCAATGACACTTTCATCAATTAGATTTTCGTGATTTAAATAATCATAAGTAGGATAGGGTGATTTAAAAAGTTTTAAATGCTCGTTTTTATCTGCAAACTGATTCCAGTTTGATATTTGTTGCGATGGTTCAGTTGATTGATGTCCAACGGTCAGCAACACTTCTGAATACTCTGCATGAGAATTAGAATTAGTGGTTATTAGGACTTTATTATTAATTAGCAATTTTACATGTGTCACCAACTCTTTATGTAGTGAAATAATATTAAATTGGATCAATGGCTTTGTGAGTGACTGAAATCTTTGCGATAAATATTCTCCCAATACTTTTCGTGGCGGATAAGAGTCAATTGTATTATTTGATAACGTATTGAAATCTTTGTTAACCCATTCATGATAAGACGGAAAAGAAGGAATTTTCAAATTTTTATATTCTATCGCTTTCCGTTGACCCAACTCTAAAATCCGCTCACTTATATTTATCCAATTTGATGAATTCTGATTTAGGTCATAGACTTGCCCATTACCAAAATTTCCTGTTGATTCGTAAAGAGACAAATGAATGTCTACAAGACTATTTCGTTCAGCTAACTCCAATATTAATTTTTCTAAAGCATACCCACCTCTAGGTCCAATTCCTACGATACCGATCTTTCTCACCTCCCTCATTGTATGAATTTTTGATTATAAAATTTACCTAAAGTTAAACAATGTTTAAGCAAGTGAGAAAACTAAAAATATAGCACTAAATTCACTACTTGCATGTATGAGCTCTTTACTTCATGTTATCATTGATCAACCTAATATTAAATATTATTTCAGGAAAAATAAAAATAAATACACAAACAAAACTTCACTTCTCCACTAAGTAACTATTTTTGTTGCGAAATTAATATTGGATATTTTTAATTGTATGTAAAAGTATTAGTGGGAAAAATCTAAAAAAACTATTTAAACAGAAATCCAAACAATTTAATCAGTACGTATATTAAGAGTAAATAAATGAAAATATTAACCATAACTAAAAAAATACTTATCATGAAGAAAATTTTGACTCTATTTTTATTAATCCTTGGAACTACTGGAATTGTATCTGCGCAAACTGTAACCTCAGGACTAGATGATGGGACACCAGGTACTTTAAGACAACAAATTGATATGGCTCCTTCAGGAAGTACTATCATATTTGCAGCTGCGGTAACTTCAGTAAATTTGACGAGTGAAATAGTAATTAATAAGAACCTGACCATCATAGGATTAGATGTACTTAACACAACAATAAATGGAAGTTCATCAACGCGACTGTTTAATATAGTGGGCGGTGTTGTTGAATTTAACAACATAACGCTTATTAATGGTCAGGGCATCGACGGAGGTGGTATTTTTAATGGTGGTAATCTAACACTAAATAATTGCGATATTAACAATTGTGTAGCAAATGGAACACCGGGCTCTGGTGGTGCTATCTATAATGATGTAGGAGGACTTCTTCGAGTTAACAATTCTAGCATGACTGGAAATACTGCTGTGAGAGCAGGCGGAGCTATAGAAGATGGCTCTGGAGCAGGCTTGTCTATTGTTCTAGACAATGTAATATTTGAAGATAACTATGCAGGTACAGCTCCAGGAAATGGCGGGGCACTACATATAACTGGTGCAGGTGATGCAACGCTCACAGATTGTGTCATCACTTCAAATGATGCTGCTGCAGAAGGTGGTGGTCTATGGAATGGTGTAGGAACAATGACTGTAATAAGCTCTACGGTAAATAATAATACCACTGTCGGAAATGGTGCAGATCAAGGAGGTGCTGGTATATTCAATGCTGGTGGTACACTGAATGTCGTAGGTGGCTCTATAACAAATAATAGTACAACAGGTACTTCAACATCAGGTGGTGGTATTCTGAATGACAAAGGTGTTTTGACTGTTACAAACACAGAGATAAGTGGAAACTCATCTATCCGAGCAGGCGGTGGCATTGAAGATAATTCTGCTGCAGGAAATACATTGACTTTGACAAATGTTACTCTAAATAACAATTCGACGGCTTCCGCTCCAGGAAATGGTGGCGGACTACATATCACAGGTCCTGGAGATTCCATGATATCTGACTGTACTGTTTCTGAAAACTCAGCTTCTGCCGAAGGTGGAGGTCTTTGGAACGGCGCTGGTGTAATGACAGTATCAAGTACAACAATAAATAATAATACGACTATTGGAAACGGCGCAGATCAAGGAGGTGCTGGTATATTCAATGCTGGTGGTACACTTAATGTTAATGGTGGATCAATAACAAATAATAGTACAACAGGTACTTCTACCTCAGGTGGTGGTATTCTCAACGACCTAGGGGTGTTAACGGTAACTGGAACAGAGATCAGTGGAAATGCATCTATTCGCGCGGGTGGTGGCATTGAAGATAATTCTGCTGCAGGAAATACATTGACTTTGACAAATGTTACTTTAAATAACAATTCGACGGCTTCCGCTCCAGGAAATGGTGGCGGACTACATATCACAGGCCCTGGAGATTCTATGATATCTAACTGTAGTGTTACTGAAAACTCAGCTTCTGCCGAAGGTGGTGGATTATGGAACGGAGCAGGTATTATGACTGTGGTCAACACAACAATAGATAATAACACAACAGTTGGCGATGGTGCTGCTCAAGGTGGTGCTGGTATATTCAATGCTGGTGGTACACTTAATGTTAATGGCGGATCAATAACAAATAATAGTACAACAGGTACTTCTACCTCAGGTGGTGGTATTCTTAACGACTTGGGTGTATTGACAGTAACAGATACAGAGATTATTGCAAATACATCTATCCGTGCAGGTGGAGGTATTGAAGATAACTCAGCCGCAGGAAACACACTAACTTTGACAAATGTTACGCTCAATGGTAATTCCACAGCTTCTTCTCCTGGTAATGGAGGCGGCTTACATATAACTGGACCTGGTGATTCTATGATCTCTGACTGTACTGTTACAGAAAACTCAGCTTCTGCCGAAGGAGGTGGATTATGGAATGGAGCGGGTGTTATGACTGTAGTCAATACAAATATAGTTAGTAATACAACTGTAGGCGATGGTGCTGATCAAGGAGGAGCTGGAATCTTTAATGCAGGTGGTACCCTGATTGTTGTAGGAGGATCCATTAATAATAACACCACTACTGGTACTTCTACTTCTGGAGGTGGCATACTAAATGATATGGGAGTATTAACCGTGACAGGCACTCCTATTAGTGGAAATACATCTGTACGTGCGGGTGGTGGAATTGAAGATAATTCTACTGAAGGAAATACTTTGACTTTATCAAATGTTACATTAAGTAATAACACAACAGGTGCTACTCCAGGAAACGGAGGAGGTCTTCATATTACTGGTCCTGGAGATTCTATGATCTCTGATTGTACTGTTACTGAAAACTCAGCTTCCGCTGAAGGTGGTGGTCTTTGGAACGGATCAGGTATCATGACAGTAGTTAATACAACCGTAGATAATAATATTGCTTCAGGCAACGATGCTGATCACGGTGGGGGCGGAATATTCAACAACGGTGGAACTTTAAATATTAATGGGGAAACTCAAATTACAAACAATATGTCTACTGGTACAGCTGGATCAGGTGGAGGATTGCTAAGTACTGCAGGTAATGTTACCATAGAAAATACAACTTTTACAGGTAACAGCGCAAACAGAGCTGGAGGCGCTATAGAGATCATTGATGGAGACCTTACATTCAATGCATCATCAATGATAAATAACGATGTAAATGGAACTGCCGGAACACCTGCACCAGGAAATGGAGGTGGATTTCACGTGACTGGTACTAGTGGAACAATGATTTTTACCAACTCTGACTTTATGGATAATGAAGCTGGAAGAGAGGGTGGAGCATTGTGGAATCAAAGTGGTACTACCATGACTGTAACTGGATGCACGATAGATGGGAACACATCATTTGGTGCTGATATCACTAATGGAGGTGCAGGAATATTCAACAATAGTGGTGAACTTGTAATCACAAGCTCGACAATATCAAATAATATGGATATGGGTGCAACAGCTGCTGGAGGTGGTATTCACAATAAAACAGATGGTAGCGTTACCGTAACGACCTCTACGATATCTTCTAATGGTTCTGCAACAGGAGGTGGGATTTACAATAATGGATCTGAATTGATCATAAATGCAGCCACGATCGCATTTAACTCAGCAACTACAGACGGTGGTGGTATCCATGCATTTACAGGTGCAAATATCAAAAATACAATTGTTTCAGACAACACAGCTTCAAATGGATCTGACGTGAATGGTTCTGGTTATGTATCCTCTGGATACAATCTTATTGGAACAGATGACGCAAATGTATTTTCGCCAGGAGAACAAGATATTATCGGGGCTGATGCAAATTTAGCTATGGATTTAGAAGTTGTAGCAGGAAATACTGCAACGCATGAACTGGAAGTTGGATCTGCTGCCTTTAATGCAGGAGACCCAAATGATGATTTTCCTGATCAAAACAATCAATCGGTTTTTGATGGAAGGAGAGACATTGGTGCGCATGAAGCTCAAGATCTGATCAGCTCTACTGACAATCCTACTTTTACCAACAGTAAGATTGTCTTATTTCCAAATCCTACTTCAAGTATAGCAACAATGGAAATCCCGATGGAATTTGGAGATGAAATAACGATCAACATTTATGCTGCTTGCACAGGTATCCTGATAAAAAATGTGGCCTCTAACTCAGGAACAAATACAATTGACCTTGGTCAATTCCCAAGTGGAATGTATGTTATAAAATTGCATTCTGAAAAATATACGCATACGCAATTGATCAATAAAATAAGATAGTCAATTAAATTACGCTAATTTTTTTAATAGCTCTCATTCATAGAACTGAAAGAGAGCTATTTCTTTATTACCATTTCTAGCTTGAATCTACTGTATTTCAAAATCATAAAATGAGTCATCAAACCACAATATTTATGGCAATTAGTTTCATCAATCATGCCACTTTGCCCATGATGTTGTATCAACGATTTTACTAGGATTACAAAATAAAAACTATTGCAAAATAAGATTATCATCTAACAAATTTGTAATTAATTATTTTATAACTGTAGCAGTGTCTTTTTTAATTAGAATTAAGATTCAAAAAGTCAAAATAAGACCAAGTATTTCTGCCCAGTCTCATTTCAACTTCTCACAACTAAAACCTTAACTTATCTTTTTTCTTTTATTGCGTTTCAAATTGAAAGTAGCTCCAAACGTCAGATTGGAATCAAAGTAATAATTACTTCTCACTGAAGTCAAACCTTGTCCCACTCGTTCACGCGATTGGTTTAAAAAATTGAAACTATGCTTTACTTCTCCAAAAAGACTTAACCTATCATTCAATTTGAAGATCAGACCAGTCAAGTAGCCTATCCCTGCGAATATGCTATTTGAATAGTAATCCGGAGCCCTGTAATTAGAAAACCTAGACGTTACTTCAGGACCATGATACAATGTAAATCGTTTTGCAAGCGGGATGTGAAATTCAAATCCTAAGGATAACCCAACAATAAAAGCACTGAACACGTTTTGATTGCCTCCACTGTATGCAAAATTAGCATTAGGTATTTCGAGACTCACTCTAAGGAATTGGTTATATTTAAGTTGTTGTTTCATCAATAAATTATATCCTGTTTCTGTGTTGTAAACTAATCCTAATTCAGTTCGTCGTTCTTGAGCCCTTAATTGGAACAGATAAAAAAAGACGAGGGTGAAACACATCAGTTTCATTATTTGGTTTTGCATTTTTTAAGAATTTATATGTGATTTGAATTTATTAAACAGTTGATTAAAATCTAAATTTATGCTTCATCTTTTTATTGTTTTTTAGATTAAAAGTGGCTCCCACCTTAAGTGAGGTGTTAAAGTCTGAATAGACATTACTGATACTTCTTATTGGTGTATACCTGGTTCTTGAATGATATCGAGAAAGACTATGGTTGATTTCTCCGTGGATAGAAAACCTATCAGATACTTTAAATATTAGGCCAAAGAAATATCCAACCCCAAGTGATTGAGAAGTGATCTGGGTATCGCCATTTCCATATTGACTGTACCTCGCTGTAAGTTCTGGTCCATGGTAAAGAGATAATTTCTCACTTAATGGAATGTGAAATTCTAAACCCAATGAACCTCCGACACTAAAATTGTAACTGCTATTAATTGCTTGACCATTAAACGTTCCTGACATCGTCGATCTCAAGAACATTTTTTCTTTCAATTGTTGTTTGAAGAGCAAACTAATACCTTCTCCTAATTGATAAGTTAGTCCAATCTCCGTTCGTTTTTTTGGTCGTTCTAATTGCGTTTCATTGTCTTGAGCATTCAAACATGTTAGACAAAAAAATACCAGGCTGAAACTCAGCAGTTTCATTAATTGACTTTGCATACTTAGCGATTTTATGTGATTTGAATGCCTTAAGGAGTATACCTAAAACAGAATGGTTGTATACTGTATGACAAAAACAAAAATAGGGTATCGTAATAAATACGATACCCTTTTCTAATATAACTAAGAAGTACAAATTCTTAAGCTATAATATCTTGTTACTAAGATGTAGGTTCTACAACTTCTATCTTAGATTCTTCTAATTTTTGTTCCTTCGCTGCTCTTTTTCTAGAAATTTTTTGTAATCGCATATTTTCTTTACGAATTGTTTTTTGCATTTCTTTTTGTTGTCTTTTTAGCTGATCGATCTCAGCAATCATTTTACGCTCATTGGCAACACTATTTTCAATCTTAGCCAGTCTTTCTCTTTCCATTTGCAGCTGTTTTTCTTGAACGCTTTTCTCCTGCATGAGTATAGTCTCCTTTTCCTTACTATCTCTTTCTATCTTTGCCAATCTCTTTGCTTCTTCCGCTTGAACTTTCTGCATTTTAAGTTTTACCTCCTGTTCCTTTTTCATCTTAGCAAGATTAGCCTCTTGTTGCATTCTTTGATTTCTTACTTTTTCCAATGCCTGTTCTTCGGCTTCCATTTTTCTTTGTTTTTCCATTTCTTGTTTATGAAGACGATCGGCTTCTTCCATTTTGTCTTGCTCTAATTGTTGTTGTATTTCTAATTCTGCTATCTGAGTTTGTTCTTCAGATAACAATCGCTTTCTCTTTAATTCAGCCTCCTTTTCCAATTTAAATTGCTCTAATTTAAATTCCTCTTCTAACCTCCTTTGTTCTAACTTTGCAATTTGCTTACTCTCATTTTCAATCTCTTTCTGCTTCTGTAATTCTTTTTTGTGGATTAATTCTAATTGCTTCAAACGTGCTTCTTCCGCTTTTCTCCTTGCGCCCAATTCAGCAAGTCTAGTCTCTTCAGCTCTGATCTTAGTCTCTTGTGTTCTTATTTCTTTCAACTTTTGAACATTATTTTCTTCTTCAATTCTTCTTCGCTCTATGTCAGACAATTTCTTTTGTTCTATTGATAATTGTTGATTGGTCTTCTTTATAAGATCCATCTCTTTTTCCAACACTTTCTTGCGTTCAAGTTCTTTTGTTTGAGCGCTTTCTAATGCTTTAAGTTCCCTTTCCTTCTTATTTCGCTCTTCCACCATCTGAAGAACCTCAGGATCTTGACTAGGGCGATTTGTCTGTAAGCGTACAGGAAGAACAGTTTTGGAGTCGTTTGTTGCAGAATTTGAAACAGTAGAAACAGTAGCTCTTTTAGTATTGACTTTCTTTTCATAAGGAATTCCCTTAGCTTCAAATGCTTTTTCCATCGCGGCCTGTTGGGCTTGTTGGATGGATACCCTTTGAGCTGTATCATTTTGGGCTGCCAATATTGTTGGCAAGCAAAAAAATGCTGTTATAATCAACACGTCATAAAAAAATCTCATATTGTCAATATTTCTAGATTATATAAAAAAGAACTCGTCTGCATAAGACTTGTTTTTAAGGTAAAATTGATTACCTATATACTATCATGAATGTATCTAAAATCAGTCCAAAGTTGATTTGTTTTTAGATACTTTTTTATGTAATATAAATCTAGAATTGCTTTTGTTGATTGAATCAAAAAGATCTTGAACGGAATTATATGGTATTTCTTCAGAGGCATGATTTTTCGATATTTCGGAAGATCTCTCTTCATTTCAGCATTTAGAAATGTCTTGAAACCATCGTAGTTAAATCTTATAGGTTCAATCTCAATAACTTTTCCACCAGGATCAGTTTATACTGCATACAGACATTCCTATGGTCTGCATTTGCCACAATAACTTGACTTTCGTCAAATGCCTTATTATAAACTTCACCATGATTAAATATATTTCGAAGTGTTAGCTATTTAGATAACCACTGGCATTAATTGGGTATATAAGTAATCATAAAAGAATTTGACAATTTAAATTATTATAATTGCACGAGAAATAAAAATACTTATGAATAGACTGTTCATTGCCGTTCTAGCACTTTGTTTTGTATCTTTTGAGGGTTTCACTCAAACCACTGAAGTTGTTGCCTACTGGAAAAAAGGGGATAAGCAAAAAATAAAAACCCATGAAGGTTTTATTGAGTATGAAGGTAGTAAGATCATAAAGAAAGAAGTAACCACCTCGCTGGTTGAAATGATTGTCCTACAAGAGAATGAAACTTCCTACACTATTGAATGGAATTATACCGATAGTTCTGTAGATAAAATAAATATGGGTGACGAGGAAGAGGAAGATATTTATAAAGAACTTGATAAGCTATTTAGCAAACTGCGGATCGTATATAAAACTGATGAATTTGGATCCTTTCAACAAGTAACAAATATGATGGAAATTAAAACTTCTTTGACAGATTCGTTGCATGATTTTATCAAGAACAACTTCGAAGATGAAAAGGAAGGCGAAATGTTTTATGAAATAATGAGTGCCATGCTACTTTCAGAGGATATGGAAGATCAAATCTCGAGTGAAATTCAGACTTACCACTATTATTTGGGAGATGTATTTACGGATACATTAGCAAATTACGTAGAGGAGAGGCCGTCTCAATTTGGTAAAGAAGTGATTCCTGTCAAAGGAGCAGTAGAGGTGATCTCCAATCCTACAAATGAAACTATAACCATAAATGATAAAAAGATCTATGAACCGACTGCTCTAAAAAAAGCAATGATTGGTGTTGGAAAAAACTTGAAGAAAGGACCAAAGAGATTAAAAAAAGCTTTCGATGGTCATGAGTTTGAAATGATTGACACTGAAGACTACAAGTATAATTATCGAACAGGATTTCTTCAGTATTATAAACAAAAAAGATCTTTTTCTTCTGAAGGAAAAAGAAAAGATTCCTTTATTATTATAGAGGAGATTTAATTTGATATATTTATTCAGAAAGAATTTATTAAACTCATTTTTATTTTTCTTGCAAAATTTGCATTTGTTTAATAAGTGACAAAAATGTTTAAAGAATAACCTTATAATTAAGGAAACAAAACCTAAAGCTATGAGATCAATAACACTGATCATACTATTTATTTTCAACTTCTCACTTATAAATTCTGCATTGAGTCAAACAGACTGCGAGTGTGAAGATCTACAGATCACTTTATGCTATTTACCAGCAATCAATTATTGCGATCTGGTGGGTGGTAGTCAAGCTTGTGGGTACGCCATAGATGGAAGGCACATGAATGATTACCTGCGACAAAAGCTTGATAACAGTGATAATTTTGGTACAAATGGCACAGTGAGTTGTCCAATAGATCTAGTACCACTTTCAAAAGACATTAACGTAAACTATCTTGAAGAGCAAAATTGTGACATCATTTTCACAGGAAACTTTACATTGGATACTATTAATCTTCAAGTAAATACAGAAGTAACTTCTATACCTGAGTATACACTTCAACAAATAAAAAATTGGTCTGAAAAATGCGAGACCAATTTGGTGATCACTTCTCAAGCGGAAGCTAATCTTTGGGGTTATTCCATTCAAAACCGCAACGAGAATCCAAATTTTTCTATAGGGAATGAACTAGGAGATTTCATTTTTGATGGACCTTTTGGCAAAGTTGAAACCTTTAGTCAGGGGGGCACTTATCAAGGAATAATAACTGACGGACCTGCATCAGGATATACCAGTCTTGCTGTTGATAATAATGGATTGCCGACCTTAGTGATCGATAATGCTACAAATGATATTATTCTAGGAGACATTGGGATATTTTGCGGCGGTGGAGCAGGGGCAATTAGCCTAGGTCCTAATATTAATAATGATAACGATCGATTAACCGCAAATGTCTTTGCATTGGTTTGCCAATTGGCTGGAGCGATCACCGAGACAATAGAAGTACACCTTTGCCCTGGTGAGGAATATTTGTCTCCTCTGGGAAGTGTTTTTACTGAGGAAGGCACATATGTTGATTCTTTAAAAACGGCAAACAATTGTGATAGTGTTCTGACCACTGTCATACTCACAGCTGAAGAACCTATTGTTTCTCTAACATATGATGGGTGTTCTGGAGACGAATACTCTATTAATATAGGAGGAAATTTATATGGTGAAAATAATCCGCTAGGAGAAGAAGTACTCCAAACCATCTATGGCTGCGATTCAACAATTCTTATCAGCTTGGAATATAAAGAAAATTCCGAAGTTTTCTATGAAGATGAAATTTGTTTCAATGATAAAATAGGAATAACAATTGGTAACAATATATTTAATGTCGATAATCCAATCGGTGAAGTTACAATGAATGCAGCCAATGGTTGTGATTCCATCATAAATGTTTTTTTAGATATTCTTCCAGAGAATAAAAGTACAGAAGAGTTTAAAATCTGTCGGGGTGAATCTATCGAATTAAATGGAAAAATCTTCGGTGGGAATGAAGCAGAGACCTTCACTTTTTCTGCTGCCAATGGATGCGATTCTTTGGTGGTCGTCTCAGTAGATTATTACCCGGATATTCCACGCATACCGCTTAAAAATCCTTTAGAAGTAAGACTCAATAAAGATTACTATGTTAACCTCAATATTGGTGATGAATATTCAATACAATGGTCTCCCGAGCAATTGGTTTCTTGCAGCGATTGTTTTGATTTTTTTATAAAACCAGACCTTCAATATGATCAGTTATTGTACACTATTTCAGACAATTTTGGGTGTACAGAATCCGATACAATATTTATTGATTACGATTGTCCCATTTATATCCCCAATGCCTTTTTTCCTGACTCTGAAGCTTTTGAAAATCAATCTTTTTACATACAAAGTCCTTGTATAGAACTTATCACTGCATTTGAAATAAGTATTTATGATCGCTGGGGTAACATCGTTTATATTTCTGAAGATCCTTATTCAAGATGGAATGGTGAATTAAGGGCAGAATCAGCCGCTGCTGGTGTTTATGTGTACGTGATGGAGTACACAAGCTTGAATAAAGAAAAAGTAATCGCTGGTGATGTAACCCTACTAAGGTAAATTTAATTCTATATTTACTATTTAGACTTTAATTTGTCATGCTTGAATAATAGGAGGTTCTTGAAACTCCCAAATTAATATAGTGGGTTCATTAGCATCTTAAGCGTTGAGATAAATTAAGCGTCCAGGTTGAAACAGCATGAGTGATAACGAGATCAACTAATGTATATAGCATAGATAATTAGAAATGTCGGCTAATTAGGTACCATACGGTTAATGATAAGAGTAATGAAGTATCTTTTATAATAAAAGGAACAATCTTGGTATAGTGATGAATTTCAAATATACCCAAAATGGTCTTGTAGTATTAAAAAAAAATATTAATTCGACACCACAAACTTCCCAACAAAAACTTCATCACCATTTGAAAGCTTCACAAAATAAACACCATTACCATACCCAGAAAAGTCAAACTCAGCTTGAGTACTACTCAAATCTATAGTGGTCATCAAAAACCTTTCAATCATTCTCCCGGAACTATGAAAGACTTCAACAGTTGTATTCCAGTGAAGTTCCTTTAGATTATTAATCTTCACTTTGCCGTGGGTTGGGTTAGGACTAATGGTTAATTCTGTTGCAACATTCTGATTCTTAACAGAAACCAATTCTTCTCCAGAAATTGAATAGCTTAAGCTTGAAAATTCCCGATCACCCTCAATCAGGATTTGTCCATCAAAATTTAACAAAGACCAAGAACCTCCAAAACTCAAACCATCTCCATAATTATCTACGATTTCAAAAACGTAACAATCATCTGAAGGGATTGGTATGGAGATTTGATAGCTCTGATTATTTTCATAATACGCATCGGAGCAAGTGACGTGTTGGACAGCGGCTTCTAAATTTGGTCCTGCAGTTACATTTGGATTTCCACCAGATGCTAAAATGTCTCCGGTAGTTTCAGAAGTGAATTGCCAACAAATTTCACAAGCATAATCATCTGTTAAGAGATCTAAAACTAATGTTTGTTCCGCCTCAAGTTTTTTAAGTATTCT
>Ga0114952_1001790_pt1 | contig 17483 bp, 12 predicted proteins | sample SidtaG_2_FD_87303 | JGI IMG/M metagenome (GOLD analysis project Ga0114952, IMG submission 87303) | Marine algal microbial communities from Sidmouth, United Kingdom - Sidmouth_Asex2 metaG | ecosystem: Host-associated > Algae > Red algae > Unclassified | place: Sidmouth, United Kingdom | collected...
CGAGCCACAGGTGACCTGCTGGTTGGCCGCCTCGGCCAGCACCTCCACCTCGGCCATCTCCAGCGCCGCTTCGCCGGCGAGTTGCACCCGCACGTAGCGGCCAGGGCGGTCGATGTCGAAACGGGTCTCCGAGGCGCTGTTCGGCGCGTAATGATCGCTCACCCCCGGCTGGGCGAGCGTGCTCGAGAGCGAGCCGGAGGCGAACGGCGTGGCCGAGACCATCACGTGGAAGTTCGACAGGCGCTCGGTGCAGCAGTCGCTGCGGCGGTGGACGACGATCTGAGCGATCTCGTGCACCTCCCCCAGATCGAGCTGCCACCATGGTTGCTCCTCCGAGCTCGTGCGCGAGACGCTACCGTTGGCCGCCACCCCGTTCGTCTGGGCGTCGATCGCCCGCGTCGCCAGCGCCCCCCCCGCGGTCGAGGACTGGGTGGCGCTGCCGCCGGTGGCGACGTTGATCGTGGCCGGCCGCCGCGGAGGCATCCCCAACGTGTTCTTCACCTCCACGATGCTCGCCACCGAGGGCACTCCCGCCTCGTCGATGAGGAACAACAGGTAGTGCCCCGGCGGAGCGATGTTCGCGTTCGCCGGCGAGCGTACCGACAGCTCCGAGCCTGCGAGCGTGAAACTCAGCGGCACGTAGCGCTGCTCCATGTTGGTCGAGTGCGTGACCGAGCCGACGCGCACCATCGCCACCTTGGCGATCGAACCCGCATCGGGGGAGGCGACAGCGAACACCCGATCGTGATCGATCTCGGTCGGGGCGGAGGCGATCTCCGGGCGCTCGGCGAGCGCTCCGGAGCCGTCGCGACGGAACAGGTACGGGGGGCTGAACACCTGCGCGTTCTTCTGGATGTAGCCCTCTCTCTGACAGTCCCCACAGATCCCGCCGCCGGCCGAGAGCACGCGTCCGTCGGGCAGGAGCAGGGCCGAGGAGTGGTACTGCCGGGCGCGATCCTCCTCGGCCAGCAACTGCCACTGTCCGGTGAGCGGGTCCCACCGCTCGGCGGCGTACACGGCGTTGTCCAGATCGACCAGCCCGGCGTTGGAGGCGAAGCCGCCGGTGGCCAGCACCGAGCCGTCGGCGAGCATGGTGAGGTTGTGCTGGCGACGGCGATAGGTCATCGACCCGCTACCGGTGACCGTGTCGTCGTTCAGGTCGATCAGGCGCGTGGAGCGCTGATCGGTCCGCGAGGACTGGAACCCGCCACCGGCGACGATGACCTTGCCGATGTCGTACATCGCGTAGCTGCCGTAGTTCCGATAGGAGGGCTCGCGCAGCACGCTGGTCTCGAACGAGCCGCTGCCGTCGGTATCGACGTAGCCGAGCTGCTGGTTGGGCCCGAGAAAGGCGACGCGGCCGTCCGGCGCGGTCTGCAGCCAGGGGTAGTGGCGGTTGTTCCACACCGAGGAGGCGGCGGAGGGCAGCGGCCGGATCGCCCCGTCGGTCTCACGCACCTCGGAGACGGCGAAGCCGCCGCCGGTGATCAGCATCTCCCCGTTCGGCAGCGAGGTGACGGCAGGGTACCAACGGGCGCTGTCCATGCGCTGCCCGCGCGCCCAGGTGTCGGAGAGGGGGTTGAAGGTGTGGGTCTCGACGATGCCGTCGAGAGCGGCGCTGGCGTTGCCGCCGGCGATGAACAGCCGCCCGTCGGCGAGCGTGGCGAAGCCCGAGCAGAAGAGGTTGTAGCCGGTGTCCGAATCGATGCGCACGTGCCGATCGCTCAGCGGATCCCAGATCGAGGCGCGAGTGTAGGTGTGGCTGCCGTAGCTCTCCGCCGGCGCGTCGCCGACGGAGTCGAAGGTGAGCACCCGGCCGTCTGGGAGGAGCGAGGCGAACACGCCGATCACGGGCCAGTCCTGCAGCGGCTCCCAGCGCCCAGTCCGGCCGAGATCCGCCGCGAAGCGGCGGGAGCGGGTGAACGTGCTCGTCGGGTTGGCCCGGGGGTTGATGCCAAGACCCTCGGTCTCGACGCGGCGCAGTAGCTCGGCCTCCTCCTCGAGGGTCGGCGCGACATCGATCCGCCGGTGCTCGTCATCGTGCAACGTGCCCTCGGCGGCGTCTCCCTGGTGAGCGTCCGCGTCGCCGTGAGCCAGCGCCACGGAGTCGTGCAGCGCGACGAGGGCGAGCGCGAGGACCGGCGCGAGCGAGATCGCGAGCGGCGAGCGACGGGTCCGCGTAGCGGCGTTCGATAAGGTGACAGACATCCTGGAAGACACTCGAGTGGAAGACGCTCGGCTCGTATCGCCGAATCGGATCGGGACGCGGGAGAACCGATCGCGGTGATCGAGTTCTCCGAGCGCACGGAAATCGACGGAGCCGGGGAGCGCGGCTCTGCCGTGCGCTCATCTTGTAACGAAACCGGTTATTTATATCTTTATTGTAATAGACTTTTACGATTCAGATAGGTTAGCCCAGCGCTCGCTGCCTCGGCGGTGGTGATCGGTCGGGACCGGAGAGCGATCGCTCGGTCCGACACCGTTCGGACGAGGACGCCGGATGGCCCTCCGCTCGGGACCGGGGGCTCGAACACGAATCCGTGTTGCGGCGAACGGCTCGTCGCGTTCCAGCCCGGCGTCTCGTTTCGGTGACCCAGTACCGAGCCGCCCTCACGTTCCGAGCGACGGTCGGCCGAACGGACTTGCCGGTGCGCGACGCGCGGAGGCGGATCGTTCGCGGACATCGCCGCTTCCGAACGAGACCGTCTCCGGCAAGGCGAGCGCGGGGGAAACTCGATCACCGGATCGGGGAGTCGGCGCAGGTGATCGGTCACGGTCCCGGCACCGATCGCGGCGAACGCATGCCCGCCCGACACGGTGCATCCCAGCTTTTCCGGAGCCCGTCAGGTACGGTAGCGCCACGAGCGGTCGGGGCCTGCTCGAAAAGGGTCTTTGGTGCGGACTACCGCGGGGGTGCGACAGGCATGATCGAGCGACTGGCGAAGGAGGTGCTGAAGCGTCCGCTGCTCGCCGTGGCGGTCACCGGTGCGGTGGGCGGGCTCGTCGCCGCACGGCTGCGCTCGGGCGAGGTGCGCCTGCCGGAGCCCTCCGATCGGGTGAGGCGCTTGGCGAGCGCGCTCGGCGAGCGCGCTTCGGACGTGCTCGAGAACACCGCCGACACGCTCGAGCGGCGCTCGAGTCCCGCCGAACGCGGGCGCGAGCGTATCGAGCACGAGGCGACCACCGCGCTCGAGCGGGGCGAGGAGCGCGCGAGCGCGACGTACTCGGACACGAAGGACGCGCTCGAGGAGCGACTGCCGGAGCGACTCCGCACCTCCCGCCTCGACGAGCTGCGCGACACCGCCGTCTCGCTCGGCATCACCGAGAAGACCGTCGTGACCTTCGCGGCCACTTTTCTGCTCCGCTCGATCTCCGGTTACCTCCTCTGGCGCGCCCGTCCGTCGACCGGGGCGCACGCGCGAAGGACCGACGGCGCGACGCGGAGCGCGAGCGAGCACGCCACGCCGGCGCTCGAGGACCGGACGGTCACCGAGCTTCGGCGGATGGCCTCCGAGCACGAGATCGAGGGTCGATCCTCGATGAACAAAGACGAGCTCGTGGCCGCCCTCGCCGAGAGTCGCGCGTAGTGGTCTGTCGCGTCGGCGAGGCGCGCCGCCACGCTCGCCTCGGCACGTCTGAGCGTCGACGCGTCGCGGAACTCTGAGTCGGTCATCGTCGGCGCGGAAGACCGAGCGTGCCCCGCAAATCCGCGTTCGATGTCCGCGTCGCGGTCGAGACAGGTCGGATCCGATCGCGTTCCATGGGGAGATCGATCCGGCTCGCGGACGCACCGACGCTCCGCCCGGCCACGTTTCATCAGCCGCCGTCGCCCCCGCGCGACGAGCGAAGCCTTCCATCGACCCGAGCCCCTCAGCCCGCATGAACGACGATACCGCCTACACCCCGCCGCCCGTCTGGGAAGCGCCGTCCGAGAACGGTGGTACCTGGGCGAGCACCAACCGCCCCGTCGCCGGCCCGACCCACGAGCAGGCGCTGCCGGTCGGCGAGCACCCGCTGCAGCTCCATTCGCTCGCGACGCCGAACGGGGTGAAGGTGACGATCATGCTCGAGGAGCTACTGGCGCTCGGACACGAGGGGGCCGAGTACGACGCCTGGCCGATCCGGATCGGCGAGGGAGAGCAGTTCGGTAGCGGCTTCGTCGAACTCAACCCGAACTCCAAGATCCCGGCCTTGCTCGATCGTGGCGTGACCCCTGCGCAGCGCGTGTTCGAGTCCGGCTCGATCCTGCTCTACCTGGCCGAGAAGTTCGGTGCGCTCCTGCCGGCCGATCGAGCGAGCCGTACCGAGTGCCTCTCGTGGCTGTTCTGGCAGATGGGCAGCGCGCCGTACCTCGGCGGTGGGTTCGGGCACTTCTACGCCTACGCCCCGACCAAGATCGAGTACGCCATCGACCGCTTCACGATGGAGGTGAAACGCCAGCTCGACGTACTCGATCGGCGTCTGGCGGACAGCCCCTACCTCGCCGGCGAGCACTACTCCGTCGCCGACATCGCCGTCTGGCCCTGGTACGGCGCGCTCGTGCTGAACCGCGTGTACGAGGCGGCCGAGTTCCTACAGGCCGACGGCTACACCCACGTCGGCCGCTGGGCACGGGCGATCGACGAGCGCCCGGCCGTACAGCGCGGCATCATGGTCAATCGTACCTTCGGCCCGCTCGAGCAGCAGCTGCACGAGCGCCACGACGAGAGCGACTTCACGCACCGTACCCAGGCCGCTCTGGAGGGCGAGCGCTAGACGGGGCTGCCGCGAGCGGTTCAGCCGCCACCCGAGCCGCTCGCCTCCTCCTGCGCTTTCGGCTCCGTCCCCGCCGCGCCTTCTTCACCCGCCGATGTCGCCTCCTGCTCCGCCGATCCGGCCGCCGTCTCCCCCTCGAGCGCTTCCTGGACGCGCACGAGCACCACGATCTCGCGCTCGCCCAGCTGCACGCTCGTCGGCCGCGCGAGGGTGACGTCGAGCATCTCGTCGAAGACGTCCATGCCGTCGATGAGCTCCACCCGAACGTCGAACCCGCCCTTCCCGCCGGACGCGGTCCGCGGCATCACGGTCATCGCGACATCGATGTCCGTCTCGCCGTCGAACACCATCAATGCCCGTTCGCCCGGTGTCACGATGAAGGTCGGCGCGAGCGCGGAGCGACCCTCGCGCTCGATGCGGGCGTCGAGCACGTAGATGTCGGCCGCTCCGACGAGCGCCGGCAGTAGAGCGAGCAGGGCAAGGAGCGCGCGCGGTGGGCGGAACGAGCGTCTCGACAGAGGCATGATCATCGCGAGATCGAGTGGAGGGGGATTCCCACGGTACCGTTACGCTCGATCGGTGGGCACCCGGCTCCCCGTTCGGCGCGTCATTTTGCAACATCGCGCCATCGCCACGGCGCCCGACCCCGGCCGAGCGTGCCCCGGCCGCTCCGGGTTCGACCCGGTCGAACGACCGAGCGCTCGGGACCTCGCACCCGCGAGGCTCTCAGTCCGTCTCCAGCAGCGTCCGAAGCTCCGCAAGCCGCACCCGCGTCGCCTCCTCCATCTCGCTCTCCTCGCCAACCACCCAAGCCACGTCGGCCAGCGCCCGCGCGCGCTCCGGCTTCGTCGCCAATAACGCCGGCAGGCTCTCGAACGCGCGATCGGGGGCGAAGCGGACGATCAGGCTCTGCTCGTGAATGAGCCTCGCCCTCGCCGCCGTGTCCATCGAGGCGAACGGCTCGTGGGTGGTGAGGATCGAGAACGAGCGCTCCAGACGCGAGCGGCGCACGCCGTCCGCCCGCGTCGCCGCGATCAGCACGAGCATGCGCACGAGCGCCTCGGGAAAGCCGCCCGAGCCGATACGTGCGAGGGCGGCCTGCACCTCGGGTAGCTCGCGCAGGGAGGCGACCGGCGTCCGCACCCGCTCGCGCACTCTCGGGGTCGCGTACCAGGCGGCGAGCGGGTTCGCCCAGAGCGCGAAGAAGGACAACTCGGTGGCCGCCTCGCGCGCGTCACGCCAGCGGTCGAAGCCGGCCTCGACGGCGTCGGCCCAGGCACGTTCGGCCAGCAGGAAGGGGTTGTCCGGCGCACTCGGGCGGCGCGCCTCGCGCACCCGCTCGGCGCTCTCCGGCAGCCAGGCCAGCCAGGGGTTTCGGCTCGAGAGCGACGAGCGCTGCGTGCGCAGCGGGTGCAGCGCCCGCCCCGCGGCGGCGAGCGGCTCGGTGACCATCGACTGCACCAGAGGGCGAGCGGTGCTCTCGTAGAGCTCGGCGAGCGCTTCGGAGGCTCGGGCGACGGCGGCGAAGGCGCGCTCGTCGCGACGCCCGTCATCGAGGGCGGCGACATCGGCGATGGTGCGCCGAGCGAAGCTCACCCGAAAGCGCTTGGCGTCCCCCTCACCGATGACATCCTCGATGATCAGCTCGTAGAGACCCGGAGGCAGCGCCTCGATGGTCTCGAGGATCGAGGCGATCTCCGTGTGCTCGCGAGTCGCGACCGAGGCGGAGACGAAGATGCCGAGGTGGCCGACCTCCTCGTGCACGGTATAGACGATGCGCTGACCGCGGATCTCGATCTCGCTCTCGTCGGCGTAGGCGTCGACGATCCAGTTCAGCGCCTGGGGAGGCGGCGTGATGTTGTCGCCCTTGGAGGCGAAGACGACGATCGGGGCACGGATCGCGCGGAGATCGATCCGCCGGCCCGGCTCGAGCTCGGCCTCGCCCGTGGCCAGGCGGTTGCCGACGAAGAGGTTCTCGACGATCCAGCGCATCTCCTCGCCGTTCATCAGGTGGATCCCGCCCCACCAGCGCTCGAAGTCGAGAAAGCGCTGCTCGTCGGTATCGACGTTCGCGTAGAGATCGAAGTACTTGCGAAACCAGGTGCGCCCGGGGCTCAACGACTCGAAGTTCTTGATCAGGTGCGCCCCGTCGAACCGTCCGCCGCCGAGGTCGGCGAGCACGAGCGAGGGCAGCGCACCGCCTGCGAGCCCGCCGCCGTAGCGCATCGGATCCTGCCCCAGCGTGCCCGACCAGTAGGCCATCGGTGCCCCCGAGAGCACGATCGGGCCGGTGAGCTCGGGGTGGGTGGCGGCGAGGATCGCCGCGGCCCAGCCGCCCTGGCAGTTGCCGACGACCACCGGCTTGGGGGACTCGGGATGACGCTCGCGCACCCGGTGGACGAAGGCGGCCTCGGCGTCGGTCACCGCCGCGATCGTCTGCCCGGGCTCGGGCACCGGTCGGAAGGCGACGAAGTAGACCGGCTGACCGCTCTTGAGCGCGACCCCTACCTGGCTGTCGGGCTTGAAGCCGCCGATGCCCGCCCCGTGACCGGCGCGCGGGTCGATGATGACGTAGGGGCGCTTGGCATCGTCGATCTCGATGCCCTGGGGAGGGAGGATGCGAAGCAGGACGTAGTTGCAGGGACGCGGCAGCGTCGCCCCGTCGAGCACGAGCTCGTAGTCGTAGACGAGCACCGGCGGAGCGCCGGCCGCCTCGTGGGCGAGGAAATCGTCGCCGCGCTTGCGAAGGGCGTCGAGGAAGAGGATCTGACGTTGCCCGGCATCGATCGCCCAGCCCTGCAGCGCGAGCAGCAGCTCGAGCGGCCCGCCCGTCGTCAACCCCGCGACGATGCGTCGCGCATCCTCGGCACGCTCCTCGCGCCGTTCCAGCGCGCTGTCGCGGGCACGGGCCGCATGGCGCTCGGAGGCGCGAGAGAGGATCGGACCGAGCGGGATCGAGGTATCGAGCATGGCGTCGTTTCGCGGTCACGGCGGCGCACTGGAGGCGTGCGTTCCGTCCGATTGTGGACCCGCTCGTCTCATTTTGCAGCGCAGCACGCGCCCGAACGGCTGTTTTGACCCATTCTCGGTCTATCCGGGCGGGGAAACGTGATTCGCTTCGCAAGCGCTGTGCCGGCTCCCTAGCGGTGGGCCGGCTCCCGAACGGCCCGCCCCGCGATCCCTCGCCTCGACGGGCGTCGGAGCGGCCGGGACGACTCGCGTGGGTACACACGGGCGGTATACCCGGTCTCGGTGCCCGCACCACTCGACACCCGCGCTACAGTGTCCCGATGAGCTGTGTCGTCTTCGACTGCGACGGTGTGCTCGCCGACAGCGAATCGATCTACCTTCGCGTCGAGCTCGCCTCTCTAGCCCGCCGCGGGTTCGCTCCCGAGCGGGCCGGCATGGGAGTTGCGCCTTCCACCTGCACCATCGTCGAGGACAGCGTCAACGGGGACTTCGCCGGACGACGAGCCGGCATGAACGTGATCGGATTCACGGCCGGCTCGCACCGCCCACCGGGACACGGGAGGGTATCGCTCGATGCCGGCGCCGAGCGCGTCGTGAGCTCCCTCGGGGAGCTGTCGGTCTCGATCGGCGCGTGCACCGTCGCCGGTGCGGAAGCGGGCCGGCGATGACGCCCCCCGGGCCCTGGTCGGTCGGTCTGATGACCGGTACCGTCCTCGACGGTCGCATCGACGTGGCGCTGCTGCGCACCGACGGTGAGCATGTCGAGGCGTTCGGCCCGTGGCGGCTCGTCCCTTACGATCGGGCCGTCGTGTCGCTGCTCGAGGAGAGCGTCGCGACGGCTCGCCGGTGGCGCTTCGAGGGCCCGGAGCCCGCGATCTTCGCCGAGGCGACGCGAGCGGCGAGCGAGGCGCAGTCCGATGCCGTGCGGGAGGTGCTCGAGGCGCACGCGATCGAGCCGGACGAGGTGAGCACGATCGGTTTCCACGGCCAGACGGTACTCCACCGCGCCCCCACCGCGGCCACGCCCGGGCGCACCCGTCAGCTCGCCGACGGTGCGCTCATGGCCGAGCGGCTCGGCATCGACGTGGTCGTCGACTTCCGCTCGGGCGACGTGCGTCTCGGTGGTCAGGGCGCACCGCTGTCGGCCGTCTACCATCGCGCCCTCATGCGGCGAATCGGCGCCGCGCCGGGCACCGTCTTCCTCAACCTCGGCGGCGTCGCGAACCTCACCTGCGATACCGGCGAGCGGCTCGTCGCCTTCGACACGGGACCGGCGAACGCCCCGATCGATGACTGGGTGCGTCGTCACAGCGGCGAGCCGATGGACACGGACGGCCGACTGGCGCAGGCGGGAACGGTCGACGAAGGGCGGCTCGCACGGCTGCTGGAGCACCCCTACCTCGCCACCCCCTACCCCAAGTCCCTCGATCGTTTCGATTTTCCCGCGAGCATGGTCGACGGACTCGACCTCGCCGACGGCGCCGCGACGCTGACCGCCTTCGCCGCGGCGGCCGTCGCCCGCGCGCTGGCGGCACTGCCGATCGCGGTCGGCGACATCGTCGTCTGCGGCGGCGGACGACACAATCGGACGCTGATGCGCGAGCTCGGCGCCCGCAGCGGCGCCATCGTCCATCCCGCCGAGGCGGTGGGGTTGCGGGGAGACGCGATCGAGGCGGAGTGCTTCGCCTTTCTCGCCGAGCGCAGCCGCCGCGGCCTGCCGATCAGCTACCCGGAGACGACCGGGACTCGGTGGCCCGCCACGGGGGGAACGCTCCACCGTGGCCGGCGGTCCGCGCGGACGGGAAGCCTCCGCACGACGACATCGATCCGTGCCGAACGGCCCGCCGACGCGCCGGCGATCGAGGCGGTGACCGCGAACGCCTTCGCCGACGTGCCCCATGCGGGCGGTACCGAGCCGCTTATCGTCGCGGCGCTCCGGCGGGCTGGACAACTGTCCGTCTCCCTCGTCGCCGAGCGGGCCGGCGAGATCGTCGGGCACGTGGCCGTCTCGCCGATCGAGCTATCGGACGGCTCGGACGGCTGGTTCGGCCTCGGGCCGATATCGGTCCTCGAGCGGCTACAGGGACGAGGGATCGGTACCGAGCTGATGGGAGCGGCGATCGCCGAGCTTCGCGGGCTCGGGGCACGCGGCTGCGTGCTGCTCGGCGATCCGCGGTTCTATGCCCGCTTCGGGTTCTACCCGAGCGCCTCGCTGACGCTGCCCGACATCCCGCCGCAGTACTTCCAGGCGCTCCTGCTGCTCGGCGAGATTCCGACGGCGAGCGTCGCCTTCCACGACGCCTTCCGGATCAGCCCCTGATCGGACGGTTCGTGAGCGGAGCCCGGAGCGGGCTCCGGCGCGGGCCTCGGCACGTCGATCGCGTCCTCCTCCGGACGGATCTACGCCCCTTCTTCGTCCGCCCGCTCGAGCGCGAGGCCCGGTTCGCGCGCGGCGGTGGCGATCCAGCGAGCGACATAGTCGGCGAAGCTCCGGCGGCAGATGATCTCGTAGCGCCCTTCGCCGAGATTCCCGAGCGTCGCGACGGTCTTGGCGAAGAGGGTGCTCGCGACGCGACCGGGCGGGAAGACACGCGGGTCGACATCGAGCGAGGTGCTCTTGGCCAGCACGTCGAGCGCGGCCGGGCCACCGAGGGTGAACACGCACCATCCACCGGTGACGTTGGTGATCGCGAACGGCCCGCCACGCGCGCCGTTCTCGTTCTCGGTCGCGCCCTCGCCGAGCGCGGCGCGCAGCCGCCGCTCGAGGTCGGTGGCCGCCGGGGCCGCGCAGGAGAGCAGCCATTCGTCCGGCGACATCCATCTCAGACGCAGCCCCTCTCGCGCGACGCTCGACAGCCGCTCCGCAAGCGCGAGGCCGAAGGCGCCCTCGAGCGCGTGGGCCAAGGCGGTGCGTGCGGGATCGGCGCGGATCGTCAGCAACCCGACGATGCCCGGTACCTCGAGTCTCACGCCCGCCGCCGCACGCTCGCCGCACTCGAGCGCCGCGAGGGTTTCCTCAGCGAGCGGCGGCACCACGCTCACGCCGCTTCCCGGGCCGTCGCCGCCCTCGCCCGCCGCCCACTGCTCCATGATCACGACATCGTCGGCCGCCCTCATCGCCTCAGCGCTCATCGCCTTCCGCCGCTCTCATCCCTTTTGCCGCTCGTTGTCCGGATCGAGCCAAACGGTATCGCGGATCGTCGCCTCGACACAGCGCCCGTCGGCGAGCGGGAAATGGACCCGCTCGCCCTTGCGCTCGAGACCACCCTCGATGACGCCCATCGCGATCGAGCGACCGAGAAGGGCGCTGAAATAGCTCGACGTGACGTGTCCGATCATGGTCATCGGAATCGTCTGCCGGGGATCGGCCACGGCCTGCGCCCCTTCGGGCAACACGACCTGCGGGTCGATCGTCTCGAGCCCCACGAGCTGCTTCCGACCCGCGCGCAGGCAGTCCTCGCGCCGCATACCACGCTGCCCGAGGAAGCTGAACGGCTTGTTCTCCGCCACCGCCCAGCCGTGGTCGAGGTCGGCCGGGGTCAGCGAGCCGTCCGTGTCCTGCCCGACGATGACGAACCCCTTCTCCGCGCGCAGGACGTGCATCGTCTCGGTACCGTAGGGGGTCAGGCCGAACCGCTCCCCCTCGCCGAACAGCGCCCGCCAGACGTGCAGACCGTAGTGCGCGGGCACGTTGACCTCGTAGGAGAGATCTCCGGTGAAGGAGATTCGGAACACGCGTGCGGGGACACCGGCGACTCGACCGGCCTTCCAGTCCATGAACCGGAACGCGTCCGGAGCGAGGTCGATGTCGGTAAGCGGCTCGAGCAGCTCGCGGGCCTTCGGCCCGGCGATAGCCATCGTCGCCCAGTGATCGGTGACGGAGGTGACCTGCACGTCGAGCTCCGGCCACTCGGTCTCGAGCCAGAGCTCGAGCCAGCCGAGCACGCGCGCCGCCCCGCCGGTGGTGGTGGTCATGTGGAAATGGTGCTCGGCGAGACAGGCGGTCACACCGTCGTCGAAGACCATGCCGTCCTCGGTACACATCAGCCCGTAGCGGCAGCGTCCCGGGGCGAGCTTCGACCAGGCGTTGGTGTAGACCCGGTTCAGGAGCTCGCGCGCGTCCGGCCCCTGGATGTCGATCTTGCCGAGCGTGGAGGCATCGAGGATACCGACGCCGGTACGCGTGGCGAGCTGCTCGCGAGCGATCGCCTCGTCCATCGTCTCGCCCGGGCGCGGGTAGTACCACGGCCGCTTCCACTGCCCGACGTTCTCGAACTCGGCCCCGGCCTCCACGTGCCAGCGGTGCATCGGCGTGTGCCGCTCGGGGTCGAACAGGGCGCCGACATGGGCACCGGCGACCGCCCCGAAGGTGATCGGCGTGTAGTTCGGACGGAACACCGTCGTGCCGACCTCGGGAATCGGGCGGCCGAGCGTACGGGCGACGATCGCCAGGCCGTTGACGTTGGCGGTCTTGCCCTGGTCGGTGCCGAAGCCGAGCGCGGTGTAGCGCTTGACGTGCTCGATCGACTCGAAGCCCTCGCGCACGCTCATCTCGATCGCGGCGACCGTCACGTCGTTCTGGAAGTCGACGAACTGCTTGGGCGCACGGCTCACGGGCTTCGGGTGCGGCACGGCGAACAGCGCGATCGGTGGCGCGGTGGTCTGGTTGTCGGACGAGGCCGAGGGGACGCTCGGCAGCGCGAGCGTTTGCCGATCGGCGGCGACGCCCGCGGCGAGGAGCGCGTTCCCGGCGGCGCGGACACCGCTCGCCAGGCAGGCACCGAGCGCGTGCTCTCCGGCGACGCTGCCGCCGGGGAAACAGTTCTCGCGCGTCTCCCCGGGCACGAACCCGAGCGCGCCCTCGTCCCAGACCGGACGGCTTCCGGTGTGGCAGGAGAGGTGCACGGCCGGACTCCACCCGCCGCTGGACGCGATGGTGTCGCAATCGAGCCGCGTGCTCCGACCGATGACGAACGTGGCGGCGGCGTCGACCGGGGCGACGAGCGCACCGCCCACCCGCTTGCCGCCGGCGCCGCGCCTCGCCTCGACGACGACCGAGCCGCTGATGACACGAATGCCGCGCCGCCGCGCCGTCTCGTGGGCGGTGCCGTCGGGCTCGCGCCGTGCGTCGACGACCGCGACGACCTCCCGTCCGGCGTCGAGCCAGTCGACCGCCGCCGCGTAGCCGCTGTCGTTGGCCGTCGCGACGACCAGGCGCTCACCCGGCACCACCGCGAAGCGATGGATGTAGTGCGAGACGGCCGAGGCGGTCATGCAGCCGGGCAGATCGTTGTTGGCGAAGACGAGCGGGCGTTCGTGGGCGCCGCTCGCGAGCACCACGGCGCCGGCGCGCACGCGGTGCATGCGCTGACGGGTGCGCCGTCCACCCGCGCCGTTCGGAAGGTGGTCGGTGCGCCGCTCGCGGATGGTCAGGAAATCATGGTCGTGATACCCGTTGACCGTCGCGCGAGCGAGCCGCGTGACGCCCGGCGAGGCGTCGAGCTCGGCGATCACGTCGGCCACCCAGTCCATCGCCGCTCGCCCGTCGATCGTCTCCCCGCCGTGCAGCAGCGCCCCCCCCGGCTCCTCGCGCTCGTCGGCGAGCAGCACGCGCGCGCCGGCGCGCGCGGCGGCGAGGGCGGCGAGCAGCCCCGCCGGCCCCGCCCCGACCACGAGCACGTCGACGTGCCGGTTGATGTAATCGTAGGTGTCCGGATCGGGGGCGCTCGGGGCACGCCCGAGCCCGGCCGCCTTCCTGATGAAGCGTTCGTAGGTCTCCCAGCGGGACTTCGGGAACATGAAGGTCTTGTAGTAGAACCCCGGCGTCATCAGCGAGCCGGCAAGCCTGCCGACGATGCCCATCGCGTCGTTCTCGGCGCTCGGCCAACCGTTGACCGGGTTGGCGACGAGCCCTTCGAAGAGCATCTGCTCGGTGGCGCGGATGTTCGGCACGGTTCGCGCCGGATCGTGCCCGAGTTGCAGTATCGCGTTCGGTTCCTCGACCCCCGCCGTCATGATCCCTCGCGGACGGGCGTACTTGAAGCTCCGCCCCACGACATCGACCCCGTTGGCGAGCAGCGCCGAGGCGAGCGTGTCGCCCGCGTAGCCCATCATGCGGCGCCCGGCGAAGGTGAAGAAGCGCGGCTCGCCGCGATCGATCCGGCCGCCCTCGGGCAGGCGGTTGCGCTGCTGGGCGCGGAGCCGCTCGGTGCCGATCACCTCGACGCTCCCGGCGCGCCGACCGAGCCCTCGGCCGATGCCTCCTCGCTCACCCCGGCGCTCGCCACCGCCACCGCTGCCTCGAAGCTACCGCCGACCGGGTAGCTCGCGAGGATCTCGTAGGTGAGGGTGTCGCGAGCGAGGTTGAAGTGCTTGCGACAGCCGCTCGCGTGCACCCAGAGCTCGCGGTGGGGACCACGCGGATTGTCTCGAAAGTAGAGGTAGTCGCCCCACTCGGGGTCGCTGCAGGCGGCAGGGTCGGCCGGACGCATCAGGTGCGCAGGTCCGACCGCGTGGAACTCCTCTTCTGCGCGCGACTCGCCGCAGTGAGGGCAATGGATCAGGAACATGGCGCCGCGGCGATCAGTGGGCCACGCCCGCGGCGCCGTGCTCGTCGATGAGCGCGCCGCTGTGGAAGCGATGCATGTCGAACGGGGCGGTGAGCTCGTTGGGCTCGCCGCTCGCGAGCAGATCGGCGAAGACATGACCCGAGCCCGGCGTCGCCTTGAACCCGCCCGTACCCCAACCGCAGTTGAAGAACAGGTTTTCCACCGGCGTCTTCGAGATGATCGGACAGGCGTCGGGGGTGGTGTCGACGATACCGCCCCACTGGCGGTTCATGTGCACGCGGCTGACGAAGGGGAAGAGCTCGACGATCGCCTGCATGGTGTGCTCGATGACGGGGTAGGAGCCGCGCTGGCCGTAGCCGACGTAGCCGTCGATTCCGGCACCGATCACCAGATCTCCCTTGTCCGACTGCGACATGTAGCCGTGCACGGCGTTCGACATGACGACGGTGTCGAGAATCGGCTTGATCGGCTCGGAGACATAGGCTTGCAGTGGGTGCGACTCGATCGGCAGACGGAAACCCGCGTAGCTCGCGAGCACCCCGGAGCTGCCCGCCGTGACGCAGCCGATCCTGCCCGCCTCGATGGTGCCGTGCTCCTTCGTCGCGACCCCGAGAGCCGCCCCCTGCTCGACGACGATGTCGGTGACCTCGCAACGCTCGATGACATCGACACCGAGCGCGTCGGCGGCGCGGGCGAAGCCCCAGGCGACCGCGTCGTGGCGGGCGACACCCGCCCGCGGCTGCCAGGAGGCGCCCATCACCGGGTAGCGCGTCGCGGCGGAGACATCGAGCAACGGGCAGAGCCGCTTGCACTCCCCCGCGTCGATGACCTCCCCGTCGATGCCGTTGAGCCGGTTGGCGTTGACGCGGCGCTCGATATCGCGCATGTCCTGGAGGTTGTGCCCGAGGTTCATGACGCCGCGCTGGCTGAACATCACGTTGTAGTTGAGCTCCTGGCTCAGCCCCTCCCAGAGCTGCATGGCGTGCTCGTAGAGTCTCGCGGCCTCGTCCCAGAGGTAGTTGGAACGGACGATGGTGGTGTTCCTGCCCGTATTGCCGCCGCCGAGCCAGCCCTTCTCCAGGATCGCGATCGAGAGGCTCGGATGGCGCTTGGCGAGGTAGTAGGCACTCGCCAGTCCATGCCCGCCGCCGCCGACGACGACCACGTCGTATCGCTTTTTCGGGGTGGGGCTGCGCCACTGGCGTGGCCAGTGTTCCTGGTGTCCGAAGGCCTCCTTGACGAGGCCGAGTCCGGAGTAGCGCTTCATGGAGGTTCAACTCGAGAAGAACGCCGAGCGGGCGGCGCGACCCCGCCATTGTGCCTCGCGCGGATCGCGGCGGGGTCGTCCGGGCGGGGCGCGCTCTTGTCAGCCGGCGACACCGGGGCGGAGAATGAGGCGCACAAGCGACGCTCGACTCCCGAGCGGGGAGTCGGCTACGGCCGACCGGAGGTGGGGGGCTGTAGAGTTTCCAAGAGCCGTGCCTTGAATCGGCGACTCGGGAGAGGATAGGAGATTGGCCATGGCCCTGGGGCCGGCTGGATTGCGCGAGCGCTCATGTCCGATCCCTCCGCCGATGCCCGGCCGCCCGGCTCGTCGCTCGATTTCGACGTCGATGTCGATCCGAGCCTGCTCTTCAGTCAGGCCATGGCACAGACGCGCATGGCGGTCTGTCTGACCGACCCTCACCGCGAAGACAACCCCATCGTCTTCGTCAACCGCGCCTTCATCGAGCTCACCGGTTATCCGGGCGCGGAGCTTCTCGGGCGCAATTGCCGGCTCCTGCAGGGTCCCGATACCGACCCGGCCACGATCGCCGAGATGCGCCGGGCGATCGTCGAGCAGGAGGTCGTGGTGGTCGAGCTCAGGAACTACCGCAAGGACGGCACGGCCTTCTGGAACGCGCTGCACCTCGGTCCGATTCACGATTCCGAGGGTCGCCTGCAGTACTACTTCGGCTCGCAGTGGGACGTGACCTCGTTGCGCGTCGCGCAGGTCGAGGAGCGCATGTCGCGCATGTTCACCCGCGAGCTCGCCCACCGCATGAAGAACATGTTCGCCGTCGTCGCCGGTGTGGTCAGCCTGTGCGCGCGGCACGAGGGAGTGCCGCGTGTCGCGGTGGCCATCAACGAGCGGATCGCGGCCCTCGGACGGGCCCACGAGGACGCTTTCACGAGCGAGTTGAACGATCATGTCGAGCTCGGCCGCGTCGCGCGGCACACCCTCGCCCCCTACCTCGACTCGGCCGCCTCCCGGATCACCATCCGTGGCCAGAAGGTCATGCTCGCCGCGGCCACCGTCTCGCTGATCGGGCTCGCGCTCCACGAGCTCGCCGTCAACGCGCTCAAGCACGGCGCCCTCTCCGACGAGAGCGGCCGGATCGAGTTCGACTGGGCGTTGAACGGCGGCCGCTCGCTCGTCCTGCAGTGGCGGGAGAGGATGTCCCGGACGCCGTCGCCGCCCGAGCCGGCGACGGGCTTGGGCATCCTCGACGATCTCGTCACCGCCGCCGGCGGCCAGCTCGAGTGGCGCTGGCGCGAGGACGGGCTCAGCGCGCGATTCGAGCTGCCGCTCGACACCGTGCTCGCCTCCCCGGCCGCGGCGCCGGGCGAGCGCGGCGCGGAGAGCGCGCGGTGAGATCGCCCTCGGCGTCGCGACCCACGCTCGAGGGCCGCACGGTGCTGCTCGTCGAGGACGAGGGCCTGATCGTGCTGGACGTGACGCTCGCGCTCGAGGCCGCCGGTGCCCGGGTGATCGGGGCGGCGAGCGTCGCGCAGGGACTTCGCTGGCTCGAGCGCGAGCGCCCGGACGCCGCGGTGCTCGATCTGAAGCTCACGGGCGGGGACACCTGCGAGCCCATCGCGGAGCGTCTGCTCGCGCTCGAGGTGCCGTTCCTCGTGCACACCGGCGACGCGCTCCGGCACAAGGCGCTGCTCGCCCGTCTCCATGCCCCGGTGCTGCAGAAGCCCTGCGTGAGCCAGCAGCTGGCGGAGCGGCTCGAGCGGCTCATCGCCGAGTGGACGCCGGCACGCTGAACCGTCGGGCCGACGGCCGCGGCGACTCAGAAGCGATAGCCGACGTACCCGCCGAAGGCATCGCCGCTCCTGCGCCCGAGCGCCGCGTCGAACTCGTAGTCGATCCGCGTGACGCGCAGACCCGCCTCGACACGGTCGGTGACCCGGTAGTCGACG
>Ga0114952_1001810_pt1 | contig 17376 bp, 17 predicted proteins | sample SidtaG_2_FD_87303 | JGI IMG/M metagenome (GOLD analysis project Ga0114952, IMG submission 87303) | Marine algal microbial communities from Sidmouth, United Kingdom - Sidmouth_Asex2 metaG | ecosystem: Host-associated > Algae > Red algae > Unclassified | place: Sidmouth, United Kingdom | collected...
CAAAATCACAGATTTTTCTCTGACCTGAAGAAAAAATTTAGAGCAAAATCTGTGATTTTGCTTTCTGCGGGTGCTTATTCTTCTTATCTTTAGTTTTCGCACATCACATACACGCACGTTGTCAATAAGCAAATCAGACCCAATATTTAAATGAAGCTAATATTTTTAATTTTATTTCTAATTCCTTCCTTTATTTTTGCCCAAGATCAACTTTGGAGAAAATATTATGAACAAACTAGTGGCTTTTGTAGTCGCAGTCTAAAACTATATCTAGACTCCACTTATATCTACGAAACTGGATGTGAAGGGCGTTCTAATGTAAATATTGGCACTTGGTCACTAAAAGAAAATATCATAACACTCCTTCCTGTTAAATCTGGAAAATTTAAAAGTTTTATTAGCATTTCGAAAAAGAGAAAAGAAACTTCTGACTCTTCTCAATATATTATCATTCTTGATAAAAATGACCAGCCCATTCCAAATTTTGGGCTTATCCTAAATCATCCTAAACCCAATTATGAAAAATCATGTATAGAAGAAGAAAAATACTGTTTCTACAATGTCCCCATAAAAATAAAAAAACACGATTTAAATTTTTTCGTTACCACAAGGTATACTGATGAAAATGGAAAAATTTATTTGTCTTGGAGAGAAAAATACTTGATAAATAAAAAAGGATTTACATTACAATTGTCAGCAACTGAAATGTTTGATGAAAATGTTGTTCTAAAAATAAAGAAATATAAAAATCATAATATCTTTATAAAACTAAATCTCCATAAAGAGATGTTTTTCTACCCGACTATAAAGTGGTTGTCTCTAGAAAAAATGAGTATCAAAAACGTTGAAGATAAAATAATCCCAATAAAAATAAAATAAGGCAAAAAGTTTAGTATAAAAAAGCCAATTGACAACAAAGTGTTTATGTCCATCCGAGTTTAGGGCGAAAGAAAGAGCCTCGTCTTGGGCTTTAAAACGCAAAATCGCAGATTTTACTCTGACCTGAAGAACAATATCTGAGTAAAATCTGCGATTTTGCTCTCGTCGGGTACTTATTCTTTCTATCTTTGAGCTTTCGCACGGCATAGACACCGACGTTCTATGCAATTAATACAACTTAACTCTATTATTTCCGTATATCTTTATTTATTCTCTAACTTAATTAAATAATCCAAAGTCAAAGAAATGGACTTACCTGAAAATCATAGAAATCACGTATTAGAAAGTAATTCTGAAAGACACTTCTTTACTCAAATCCCCTCTGAGTGGCATGTTGAAAAACCCAGTAAAGATTACGGAATTGATTTAAAGTGCGAGATCGCAAATAAGTCTGTATATGGTTTAAATTTTTCTATCCAATTAAAATCTAAAGAGACTGATATAAATACAGATTACGTTATTATTACAAAACTAAAAAGGAGAACCATTAATCTATGGTTAAACAGACTCGAACCTATAATGTTATGTGTCTACATTACTGATGAAGATGAAACGTATTGGTCCTGGATAAATAATAATACTTTTGATCTTTCAAAAAGCAACAAACATTACCAGTTAAAAATAGATCGAAGGCAAAAATTTTCAACAATCAGTTGGGGCGAGATACACGAATATGTAAAGAAAATCTTTGCAAAAAGAAATTTGTTATATGACATACCAGATCAAGAAGAAGAAAAAATAGATAATGCGTGGAAACATTATTTTAACAAAGATTATAGAAAAGCATTATTCTTTCTAAAAGAACAAAACAATGATACTAATTCTAATTTATTAAATGCTATTGCGATATCTCATTATCAGCTTTTTCAGTATAAAGATGCACTTGTACATATAAACAAAGCATTAGAGATCGATAACAAATATGCTCTTCTACAAAATAAAGCTTCAATACTAATCCAATTTGGTCTACAAAGTAATAATATAGAATTTGCAAAATCTGCAAACGAAATTTACCTTATTCTAGAAAACAGAGATCCTAAATCATTCCTTGAAAAAAATGCTTATAACTATGCAAATAACCTAAAATTCTTGAAAGAGTATCTATTAGCAATTGACATGTATAAAAAAGCTCTTTACTTCTCCCCCAACAATAAAGATGCTTGGAAAAATCTAGGTTCAACATATTTTGAATTACAAAAACATGAAGAAGAAGTAGATTGTTATGATAAAGCCTTAACGCTAGATCCAAATCTGGTTCAAGCTCTATTTAGTAAGGGCAATACATTATTCAATGTTTTTGAAAAAAAAGATGAAGGTTTAAATTTAATGTTGACTGCCTTAAAAAAAGACAAACTTAACTATTTTGAGATGGACTTTCCATATAGCTATTATTGGGTTGCCGAAGCTTATAAAAAACTGGGTAAAATAAATGAAGCTAAGAAATGGAATAAGAAGGGGTTGATAAACAATCCGATTGATAAGTTTTTTAAAGTTCAAGAAATAGAATTAAACAAAAAAACAGCATAGAACAATGTGTATGTGGTCATGCGACTTTAGGGCTGAAGAAAGAGCCTCGTCTTGCGCTTTAAAACGTAAAATCACAGATTTTTCTCTGACCTGAAGAACAATATCTGAGAAAAATCTGTGATTCTACTCTCGCCGGGTGCTTATTCTTCATATCTTTAGCTTTCGCACATCACATACACGCACGTTGTAGCCAATTCAACAAAAAAATGGAACGAAACGATTTAACTATAGAAGAACTTAAACAGTGTGGATTAAACCTAATTGAAAAATTAGGCGAAATTCTTGTAAAAGTAAGATTTCCATATCAAGCTGGAAATAAAGGCTTTTTCATTATTAAGAAGAAAGATGATTTCGTAAAATTTATTAGTAAAAGAGAGGCTAAGGAATCTATAACCATTTATAAAGAATTTGAAAAAATTACGGCGAGTCGAATAAATATTGAATTCATTGCGAATACTTTAATTCAATTAAATAAACCTAAATATACAGATTGGTTAATAATCCTACCCGAAATAAAAATTGAGTGGGATAACTGGCACTATGATGATACTAGAGAAGAACTAAAAGAAACTCTAGAACTTTGCTTTGGACAAAAAATTCAAATTTTGGAAGATCCTGAATATATAAACGAAGATTTAACTATTCATGCGTATGTTCCTGATGAAGATGGAAAAATTCGTCCTGGTGCTTACTAAAAATTTAATCTAAACTATGTTCTATTTTGAAAATCCTTGGGGAGATGCTAAAGAAAATGTTTCCCTTGAATATATAAAACAACTAAGTTAAAAGAGATATATTGCGAGTGTAGAGTACTTTGGATTAGTGGTAAAGGATATGAAAAGTATTTTTAAAGAGTGAAAAAAGTTGAGATTTTTCTTTGAAAACAAACTTAGCAAAACAAGGTCTAAATAAAAAATAACAGGCTACAACAAAGTGTTTATGTCCATCCGAGTTTAGGGCTGAAGAAAGAGTCTCGTCTTGGGCTTTAAAACGCAAAATCGCAGATTTTACTCTGACACGAAGAATAAATTTCAGAGTAAAATCTGCGATTTTGCTCTTGGCGGGTGCTTATTCTTTTTACCTTTAGCTTTCGCACGGCATAGACACCGACGTTATGTCCAATTCCCATATTTCTTAAGGAAAAATCAATTATTTGGATAATATTATAGATATTGTTTTCAAGCATTTATCAAGAACTAATCAGAATTTGACTAAACCTAAAAACGAAGTTATACCTATGAAAAAAACACTTTTAGTATTGTTATTTCTAAATATTCCTATATTTTTATTCTCACAATCTCAAAAATTAAATATTGAAGAAGCAGAAAACTTATTCGAAAATGCTAGTTACCCCTTAGCTATTAAATTCTATACCAAAGCATTAGACATTAACGAATCTAATTCTATAAAATATTACTTATATTACAAGAGAGCTTCGTGCTATTATATGCTCAAAAAGTATAAAAATGCAATTGATGACGCATCGCAAGCTCTAAAAATCACGACTCTAGATAAAGACTATACCTTTGTAAAAGGAAATGCATTTTGGTTGATAGGAAGAATTCATTCTAGACATGATGAAAAAGAAAAAGCTCTATCTTATTTTAAATATGCTGCTAAAATTCTAAAATCTTCCTTAATTATTAATAATGTAGGATATAAACAAATGCAATTAGAGCAATATTCAAAAGCACTAAAGTCTTTTAATGAATCAATAAAACTAGACCCTAGTTTGTCCTATTCATATAATAATAGAGCATTAGTTTATCTTAAATTAGAGGAAATTAATCTTGCAAAAAAAGATATTATTAAAGCTAAACAGCTCAGCCCCCAAAACCCCTACATTTATAAACATAGTGCATTAATTTACCTTTATCTTAATGAGAAAGAAAAAGCTTGTGCAGAGCTTCAAAAAGCTAAAGAGCTAAACTATTCTAAGTTTGGAAGTGAAGCTGATGCTCATGAAGTAGATAAACTACTTAATGAAAATTGTGGAATTCAAGAAAAAAAGAACAGGACATAACAAAGTGTTTATGTCCATCCGAGTTTATGGCTAAAGAAAGAGCCTCGTCTTTGAGCTTTAAAACGCAAAATCGCAGATTTTACTCTGACACGAAGAATAAAATTTCAGAGTAAAATCTGCGATTTTGCTCTCGTCGGGTATTTATTCTTCTTTCCTTTAGCTTTCGCACGGCATAGACACCGACGTTAGGTGCAACTTAATATTAAAAACTAAATTAGAGCATACTTGAAAATGGGAAAAAAGCTAACAATTTACATGATTGATGGAAAAGAGTATGGTCCAAGAACAATTGAAATTGGAAATTGGTCAGGTAAAGCTATCTATACTCCTAGAAATATGATTATGAATATTTTATCAAGAAATGAATTTGATAATCCAGGAGTATACTTTTTAAAATCTAATCCAGAGAATGAAGCCTATAGCGAGAAAGTATACATAGGTGAAGCGGAAAATATTAAAGCTAGAATAAAAACTCATCTAACAGACTCTAAAAGAGATTTTCATGAATTGGTATTCTTTATAAGTAAAGATGAGCTCTTAACCAAAGCACATATTAAATACTTAGAGTCTAGAATTATTCAAATTGCTAAAATTTCAAAATCTGCTGAAATAGAAAATACTCAAACACCTTCGCTTCCATCTTTACATGAAGCAGATATTTCCGATATGGAATATTTTCTTGACCAGATAAAGTTAATTCTTCCTGTAACTGGTCTTGAACTTCTAAAACCTTCAGTTATTAAAATTGATAGAAACAATCAACACCTTCTGAAACAAGAAGCAACAGTTGAAATGTGGCGAATCAAAACTAAAAATTACAATGCTAAAATGTATGAATCTGAAGAAGGCTTTATAGTTACTGAAGGATCTGAAGCAAATTTAAATACTTCAAAATCTCTTACTCAAGGATATAAAAATTTAAAGAAAAAATTAATTACTTCTGGATCATTGAAAAAAGAAAATGATAAATTACTTTTCGCCGAAGATGTCATTTTTAATAGTCCAAGTGCTGCTTCAAATATAGTATTAGGTCGACAAAGTGCAGGTCCAATTCAATGGATTAATTCAAAAGGAAAAACATATAAAGAAGTTCAAGAAAAAGAAATAAAAGAAAAATAGCAGCACCTAACAAAGTGTTTATGTCCATCCGAGTTCAAGGCTGAAGAAAGAGCCTCCTCTTGCGCTTTAAAACGCAAAATCGCAGATTTTACTCTGACACGAAGAATAAATTTTCAGAAAGTAGCATTTTTGCAGTAAAAAACGTAATTTACTACTATGGATTTTAAAAAAGGAAAAAATAGAAATACTCCAATACGACTCGATTCATTGGAGCAATTAGTAGATGTAAAAAATGAGGTTCGCCTTATCGATTTATTTGTTGATAGTTTAGATTTGGATGCTTTGGGCTTTCGTGTAGAGCATGCTAGTCAAGGACGTCCACCTTATCATCCCTCGACTTTATTGAAGCTCTATATTTACGGATATTTAAATAGGATAAGAAGTTCACGCGAATTAGAAAAAGCGAGCCAGATAAATTTAGAAGTGATGTGGCTACTAAGGCAGTTGAGTCCAGATCATTCGACTATTTCCAATTTTAGAAAAGAGCATCCCAAGCAAATTAAAGCAGTATTCCAACAGGCAATATCAGTAGCAGATTACTTTAAGTTGCTTGGGAAAAAGTTGGTGGCTGGAGATGGAACAAAAATAGCTGCTCAAAATTCAAAGAAGAATAATTTTAGTCAAAGTAAAATAGATCAACACCTTAAATACATCGATAATAAACTTTCGGAATATATTGAAGTTTTAGCAGAGACCGATGGAGAAAAAAAAAGAACTCATCGAAAAAATCGCTCTCCAAAAGAGGAGAAAAAAAAAGTATAAAGAACTCGAAAAACAATTGATAGAATCAGAGGATAGTCAAATTTCGACATCGGATACTGAGGCTAGATTAATATCTAATGGCAAAGGTGGCATAGTTGGTTATAATATACAATCAATGGTAGATTCAGCCCAGAATATACCTGTAGATTATGAAGTGACAAACTGTAATGACAATCAAGCTATGGCTCAAATGTTGGAAAGAACGATAGCTACCCTAAATTTAGAAAAGGATGAGAATGGGAAGTTAAAGGAGACTCTAAAAGGGCTATTTGATGCAGGTTATTATAATGGTCAGCAACTCTCAAAAGCTCAAGAACTAGGCGTAACAACTTATGTCTGTATTCCCAAAGCAGGAGGAAATTCAAAGCCGCCTGATCCAGCTTATAATCGTTCTAATTTCATCTACAATGCTGAACGAGACTTTTTTACCTGTCCTCAAGGAAACAAGCTTCTGACAAATGGAAATTGGAGCAAGTGTAGAAATAAAAAAGTCAAACAATACAAAACCGAGGCTTGTAAAAAATGCCCTGTTCGAGCCAAGTGCCCCAAAGCTAAAAAAGCTGGTAGAGTACTGCTTCGTAATGAATATGCTTGGGCCTGTGAAAAGAATCAAAAAAGTATGAATACCAATCCTGAGATGTATCGAAAAAGGCAGGCGATTGTGGAGCATCCTTTTGGAACAATAAAAAGAAGTTGGGGCTTCACATACATTATGACAAAAAAAGGAAAAGACAGAGCTTCTGCTGATGTAGGATTTATCTTTCTGGCTTATGCTTTGCGCAGAATTTTCAATATATTGGACTTTGAACTGCTTCAAGAGCATCTTAAAAGTCAAATAACTAATTTTTCACTTTGTGCTTCATTTTGGGACCTGCCAAAGCTTGTAGAATTGATTTTAAGAGCAGCTAATCTAATATCAAAGGTCGGAGCCAAAACTCTTAAAGGTATTCGTTAAAAATAGATAACCTGTTGATAATCAACTGAAATTATAAGTTATTCAACAATCTGACGTTGGCAGTAATTAGCGTTTTCTGAAAATTAAAAAGAAACTAAAATATGAGGTTTACGTATCTTAAAGTAAAAAATCCTATAAATGAAAACTCATCTTCTAATCATACTTTCATTCTTTTTTGCAACCTTAAATTTAAATGCCCAAGATGACTTTCGGGATTTAGCTTATTTCTCTAAACAAAAAACTGTTGAAGGGCTTTATTTAAAATACTCAAGCCTAAAAGTTCTAAAAGATTCTTCATTATCAAACTATGGACTTACTCATAAATTCAAAAGATTTGAAATTAAATCTCCAATTAAAGTTCAAATATCATGTAATGGTGCATCTGAAGCAAAATTTGATACAGCTATTGCCATCTATGAAATAGCAATTCTAAATGATGAGGATTACCACTATCATAATCTTATGATTGATTCTATCTATAGAGAATGGAAAAAACTAGGGAAAGAGTATTGGGAAGAATTTAAATTTTTATCAAAAGATAATTATTTGTTCTATAAAGAAGGAAATTATGTCCTCTACAACTTTCCCGCAAATAACAATCCTGGAAACTATTACTCTTTATGGTTTAATGAACATTTTCTAAGAGTTACATTTAAAGGTTTTAAAGAAAAAGTTGGTTGGGGAGGGCTTTCCAGCTTCATGAGTATTTCAAAATATAGGGACTTAAATCGCTTAAATATTATAGAACCATATAGTGATCCTTGGATGCCTCCTTTTGATTTTATCCTTTTGTATGAAGGAGGAAGATTTAAATAAAAACTACTGCCAACACAGTGTATATGTTCATCCTGCATTTCGGGCTAAAGAACGAGCCTCGGCCTTTGCCTAAGCCGCAAAATCACAGATTTTGCTTTGGGATTATTTATGTTTAACAGCGCATAGCTTGCAGCACGCCATAGACACATACGTTGGCTGCAAGCAGAAGAAAATTCTTAGGCTTATCATAAAAATTAACCTGTACAAAAGGTTCTAAATATTAAGAGCATTTGAAAATCAAATTCCATTTTCTCTAAATAAAGATCCATTTCTCATAATTAATGTTGTCGAAAAGACTTCTAAATCGCTTACTTAGACGAAATTGGTAAGCCCCTTACCTCAAAATAAAAAGAAGAGACTAAAAAAATAAAACTTCCTAAAACTATCATGGACTCTAACTTAAATAGTGAGGAGAACCAATTATGTACAAAATATGTTGAGGAGATGAACCTTGTCTTTTTATAGTAAAAAAAGTAATATCCTAAACTAAAAATGTATCAAATGAATAATGGAACAATCCTATTCTTAACTTTTGCAATAACAATAATCATAGGTGTAGCCATACGATATTTTCTGTGGAAGTTGAAGATAAAAGATCAAAAATCAATTGATAAAGATTGGGAAGATTTTGAAAGAGCAATTAGTAAAAATGATGTAATCCAGATTAGGCTAATTGGAGAAAAATTAGTTTGGAATAGTTATTTAAAAACAACTCAATTAAAAACAATGATTAAAATTGTAAATCAAAACCTAAATAAAAATCCAGAATTAGAAAAGTTAAGTCTAGATTTACTTAATAAAAAATTACATCGTGAAAGAAAAATTCTAACCTATAATCACTGAAGTAATATAACTAGACTGTAATGATGAAATAAAAATAAGCCAGCAGCCAACAAAGTGTTTATGCCCATCCGAGTTTAGGGCTGAAGACAGAGCCTCGTCTTGCGCTTTAAAACGCAAAATCGCAGATTTTACTCTGACCTGAAGAACAATATCTGAGTAAAATCTGCGATTTTGCTCCCGTCGGGTGCTTATTCTTTCTACCTTTGAGCCTTCGCACGGCATAGACACCGACGTTGGCATCAATTAGAAAAAAAACCAAAAAGTATACAACAATCGAAATTCCGTATAAGAGAATAAAATAGTTCCACTCCTACCTTTACAATATTCTTTTCAATAACTAAAAACAATTAAAAATGAAACAGAATAAATTTGGCAAAAAAGGTTGGACTCCTGAAAGAATAGGAGATTTAAGTGGCAAAACATACGTCATAACAGGAACTACGAGTGGAACTGGATTTGAAGCTGCTCGAATACTTCTATCAAAAGGTGCAAAAGTGGTGATGCTGAATCGTAATCCCAAAAAAGCGGAAGAAACAATCAATGTTTTAAATCAAAAGCTGGGTAATAATATTGATGTGTTAAATATCCAGATGGATTTGGCGGAACAGGCTTCTGTAAGAAATGCAGCACAAGAAGTTCTTGATAAATTGTCTCGGATTGATGCTTTAATTTGTAATGCTGCTATTGCCCAAGTTCCTACTCAAAAGATAACAGTAGATGGTTGGGAAAGTCAAATGGGCGTTAATCACTACGGACATTTTACACTACAAGCATTGCTTTTTCCATTGATTGAAAAATCAAAAGGGCGGATTGTGACAGTTGGCAGTATGGGGTATGATATGGGGCTAAAAACCATCAAGTTCGATGACATGAACTGGGATAAAGATTACACACCTAATGATGCTTACAGCCAAAGCAAACTTGCACAGATTATGTGTATTTACGAATTACAAGATAGATTGAAAAAAGCTGGAAAAACCGAAGTTAAAGCCTATGCCTGTCACCCGGGTTCATCAAGAACTTCACTAATCGCTACAAGTGGTAGTTTAGTGATGCGAATTATTTTTGGTCTGATGAAATTATCACCTTTGACACAGCCTGCTGAAAATGGTGCGTATCCCATGTTAATGTGTGCTACGGAATCTGATTTGGACCAAAGTGCTTTTTATGGACCTACTGGTAGAAATAATTGGGTTGGACCTGTTGGAGCACATAAATTAGAACCACATGCAAAAGATAAAGCTGTTGCAGAGAGATTATGGGAAGCATCGGAAAAGGCAACTGGTTTGAAATGGGAAATTTAAGTCAAAAACTCTAAACTCTAAATTTATGGATATTATAAAAGTATCAACCGCTTGGGTAAAGTCTGAACTATTTTCAACTCCTTTTTTTGTTCTTTCTGGAGTCCTATTCATTGTGGCAAGTATCGGATTTTGGCAATTAGGAAAGACCGAAATGGCAAAGGCATATATCATTCCGACCTTGATAGCAGGTGTTCTACTTACAGTTATCGGACTTGGACTATTTTTTACCAATAAATCAAGATTAGCCAATTTTCCTGTCGCTTACGAGCAGGATTCGTCAGGTTTTGTAAAGTCAGAGCTTGCTCGTGCCGAAGCAACTTTAAAAGAATACAAAACAATTGTTTTTACAGCAATTCCAATAATTATTGCTGTTTGTGCCATAGGCATCATGTTCCTTAATACACCTATTTGGCGGGCAAGTTTGATTACAACTATTGCCATGCTCATAGTCATATTGTTAATTGACGGTACAGCATACGCCAGAATAGATGCCTATAATCAACAGTTGATTTCAGTAGATAAAGAAAATTAAAAGATGCCAATGAAACATTTCAAAACGCTATCGGCTTATTTCGACTACATTGAACTGCCTCAACCTGAACATCCAATGTTGAGCGTATTGTCAGCAAACGGCGACAGTTTTTTGCCTTGTCCAAAAGAGAGTTCACCTCCGATAACTAATGATTGTTATTCCATTAGTTTAAAGAAGATTGTCAAAGGAACCTTAAAATATGGACGTACAAAATATGACTTCACTAATGGAGTATTGATTTTTATTGCTCCAAGACAGGTTATGCAATGGGATAACAGCGCCGTTTTTGAACAAAAAGGATTTTCAATTAATTTCCATGAAGATTTTTTCAAAGGAACTGAATTAGCACATCAAATTAAGAAATATGGGTTCTTTTCCTATTCAGCGAATGAAGCATTACATCTTTCTCCAAGAGAGGAAAAGCAGATAGAATCCATCGTGGAGAATATTGAAATAGAATATCAAAACAACCAAGATGAATTTAGTAAAGAAATCATCATTTCACAATTGAGTACTCTTTTAAAATATGCCAATCGTTTTTATGAGAGGCAATTTTTAAATCGAAAAGAATTGTCCAATGATTTGTTGGAGCAATTCAATGAACAATTAGACAGGTATTTTGAATCGGGACAACTGAAAGAAAAAGGTATTCCAAGCATTGACCAAATAGCGGAGAAGATGTTAGTTTCACAACGCTATCTAAGTGACACACTAAAAAAGGAAACAGGTAAAACTACAACCGAACATTTACAACTATATTTGATTGATGAAGCCAAAAATATTTTATTGAATCCGAATAAAAGTGTTTCAGAAGTAGCTTATGAATTGGGGTTTGAATATCCGCAATATTTTTCAAGATTATTCAAAAAGAAGGAAGGAATAAGCCCATCGGAATTTAGAGAAAAATACAAGATGAATTAAAAAGAAAACTGATGCCAACAAAGTGTATATGTTCATCCCTCCCATACGGTCGGCACGCCATATACACGGGACGTTGTAGACAATTTAACCCTAAAAATCAATTAAGTCAACCATGAAACAAATACTTAAATCCATTTTTGAAAAGGCTATAAAAAATGAAGAGCTTGATTTAAATGAAAATCAACTACAAACTAATTGGCTTGGTTTCCCTCCTCTCGAAGAAATCGAGATTAATAAAAAAGAAACTCAACTTGGTCTTAAATTCCCTCATGACTATAAGCAATTCCTTAAAATATGCAATGGGCATTCAGAAATATCTAGTGTAGATCCAACTTTTCTTAAAATTAATGACGTTGATTTTTTTCGAAATTATAGTCCCGAAACTATAAAAACTTGGAAAAGTGGAGATTTAAAAGAGATTGGTATAAAGCTCGAAAGGAGTATTCTCATTGGAGGAAAATACGAAGATCAATACTTTTTATTAATTCCTCCTCTACATGAAAGTAATAAATGGGAATACTGGAAATTTGCTTTTTGGATTCCAGGAGAAGAGCCTTATAAAAGTTTAATAAATTATTTTGAAAACATTCTCGAATTCATGAACGAAGAAATGTAATCAACTCAAATACTATGGACTGAAAGTCCATAGGTTGAAAAAGGGACTAAAAGTCCCACAAGTTTCGGCTAAAGCCGACTAAAGATTTAAACTGAAAGTTCATTGAAATCATTCTAGAATGAAATTCTCATCTCCGTTTGGAGATTCTTTGTCGTGATCCAAATACTCTTGTAGTAGTTCATCTGTTAAATTTCCTACACTCCAACATCCATAACCTATTCCCCAAAAGTGTCCGCCCCAATAACGCTTCTTTAAGTGTGGATATTCTTGAAGTAGTTTTCTTGAACTTCTTCCTTTTAGACGCTTTATTAACTCACTTATTGATAATTTGGGTGCATAACTTAAGTGTAAATGTATGTGGTCTTTACTTACTACTCCTTTTAATATTTGTACATCTAAAGCATCACAGCCTTGTTTTATTAAATCTCTACAGCGTTTTTGAACTTCTCCTTCTAGTACATGGTATCGATACTTTGTACACCATACTAAATGTACTTGTAAACTATACACACTATGACTTCCTTTTCTATTTTTATTCATATTGTGAATTTAACAAAAAAAAACGACTGATACACCTCGCACTGAAAGTGCGTAGTTTTTACTAGCGTGCTTTAAAAATAAAGAAACAGGCTACAACAATCTATATATCGTCATCCCGCATCAAGGCTAAAGCTTAATTCTTGACTTTTGTCCTACTCCGCAAAGTCGTAGATTTTGAAGTTTCTAATAAAAATGAGACGAATTTACTCAAGCCGCGGATTTTAAAATATTTCTAATTTTGATTTCCATTTCAAGAGGAGAAAGATAGCCTAATGAAGAATGTAATCTTTCCGTATTATACCAATTAATATATTCTTGAATCGAGTCATATAATTGAGCAGTAGAGTTGTATTTAAATCGATAAAGCCATTCATATTTAAATCCTTTTTTAATAGCCCTTACTTTTCGAGCATTAATCCATGCTCGGTAAACCGTATTATCTGCCTTCATATCGTGACTTAAAGACCAACCCACAATTTTTCTATCGACAAGGTCGATTATTGTTGTGAGATAATTCCAGCTTTCATTAACTCGGATATAAGTAATATCAGACACCCATTTTTTTCCTAGCTCTATACTGGTAAAGTTTCTGTCCAACACATTTTTTGCTATTGGAAATGAATGATTGGAGTTTGTTGTATTTACAAACGTTTTCTTTAATACACTCTTTAGCCCCATTTCTTTCATAAGTAAACCGATGTAAGAGCGTGTATAATTCAGATTTTGGCGTTCTAATTTCTTCTGAATTCGATGACTGCCATAAATTTGCTTACTCTTATTGAAAATTATTCTAATCTGTTCCTTCAAGTGTATTTTTGAAGATGAAATTTGGAGTACATTTTTATTCTTAACCCAATTATAATAAGCGTTTTTACGCACTTGCAAACATTGGCACATCTTCTCGACTGTATAGTTGTTTTTATTTTCTAGAATGAACCTATACCTTAAATTTCGCTCTTGGAAAAGATGCTGACCGCTTTTTTAATATATCCCGTTCCATTTTTACTGATCTTAATTCCTTTTTCAAGGCTTTTAATTCCTCCGCTTCTGCAGATAGTTCTTGCTTTTTTGAAAAATCACCAGATTTAGCTACATACTCCCTTTTCCAACGGCGAACCATCCCTGGATCTATTCCACAATCTTTCCCTATTTGTTTTGCTTTGATGCCAGAGTTTAATAACCCTACTATCATTTCCTTGTATTCATTTTCATATTTCTTTCTCATAACGCAAATATACATTTTTAGGGCTTAATTAATTCGTCTCATCTAAGGTAGACATTCCAGCATAAAAACATAAGGCAATTTAAACTTACCATAGTCTGCAATAAAACGCCTTCCAACAATTTTTAAATTAACCTAATTAATGTATATTGCCGACCTATCTAAAAGTAAAAATCATGGAAGAAAATAAAATGCTAAGTTATATTAAAGATGTATTAGAAAACATGCCAACAGATTGGCTGAATCTAACAACCCATAGGCTAGATATTTATAATGAAGAATTAGCCAAAGTTCAATTCTTGGAACAATTTGAAATCTTGTTCAACAACAACAATGCTGAACCATCTGCTCTAAGTAAATTGCCCACAGCTTTCGATTATATTCGATTGGGGCATCCATTATCTTGTCTATTAGAATGGGCAGTTGCTAACTTAAATCAATTGCACTCAGAAAATGTTATCAGCTTTTCATCAAAGACGATTCCTGTTTTGGCAATTTTAAGGAAAAATTCCTTGGACAATAAAAATACTCAAATCATTTACACAGATGAATTGCCTGCTTTTTTTGAGCCTGAATTACTAAGAAGTGTTTATGGCTATACATTTGATTTAAAAAAAGTTCAAAAAGTAGAAGAGGTTTCTAAGTTTAATGGTAGCACTATTTTTATTGCCCAACCAGATGAAATTTGCAATTTTGAGCGCAATCCAACTATTGACTTCTTTATTAATATTCATGCTCACTTGGGAAGTATTCTATTAGTAAATGGGGTGCAAAATGAAAGTTATATCTCAGAAATTCAGCATGTTCGAAGAAGAGAGACAATTGCTATGACACCAGTTAATTGTCTTACAGCTTTAAATGCTCTAATCAACAATTCTTCTTCTGAAAATAAAGAAAGTAATGTTGAGGCTAATAAAGCAATTGTTTTAGATTCAATTGCTTCTATTACGGGCACTAAGGCAATGCCACTTGTTGGATCTAGTGGATTATCCATTCAATATGCAATTATGATGGGATTAATTCATGATGCCTTAGAGAAACATAAAGGAAAAGCGATTAAAATGATCATTCCTCCCAATTGTTATGGTGGAACAAATGATCAAGCAAGACGAGTTGCTGCTTGTATTGGTAACGTTGAAGTAGTCGATTTACCCGTTGATGGTGGTAATGATATGGTTCAAGGTATTGATATTGTCTTAGACAAAGCTGCGAAAGAAGATGCTGTTCCTTATATTATAGCTGAAATCCCAACTAATCCTAGAGTTGAGGTTCCTGATCTTATCAAATTGGAAGCTGTTTTAAGTAAAGTGCGCCAAACTAAAGAAGGGAAAACAGCTATTGATCCTGTCTTCATATTAGATCAAACATTTTGTCCTAATATACACTTTTTGGGAGAAGGAAAAATACTCTCAACTGTTAGAGCGATTTCCTATGCTAGTGGTTCAAAATTTCCAAGTGGTGGGCGATGTACTGCAGGTTATTGTGTAGCTAATCAAAAAACAGAAACTTTGATGAAAAAAATAGAATTACATCTAGGTCTTTGTGATAACGAAGCTACTAGGCTTCAATATGAAATATTAGCCGAACAATTGCCCTCTATGAAGCAAAGAATTTATGATGCGTATAAGAATACGCGTGAATTTGTAAACTTCATTAAGGAGACCTTACCTAGCGCAAAAATTAATTTTGTTTCAGAAGAATTGGCGCAAGAAGGCTTTACTCCATCTGTTTTCTCTCTTGACCTTCCTACTAAAGGAAATACAGATGAAGAAAAGGAGACTTACAAAAGAGCCTTAAACCACAAGTTAATTCATCTAATGATTACAAGAATCCCTAACGAGAGTAAGTATTGTGTGAGTTATGGTCAGTTAAAAGGCTGTTATTGGACAATACCTGCTACCTCTACTCAAGGGACAACTAAAGAAGGCGACAAAGATTATATTGCTCGTGTGGCTCTTTCTCCTAATATGGATTTAGAACTTCACAAAAAAGTTTTTTTTGATTTTGTTGAAAGCATATAGTAATAATAAGGCACTATGCCAACAATAATGGGAGGCTTACACCTCCCAACTTTTTTTTATACTTCGACTCTTTTGAGCATTTTTGATTTGAAAATTTTATTGTTCTAAAAGATTTTAGGTTTAAGAATAACAACTAACTCGGATAATTCCATAAAGGACCTCTTAAATTATCTAAAGAGATTTCAACCTCTAAAATATAATAAATAGCAATTAACAAGATTGTCGTATAAATAAGATTGAGTGCTACGAGAAGGTAAGAATACCGTCCCAATGACTTTAAGTTATGTGCTAATAAGGCGTGCATTGTCAATAGTGTAACCAGGCCAGGAAGCATGAACATAGCTTTCATACAAGAAAAATGAGGATATCGAATCGTTTGCAAAAAAGGTACTGCTACATAAAGTAGTCCTAAAAACACTGGAACGACATAAGCGAAAGAGATTAAACTAATACTGGAACGATTTATTGGCTTTGTTTTTATCCATTGAATTAGAGTTCCTAAGAAAAATAGCATCCAAATAATCCCCACTATATAAGCTAAACGCCCCACCCAAATTGCAGGATTTGTCCTAGGGCTTAAAAATCGCCATTCATAATCAAAAAAAGTTCTAGCAAAAAGCTCCGAAGGTACAGAAGCGGAAGTATTTTCTGTCATAAAGGGTTCTTGCAGCAGTCCCCATAATCTGAAAGAAAAGAATTCCACTTTGTCAATACTTCCAGGAAATTGGTTGTGTGCATTCGTAAAATGATCATAATTGCTCACCAAAAACCGACCACTCTCATTATATTTATACAGTTCCTCTAAAAAAGCAATAGTACTAATAAACAACAGAATAGGCATTAACCTTGTCAAGGCAAACTTCCTTTCTTTGAATAAGTAGATAAAAACTACTGTACTAGGCAAAACAAGCAATAATAAGCCATGTTGTTTGGAAACAGTTCCTAATCCCGTAAAAAGGGAAAGTATTATAAAATTAAAAAAACTAGTGTTCAGATCTTCTCTTTCAACAGATCTAAGACATCTAAAATAAAAGAGTAAAGCTGCTGTCGCTGTAAAAACAATTAAGTAATCATTTAGAATCATTGAGGAGGCAAATATATCTCGTGGTAGGGCGACTAGAAATGATAAATAAATAAGTTTAAGTTTGTCGCTTAAACCTATTTCTAAAAGGATGAAATAGAAAAGAAAGAGGGTTAAAATTGATAGAAGAGGATTAATGAATTGAACCATTTTCC
>Ga0114952_1001812_pt1 | contig 17362 bp, 14 predicted proteins | sample SidtaG_2_FD_87303 | JGI IMG/M metagenome (GOLD analysis project Ga0114952, IMG submission 87303) | Marine algal microbial communities from Sidmouth, United Kingdom - Sidmouth_Asex2 metaG | ecosystem: Host-associated > Algae > Red algae > Unclassified | place: Sidmouth, United Kingdom | collected...
GCCAGAAATCAATAATTTTTCGGTTCCTTTTTTCGAGATGGCCTGCACGCCTTGAAAGTGCCCCTTTTCGGTTGGGACTTCTACAGCATTGTTTATTAGGATGATTTCCGGGTTGGAGTCCAGCGCCTTAAACGACTCGGGAACATTTTCGACTTGCTGGGCAATCCCAAAAAGAGGATTTAACCCCAAGGAAATAATTAGAAAAAGACGAATAAAGAAATTTAGATAATTCATAGGGAAGCTGTTCGGTTTTTACTTTTTAGTGTTTGTAATGACCGCTACCCAACCGCCCTTGAAAGGTGCCGCAATAGAAACCGCACTGCCACCTTGTATTTCTTCGGCTTCCCTATCGAGCCATCGGCCCTCGGTAATGCTGATCCATTTCAACTGAAAGCTGTTTGTTGTATTTGACAGATCTAGGTTCACGCTACCTGCGTAGGGAAAATAGAGTACATAGCTTTCTCCTTGCTTTCCGGCAAGGTACGCTTCATTGGGTTCACGTTCGGTAAGTAGTTGCATTTGAGGTTCAATCTCCCACAGCTTGATCTCGCTTTCGAGCAGTCGCGTTGCTTTTATACTTGCTTGGGCCCGTTCGTTGAGTCCGTTACCACTATCCGGTCGATGGAATCGCGAACTTGCGGAACCGGCCAAAATATTGCGCCAAAAGCGTTCGATACCATCTTCGAGTCCGCCCGTACCGAACGACTTGTAACCACCGCCATAGATTTTGGTGTGGTTGCTTGGTCGCGGGTATTTTTCGTTGACTTTTTTAATTAGGTATTCTAATTCACGCCAATGATTATCACCGAAATTACGACTGTTGACCTGTGAGATATCGGCAAATTGATAGTTCTCGGCATCCTTGAAAATCGCGGGTGTACTGACCGCCTTTTCCCCGAAATGGGCATCATCGAACATATCGGTCACGAATACTTTTGTTCCTTTTTCCGCAGCCTTGGCCTTAATGAAATTTATCCAATACTGGCCCCATGCCAAAGGTGTGGTGGTTTCATTGTTCATGCAATAAAGAACGTTGCCATAATCCAAACTATACGACAGCATTTTGTTCACGAAAGCTTCTTGGTATTTGCGTATCAAATCCAACTTAGTATTATACATCGGCATACCGGAAATAGAGTGGAAGAAAGGCTGCAAATCACTCGACGGGTGCATTGCATAGGTTTTGTCAAAGCCCGTTTCTTCGTAGGTATAATTGATGTTCAATCTGGGGTTCCAAGAACTGATTTCCCAAAACTCGCGGGAATAATCAAAACGGTCCCATACCTCGATCTGTACGATAATATCGCGCTCGTTCGTCCATTTCAACATATTTTCGAAACGCGACCAATAGTCGGTGTTCCATTGGTCGAGGTCGAAAGTACCGTCACTTTTAAGCAAGTAGGGCTTCATTTGCACGGGTTCGCGTTGGCTCATGGTATTGCGTACATAGTTACCCCCGATTTTATGAATCTCGTCTAGGTGTGCCAATAGACCATCGGCCAAAAAAAGATGGTCGGTCTTGCTTCCGCCCAATAGTAGAATAGGTTCACCTTTGTACTGCCAATATGTTACATTTTCGGACCAAGGTTTTAGGGGCTGATTTTCTTGGGCGTAAGCAAACGGTTTAAGTATTATTATTAACAGTGCGCTTAGTACAATTTTTTTCATTGTCGCTATTCGTTTAGTAACCTACAAGATAAACAATTGTGTGATAGCTGAATGCTTCAAGTGATACTCCGAATTACCGGGAATTTAGGGTATCGAATTGGAGTTGTTTCCGCTTAATTTCAACTTAAAAAGGGTGTTAGTTGTTCAAAAATATTTCGTTTCTTCCAGATAAAATGTCGATAGTTTCGGTAAGGTGTTTTATGCTTCGAATGCACTCACCGAAGATTTTTTACACTTCGACCGAAATCTGTTCATCCATCTATAATAATTGTATTTCAGCGAGTTACAACTAAGAAAAGAAGCTTTGGCGGTTATATTTATATGACCCAAATGTTAGTTATGAAGTCTCTATTTAGCTTAATCTTTGTTTTAATCTTCGGAGCGATCGCTCTGGCAAATACCGAAAACCATGTTAAAGTTAACGTTATTGAAATGGGTGCTGTTCTGGATAGTAGCACTGACCGTGCTAACTTTAGTTCGCAGATTGAAGTTGGTACCGAAAACCGTATAGCCCGGCTGTATAAATTCAAAAATTGGAGAGTAAAAAAAGCACTTGGCTTCGAGACAAAACATTCGAAATCGAAACTTGCATAATATCTTATTAAAACCTGCTTAAAAATAAAATCGGACTTATCCCCAAGATTCGATTTCCTAAAATCTATATACTATGCTATTATTTATACTTTTTACTATTGCGGCCTTGTTTATTATCAATATTTTGTTGTTTCCAAAAACCAAGGGGGTCTTAAGACCTTTAAAACTTCCAGCAGAAAAGAAATAGAATAACACTATCAAGCCACCGAAGGTATCTGGTCTTTTATCTCTTTGAATTTTACGATGTAGTGTGTTCCTTTCTTAGTAAGGTCACGAATAATCGAACCTTGAAGTTGTCGCGCCAAGTTATGTATAAGTTTGAGGCCCAGAGATTTTGAATTTTTATGGGTTAGCGATTCACAGAATCCTGCACCATTATCCCCTATATTTAAAAGATACTCTTCGTTTTCGCCCTTTCGCAACTTTATAAAAATTTCACCCTTATTTTCATCGACGATACCATATTTCAGAGCATTGGTCACAGCTTCATTGATCAAAAGGCCTAAAGGTATTGCCGTATCAATATTCAGTTTTACATTGGGAATATCGATATCTAAAGTAATATTACTACTCGTACCTTTGATCGAACGAACAAGATATTCAGCTAGCTCTTGCACGTAAGACTTGTACTCGATTTTAGAAAGGTCTTCTCGCATGTAGAGCATTTCATGAACCATGGCCATTGAAATAACCCTGTTTTGGCTGCTCTTCAAAAGACTCTTTACATCTTTATCGCTGATATTGCGCGACTGTAGGCTTAGAAGGCTCGAAACGGTCTGTAGATTGTTCTTTACCCTGTGATGCACTTCTTTTATCAAAGTTTCTTTTTCGCTTATTTTTTCCTCAAGTTCGTTTTTGGTCTTGTAAAGATTATGGTGGGCGTGTAACAGGTTCTTTCCGAATACACCTCCTAACAGATATACCGAAAACAGAACACTTAAAAGGGCAAAAAGATTTTTTGATTTTTCGGGCACAACATTGGTGACAAAACTAAAATCGACAATGCTCTGAGAATAAATAAGCACGATTATCAGTAGATTGAGGTTGAGATAAAGCGTGCCATAGGCTTTGGTAGTAACGTAGCCGGCAACCACGATAAGGGCCAAAACAAAAATAAACGGACTATTGATCCCACCGCTGTACAAGGTTATGATACTTGCCCCTGCCAGTGTCATAATCGATACGATATTGTAGGTAAGGGTAAGGCTCTTATGGGACTTGTATAGAAACGTATTTATTAGATTTAAAATCCCGAAAACTAAAAACACATACGGAATAACCACTGTAATATCGAGTAGAAAAAGGCAAATAAAACAGAAAACCAATGAAAAAACAGAAGTGAAATAATTGACTTTGATTACCAGTCTGGCTTTATCCCTTAGTCGCTCTTCCAGTTTCGTATTCTTTTTCATTACAGGAATTTTTTTAATTGGCACTTTCAAAACAATACCTTATTAAGAAAAGACGTACATTTTTCATAGGTAAATCTAAATATGTTTTATGATATAATCAAAAACAAGACTTATTAATAGACCAATGGTTCGAGTTTTTAATGTTATCGGAATCAAGTTCGTTCTACCCTCGGCTCTAAGTCGGTCAAATCTCCTATTTTAATCGGTTTCCCACTTTCAATACTTCTACGGGCACCGATACCAATTAGAATCGCCATGGCACCATCGCGAATACCTGCTGTTCTACCGAATTCATCTTTGGTGTCCGGGCTTTTAAAAATCTTATCGTGAAGACGTTTGTCTCCACCTCCGTGACCACTTTTTTCGAGAGCTACTTGAACGGTCTCGTGTTCTTTCCAAAGTTTGTGCACAATGACCGGCTCATAAATAATCTCGTCTTTACCCGTCTGATCCATTTCTTTAACATGCTTCTCGGCTTCATCGACACTTTCATTCTTAAAATATGGAATGTCTTGCCAAGCTTCGATCCGCCCCTCGGTTCCGTTTAGTGCTACACGCCAGCCTTCGTACGGCGAGTAGGTAGTGAGCGAATAGTTAAGCACTGTATTATCGGCATATTTTACCTGTGCCGACATTTTATCGTAAATGTCGATTTCGTTTCTGAACAGGCAATTATCTCGAATATAGCCGTCTTCATGTTCGTGATCTACATAGAGCTTCATCATTCGTTCTTCCTTAGTAATATCCCAATAAAAGTCACATTCTTTTTGGTGATTGCATGTTCGGCACTTATCGCCACGAAACGGTCCGTTTTTTCCGTAGAACTCCAAATCACCATAGGCGAATACTTCGCTCGGTTCCGAATTGATCCACCAGTTGAGTAAATCGAAATGATGCGAAGCCTTGTGAACCCATAGCGAACCACCGCTTTCCATATCACCGTGCCACCGTCTAAAATAAGAGGCGCCGTGATATGTATTGAGGTACCAGTGAAAATCTACTGAAACCAGTTTGCCGATAGCGTTGTTCATCAAAAGCTCTTTGACCTTCGTTGCATAGGGGCTCCAGCGATAATTAAAGCCGACAATAAGGTTTTTGTCCGATTTTTTCTCCGCATCGAGAATAGCCTGGCATTTGATTTCATCAGTAGTCAATGGCTTTTCAGTAAGTACATCACAGCCCATCTCAAGCCCTTTGATTATGTATTCGTGATGTGTAGCATCTTTAGTAGTGACGATTACTAGCTCTGGTTTGGTATCAGTGACCATTTTTTCAAAATCGGTAAAAGTAGGGCAGGTGGTGCCAATGATTTTCTTACCATATTCCAAACGGCTTGGATTGATATCACAGAGCCCCACGAATTCCAAAATATCGGAATATTCTTCGACCAGACGTTTCCCCCAAAAACTTGTACCCCGAATACCTGTGCCTACCAAAACGATTTTTAGTTTTTTCGCTACCCCGAAATTGAATGCGTGAATGGGAATAGCCGAACTGGCTGCGAGCATACTAATTGAAGAAAGAAATTTACGTCTCGAATTTGTCATCTTTAAAAAGTTTTAATTGTATGGGACTGTTTTTGAAATATCTCGATTATTTTTTTACAACCTCTTCCCGACCTTACGGCAGGCTTGGTTTGCGCATAACTTAGTTACTTCAGTAGCCATCGGGATTGAACTGTCCGCTTTAGGCACATACTTAAAAATTTTGCTTTGTTCTACATCCTCGCATGCCGGCGGGCAGGAAAAATCGGCCATTATAATTCTAATGGCTTATTTCAAAACAGTCTCTAAGTCTTTTAAAGATATTGATTTTTACTTAATTGAATGATTTTAATTCAAAGTGGAAACCTAGCTACCTTTAGGTACACGGGTTGAGTCGATATCTTGAAATGCGATGCTATAATTTGTGCCTTGGTTCGATGGCTCGCGTTTTACAGAACCCCTAAGCTGGCGCGCAAGGTTGTGAATAAGTTTGAGTCCGAGTGATTTAGTTGTTCGGAAATCAAGTTCTTTGGCAAAGCCTATGCCATTGTCACTTATGCCTAAAGTATAAGTGTTTCCGTCGTCTTCTTTTTTGAGCTTAATGTCGATTTGTCCGTTACCCTTTTCCGCAAAACCGTATTTCAATGAATTCGTCACCGCTTCATTAATCAAAAGGCCTAGGGGTATGGCGGTGTCAATACCCAATCGTATGTCTGGTATGTCGATATTTACGATTACATTCTTATTTTTTCCTTCGGCCGATTTAACGAGGTATTCGGTCAATTCTTGTACGTACGATTGGAACTCGATTTTCGAAAGGTTGTCGCGCACGTACAACATTTCATGAATCATGGCCATCGAATTGACCCTATTCTGACTGCTTAATACCAAGTCTTTTATAGTATCGTTATTTGAATTTTTGGCTTGGAGGTTTAACAGACTCGATACCGTCTGAAGGTTATTTTTTACGCGGTGGTGAACCTCACGTAAGAGTATTTCTTTTTCGTCTATACGTTTTTCAATTTCACCTTTTGAGGTGTTGAGTGCGTTATGAGTCTTTAAAATATCTTTTCCGAAGACGCCCCCCAAGATGTATACTGAGAATAATAAGCTGATCAAGCTGAATAGGTCTCTTGAGGTTTCAGGCACCTCGTTGGTTATTGCGCTAATATTAGCTTCGTTGGCCGCATAAATAAAAATGACTACGATAACGATAAATATTAGGTATATTTTTCCGAAAATACGCGCTGAAATATATCCTCCGAGAACGATTATGGCCAGAACAAAGATAAATGGGCTCTGTATGCCCCCACTTAAAAGGGTCACTGCAGATGCCCCTATTAGCGATAACCCTGCACTCACTACCGCCGCGAGAGCGAGTTGGCCGTGTTTTTTAAAAGCGAGCAAGTTTACTATGTTAAGTACCGAAAAACTTAAAAATAAAACAGGTAAGTAACCACGGATATTCAAGAAATAATAACAAAAAAGACAGAATAAAAAGCTCAACAGTGATGATGCATAGCTGAACTTTCTGAGCAACTGCGTCTGGTTGTCGATTCGCTGTTGAATTCTATTGGGATCGGGCATTTATTGGTCTTGTGCTTATTCGAAATTGAAACATAGTGTTGCCCGATCCTCTTACTTTAGATGAGTAGGAAACATATTGCTAACCTAGTTAGATGAACAACATGGAAAAATCGAATAATCTTGGTTGGTGGGGAAATTAAGGGATTAATCTACGATTTTATTCCGAAAAATCTTTCATTTATATATGGAAAAGCTGAATATTCTTTCAATATCCTTATTTGAATAATATCTCTGGAACCGTTTGAGCCTTAATGTATTTGGAAACTAGATGTTACCAATCGCATTATCTTTAATACCTACAAGGTGGGTCATTATCTATAAACAGTTGGTAGTTTCAAACACCGCTACCAATATCTTGAAATGTTATGGAATAATTTGTTCCTTGTTCGGTATCCAACCTTTTTGCGGAACCCTTTAGCTGCCTTGCTAAGTTATGTATGAGTTTGAGTCCTAATGATTTCGTATTCCTAAAATTAATTTTTTCCGAATAACCGATTCCGTTGTCGGTTATAAGTAAGTTGTAGGTATTCTTAGCGGCCGTTTTCTCTAGGGTTATACCGATTTCTCCCTCACCATTTTCTACAAAGCCGTATTTTAAAGAATTGGTAACGGCTTCATTGATCAGAAGCCCTAGGGGAATGGCTGTATCTATGCCCAATTCTAAATTAGGAATATCAATGTTCACAGTTATGTTCTTATTTTTTCCTTCGACCGATTTCATTAAATATTCGGTTAATTCTTGTACATAAGGCTGGAACTCGATTTTTGATAGGTTGCTGCGCAGATATAACATTTCATGTATCATGGCCATCGAGAGCACCCGGTTCTGACTCCCCTTCAGCAGACTTTTTATTTGATAGTTACCGGTATTTTTGGCCTGCAGGTTCAACAAGCTAGAAACGGTTTGAAGATTGTTCTTTACCCTATGGTGCACCTCTCGTAAAAGAACTTCTTTCTCATCGATACGCCGTTCTATTTCTGTCTTTGATTTGTAAAGGTTGTGGTGTGCCTTGAGCAGATCTTTGCCGAATACCCAACCCAGCAGGTAGACAGCGAACAAGATGCTTGCCAGACTGAATAGATCTTCTGATTCAGAAGGTACTTGGTTGGAAATATATTCAAGGTTGATTTGGTCAAGGGCGAAGACCGCGATAATGGTAAAAAGAATAAAATACATATATATTTTACCGAAAAATCGGGTAGAAACATAACCGGCAAGTACAATAATGGCAAGGATAAAAATAAACGGACTGTTTATACCACCACTAAAAAGTGTTATGACCAAAGTGCTTACCCAAGATAAAACCGATGTGTAAATGGCCATGGCCGTCAGGTTACCATGCTTTTTGAATGCAACTACATTGACGAAATTTAAGGCAGCATATAAAAAAAATACAAAAGGTATTGTACCTGTTACCTCAAAAATAAACATACAAAGAAGGCCTAAAACCAAACTTAAGGCAGAAGAGATATAATTAAACTTAAGCAGTAACTTAGTCTTGTCGTTTAATCTATTCTGGTCTACTTTCAAATTTCGCATATTCCACCATCGTTGCAGGATATACGTTGTATGCGAAATGATACATATCAACGTAATTTAGCAATAGTATATCGAAAAATGTAGAATTGGTTATTTACTCGTTGACCCGTAAAAAAGAACGGCAACTTAATCGATTAAGTTGCCGTTCAAAGAGTTATATGATACTTTTAGCTAATCATCGGTCAGTACCCATTCGCCTCTATCGATAAGGGGTTCTGCCTGTTTATACTTCACAGTTTTGCTTTCACCGGACATTACATTTTTAATGGTCACCCGGTCGTTACGACCGATTTTTGGTCGTTCGCGTACTATGGTTTCCGTTACTTGTGGCCTTCGACCTTGAGTCTGACCTGCGGCACGGTTCTGTGCGGCTAGTTCATCGCTATTTGGAATCTCTTCTTTGCTTGTCTGTAAATTATCTTTAGGTCTACGAACGTTTCTGGCCTCCTGAATCTCATTTGGGTTGCCGCTGGGCAATTCACCCTTGAACAAAAAAGAAACAACCTCTTTGTTCACCTTATCGATCATACCTTTAAAAAGTTCAAAAGCCTCGAATTTATATATGAGCAGGGGATCTTTCTGTTCGTGAACCGCCAATTGAACTGATTGTTTCAACTCGTCCATCTTGCGAAGGTGCGTTTTCCAAGAATCATCGATAATAGCCAAGGTGATGTTCTTTTCAAAATCGTTTACCAATTGCTTGCCGTTACTTTCATAGGCATTTTGCAAATTGGTCACAACGCTCAAGGTTTTTATGCCATCGGTAAAGGGTACCACGATACGTTCGAATTTGTTGGCACTGTCTTCATATACCTTCTTGATTACCGGAAATGCCGTGGCGGCATTACGCCCCATCTTTTCTTGATAGTGCTTGTAGGTCGCTGCGTAAACTTTGGTCGCGATCTCCTGTACGGTCAGCTTGCTAAAATCTTCTTCGGAAATCGGAGAAGTAATCGAAAAATATTTTATTAGTTCGAATTCGAAGTTTTTGTAGTCACTCGCCGCTTTGTTCGTATCGGTAATAACTTCACAGGTGTCGTACACCATATTGGCGATATCGACCTTTAAGCGTTCCCCTTGAATAGCATGACGCCTTCTTTTATAGACCACCTCTCTTTGGGCGTTCATTACATCGTCATATTCCAACAATCGTTTACGTACACCGAAGTTATTTTCCTCTACTTTTTTCTGGGCACGTTCTATCGATTTGGTCATCATGGAATGTTGAATGACTTCACCTTCTTCCAGACCCATTTTGTCCATCATCTTGGCGACACGGTCAGAACCGAAAAGGCGCATCAGATTATCTTCCAATGAAACGTAGAATTGAGAGCTTCCCGGGTCTCCTTGACGACCTGAACGACCTCTTAGCTGCCGGTCAACACGACGTGAATCATGCCGTTCGGTACCTACGATTGCGAGTCCACCGGATTTTTTAACTTCATCGGTCAATTTAATATCGGTGCCACGACCTGCCATGTTGGTAGCAATGGTAACTATACCGGGTTTACCGGCTTCCGCAACGACGTCGGCTTCCCGCTTGTGTAGCTTCGCGTTCAATACGTTATGCTCCACTTTGCGAATGCCCAACATACGCGATAAAAGTTCTGAAATTTCCACGGAGGTTGTTCCTATCAAAACTGGCCTTCCTGCTTGAGAAAGCTTGGTAACTTCATCGATTATGGCATTGTATTTCTCGCGCTTCGTTTTGTAGATCAAATCGTTTCTGTCGTCACGGGCAATTGGGCGGTTCGTGGGAATCTCCATAACATCCAACTTATAGATTTCCCAAAATTCGCCTGCCTCTGTAACAGCGGTACCGGTCATACCGGCCAATTTGTTGTACATTCTAAAATAGTTCTGCAAGGTAACCGTCGCGAAGGTTTGTGTCAGTGCTTCGATCTTTACATTCTCTTTTGCTTCAATGGCTTGGTGCAGTCCGTCGGAGTAGCGGCGCCCGTCCATAATACGGCCCGTCTGTTCATCGACGATCATTACCTTATTTTCCATTACCACGTATTCGACATCTTTTTCGAACAGGGTATAGGCCTTTAGCAATTGGCTCATCGTATGTATTCGCTCGCTCTTAACACCAAATTCTTTGAAAAGCGTTTCTTTAAGCTCAGCTTCTTTCTCGATATCGAGATTTTGGTTTTCGATTTTCGCTATTTCACCTCCGATATCGGGCATGACGAAGAAATCGCGATTTTGTTCCCCGGAAATATAATCTACTCCCTTATCGGTGAGTTCGATTTGATTGTTCTTTTCATCGATTACGAACAATAGGTCTTCGTCCACTTTGGGCATTTCCCGATTGTTATCTTGCATGTAGAAGTTTTCGGTCTTTTGAAGCAGTTGCTTTACGCCCTCTTCACTCAAAAATTTAATGAGTGCCTTGTTTTTGGGCAAACCACGATGTACGCGAAGCAGCAAAAATCCGCCTTCTTTGGTGTCGCCTTCGGTAATCAGTTTTTTGGCTTCCGCCAATACGCCCGTTAAATGTTGGCGTTGTTTATTTACGATATCACCTACTTTAGGTTTTAATTCATTAAACTCGTGACGATCTCCTTCCGGAACCGGACCAGAAATTATCAGGGGTGTACGTGCGTCATCAACCAAGACGGAATCGACCTCATCGACAATGGCATAATGATGCGGACGCTGAACGAGATCTTTTGGCGTATGCGCCATGTTGTCGCGTAGGTAATCGAAACCGAATTCGTTGTTCGTTCCGTAGGTAATGTCTGCGTTGTAAGCTGCCCTTCTGCCTTCTGAATTCGGGCGGTGATGGTCGATACAGTCTACCGAAAGCCCGTGAAACTCGAAAATAGGCGCCATCCATGCGCTATCTCTTTTTGCTAAGTAATCGTTCACCGTTACGAGGTGCGTTCCATGACCGGCAAGGGCATTTAAATATAAAGGTAGTGTGGCAACTAGCGTTTTACCCTCACCCGTTTGCATCTCGGCAATCTTACCTTGGTGCAATGCGATACCGCCGACCAATTGTACATCGTAGTGTACCATATCCCAAGTGACTTCTTTGCCCGCGGCATCCCAAGAATTTTTCCAAATAGCTTGTTCGCCGTCAAGGGTGACATAATTTTTGGTACCGGAAAGTGAACGGTCATATTCCGATGCGGTTACGGTCAAGGTTTCATTTTTGACAAACCGTTTGGCGGTCTCTTTGACTACCGCAAAGGCAACCGGAAGAATTTCGTTCAACGTATTTTCGGTAACCGCATAGGCCTCTTCTTTAAGCTTATCGATTTCCGCGTAAGTGTCTTCGTTCTTGTCGATATCTTCAGAGCCCTTGACCTCCTCCTCTAGTGTCGTAATCTTTTCGGTAAGCTCTCTGATGTCTTCCGCAATCTTTAATTTAAAGGTATTCGTTTTATCACGAAGTTCATCGTTGCTGATGCCTTCCAGTTGTTGTTCGAAAGATTTTATCTGATTTACCAAAGGCTGAAGTTCTTTGACATCTTTTTTAGATTTGTCTCCAACAAAGGCCTTTAATATCGAATTTAAAAAACTCATGGTATCTTATTTATAATTGAACCGCTTTCGAAAACGAAGGGGCGGGAGTATCATTTTTGCTCATTGCCGTTCAGAGTGAACAAAAGGTATTCCAGTAATGGATTTTGCCTAAAAAACACCTTTTATCTGCCAAAATTACATAAAAAAAAAGCCTCGATAGAGACTTTTTGTTTGATTTAACGGAATCGTATTAATATTCGTCCTCGTTCCAGAGGTAATCTTCTTCGGTAGGGTAATCCGGCCAAATCTCTTCGATAGATTCATAAATTTCGCCGCCTTCTTCTTCCATAGACTGCAGGTTTTCGACAACCTCCAATGGCGCACCTGTACGTATGGAGTAATCAATTAATTCGTCTTTCGTGGCCGGCCATGGCGCATCGCTTAAATAAGATGCTAGTTCTAATGTCCAATACATGGTAATTGTATAATTTTAAATTTTTGCAAAAATAATTTTTAAAAGCACATAGCCAAGGTAATTCAGCTATTTTATCAATATTATTTTCGTTTTAATAGTTTGATAACGATGAAATAACGAAATTATTAGAGAATTACAAGTTAAAGGCCCAATATTTCAGGTTTCTTATTAATTTTATGGGAAACTCTTAACCTTCTCAGGGAATCCATTTTATCTCATTTGCTTGTACATCTTGCGACAACTTTCGTGCCAGTACGAAGAGATAGTCCGAAAGCCTGTTCAAAAATGAAAGTATCCGGTCATCAAAAGGTTCATTTTCATGTAATAGCGTACCCATACGTTCTGCCCTTCTACAAATCGTTCGTGCAATATGACAGTATGACACGGTGGTATGCCCCCCCGGAAGTATAAAATGTGTCATAGGCGGTAGGGCCTCATCCATATAATCGATTTCCATTTCTAAAAACTCAATGGAAGAACTTTCGATTTCGGGTATGTTCAACCGTTTTTTTCCATTTTTTAGGATTTCTTTATTTAGGTCAGTTGCTAAAATTGCGCCTACTACAAACAAATTCTCCTGAACTTTGGTCAAGGTTTTTTTCGAGCGTTCATCGATGGGCTGGTCTCGAATTAGGCCCAGCCAAGAATTCAGCTCATCTACTGTACCGTAACTTTCGATTCTAATATGGTGTTTTTTGACGCGGGTACCACCGATTAATGCAGTTGTTCCGTTATCGCCGGTCTTGGTGTAGATTTTCATAAAAAAGTTTATGAGTTTATAGGTTTATGAGTTTAATTGGAAAAGTAAAAAAGATAAGGATTTGACGGTCATCGCTTACCGTAGACTATTTTCAAGTACTGCTTACTGTGACTGCACACTGCTTACTTTTTCTCCTTTTTATCTTCTTTTGGTCTTTCATAGTCCTCCATGAACTTTCTCGACTTTCTGCTTTTCGCTTGTCGGCGGTTGGTCATCGAAACGAAAAGATAGATGGCGGCGGCGACACCGAAAATAATATATATTGTGTAGTTGCCCATAACTTAGAATTATAACTAAAATTAGCGGTTTAAATCCGAATTTTAAAATGTTCTTTGGCCTGTTCTTGTCGGAAAAAAACAGCGCCGCAATAAAACATATCGACGGTTACACTTACTTTTCGATGTTTTTTAGTGCTGTTCCAGATCCTATTTTTTTCCTTACTGCTGTAGATGTCATCTAGTAGCAGAAGACAATCATTTTGAATGTTTTTTTCTTCGGATAGTAGGGTGTCGAGTAACTCTTGGCTATACTCGGAAAAAAATGAAACTTCAGAACCTCCCTCACTTAATTCTATCTTGGGAAAGTGGCGCCGAACTGTTTTTTCCAGTTGCCGATTGTCAATAAGGCATACTTTTTTTGGTTCAAAATAAGCAATACTCTTTAAAAGTACATCGACGGATTTTGAATATGGATAACCTGGTTTTACATATACACATTTGGTGATGTAACTAAAGATGAATGGGGAATGTACGCCGTGTTGATTGGTTGCGGTGAGCAGAAATTTTAGATGTTGGAGTAGTCTGAACACTTGATAAAGGTTTTATTATCTGGGTCCCCTCCTTATTTTTAATGAGGGGTGGCGAAAGCCGGGCTGGTGGATCTAAGAACAGCAAAGATGAGTTTTTGCTAAAAACTGTTTTTCAGAATTATAACTCAAATTGGTAATACTAACTAACCTATGAAAACCCCTCCGACTGCGGCACCTCCCCTTGGCAGGGAGGACTTTTCGGGTCAACCTTCTACCATCGCCGAAAGCTCGAACCAACGTTCTGTTTTTGTGTCGATGGTGTCCGTTATTTCTTGAAGGTCTATGGAAAGTTGGTCGATTTCTTCACCTGATAAGGCCCCGTCGGCAAACTTGCCTTGAACCGTTACTTTTTTGACCTCAAGTTTTTGGATGTCCCTTTCAAGACTCTTGAACTCCTTTTGTTCCAGATACGAAAGTTTACTTTTAGAACTGTCCGGTTTCGTATTTTGGGTTTCCTTTTTTTCTTTGCTTTTTGTCTTTTCTTCGCGTTCTTCTATAACCTTACTATCTTCATAAGCCCTATAATCGGAATAGTTGCCGGGAAAATTTTCAATAACTCCGTCGCCCCTAAAAACAAAAAGGTGGTCAACGATCTTATCCATAAAATAACGGTCATGGGAGACGACTATCAAACACCCGGGAAAATCCAGCAGAAAACTTTCCAAAACGTTCAGCGTAACGATATCAAGGTCGTTGGTAGGTTCGTCCAATATCAAAAAATTAGGATTTTGAATCAATACCGTGCACAAGTACAGGCGTTTACGTTCACCGCCGCTCAGCTTATCAACAAAATCATATTGCTTTTTACGGTCGAACAGAAAACGTTCAAGCAACTGCTGGGCAGAAATCTGACGCCCTTTTTTAAGGGGAATAAAATCTCCAAAATCACGGATCACGTCAATAACCTTTTGGCCTGCCTTGATTTGTATGCCCTTTTGAGTGTAGTAGCCAAACTTTATGGTTTCACCGACTACCACCTTACCGGCATCAGGTTGGTCGTTGCCCGAAACGATATTCAGAAAAGTAGATTTTCCGGTGCCGTTTTTCCCGATGATGCCTACCCGTTCGCCTTTTGTAAAACTATAATCGAATTTTTTCAATATCGGTTTGTCGGGGTATGATTTTGAGATTTTGTGCAGCTCTAAAATCTTGCTGCCCATACGCTGCATATTAATTTCAAGTTGAACCTCGTGCTCTTTTCTACGTTGGCTCGCTTTTTCTTTTATCGTATGAAAATCGTCGATACGCGATTTTGATTTGGTGGTGCGTGCCTTTGGCTGTTTGCGCATCCAATCCAATTCTTTTTTGAAGAGACGTTCCGATTTATGTTGTTCCACGGCTTCCTGCTCGATACGAGCTTCTTTTTTTTCCAAATAATACGAGTAATTACCTTTGTAGGGGTAAAGCTCCCCATTGTCCAGTTCTATAATCTCGTTACAGACCCTTTCCAAAAAATAACGATCGTGGGTAACCATGAACAGACTCATGTTCTCTCGGGCGAAATACTCTTCAAGCCATTCTATCATCTCGAGGTCTAAGTGGTTGGTCGGTTCATCCAACACCAAGAGATCAGGTTTGTTAATAAGTGCATTGGCCAGGGCCAATCGCTTTTTTTGTCCTCCGGAGAGTAATCCCACGTTGGCATTTAAATCTTCTAGTTTAAGTTTGAAGAGGATTTGTTTGTAGAGCGTTTCGAAATTCCAAGCATTGAATCGTTCCATTGCCTCAAAAGCGGACTGATAGGCGTCTGCGTCCTCTGGATTCTCCAAAGCCCTTTCGTAGGAATGAATAACCTGTAGAATTTCGTTGTCGGAGGCAAAAATAGTCTCTTCAACGGTCAGATCGGGGTCAAGTTCGGGTTCTTGGTCTAAAAAGGAAACGCGAATATCTTTATTATAATTGACCTGACCTGAATCGGGGGAACCTTGCCCCGACATAATATTTAAGATAGAGGTCTTTCCCGTTCCGTTTTTAGCGATCAATGCTATTTTTTGGCCTTTGTTGATGCCAAAAGATAATCCCTCGAAGAGTACCAATTCACCATATGATTTTGAGATGTTCTCTACTGTGATTAAGTTCATTCTGAGGTTTTCTTAAATTTTTTTGAAAGCGTATAGAGATAATAATAGCGAATGGCGAAGGCCGGCAATAAAGGGATTAGTACAATACTGAAAGACTGTACATTGAGTATCCAAAAGAGTAATAATATAACCAATAGGCCTGATAACGACAGAAAGTATTTGCTTGCCCAATAGGGGAAACTTCTTTGGAAGATGAAAAATAGGAAAATCGCATTTAGGGGAAACGCCCATAGGATGTTGTAATTTTTGACCGTCCAGATATGGTCTGTGAAAAACCAGAGAAAACACATAAGTAAACCTGCAAGCCCGGTAACCAGAAAAAGGATAACATCCAGGCCTTTAGACCTGCTCTCTTTTTTATAATCAAAATAGGTAATTACCAAAATCAGCAACGAAACTAATATGCTCAGAAATAGGGGAGATGTAAAAAAGCTGTTTTGCGTCTCTTTCGGAGTCGCTTCATAAAGCGCTGTTTCTTTCACCGCTATCGGTTTGCCATGGATTTTTGTAACCTTCAATTGGCGCAAAATATAAATAGGAAGGTACATATGTTCTTTGGGCGTCGCCTTTCTATCGATTACCGAACCCAGGGCCAAATCTATGCCGAACGCCCCCCAAGAATTGGGGTTTATGTTTTGGTGAACCAGTTCACGAAAACTAAATTGCTCGTCGATGTAGGTTTCATCGAACTCCAAATCATTCGTTAGGTTGTCTTTAAGAACATCCCACATTTTGGTGGCACAATTATTCGTGAAGTAGTCGTATTGATATATTTTATTTTCGGGCAAGTTGTTCTTTTCCAAACTCTGAAAGAGCTTGTTTTTTTGAGGAAGGTCTAGGTTTAATTCTTGTTCTTTTACCCATCTGTTCTGAATTTCATATCCTCTGAGATAGTAATCGAAACGTTCGCGTTCCAACTTGTAATCCATTCTCCCTTGAGCGAATTTTAGGTAGAAATTTTCACCACTGGTGTCAAAAATACCATAGTTATATACGACATCTATACCAAGTGTTAAATCTTGAACCCGAAATACACTATAACCAAAAGCGAAATAGAGTTCATCACCCACCCCGCTAGTTAAAACACTTATTTTAGAAAGAGGCGTAAGTTCAGGTACTTGCGCGTATGCCCATATCGAAAAAGTAAAAAAAAGTGCTAAAAAGATTTTTCTCAATTGCATTTTGAGTGCCGTAGGATTTTATGGGGCAAATATCCGAATAAATAATGGTCTGACATGATTGATGGTAAATTGTATTATTTTTACTGGACAATATGCAAGACCGCTTTGCTTCTAGAAACCATAGACAAGACGAAAAGTTCAAAAAAGTAACAGTAAGCAGGGTTAAAAAAGTTTAGGAGTTTATTAGTTTATGAGTTTAGAAAATATAATTTTACCCTAAACCCTAAACCCTAAACCCTAAACCCTAAACCCTAAACCCTAAACCCTAAACCCTAAACCCTAAACCCTAAACCCTAAA